>Ga0209611_10010205_pt1 | contig 13908 bp, 15 predicted proteins | sample S1TSphgellanicum_3_FD_187693 | JGI IMG/M metagenome (GOLD analysis project Ga0209611, IMG submission 187693) | Host-associated microbial communities from peat moss isolated from Minnesota, USA - S1T2_Fc - Sphagnum magellanicum MG (SPAdes) (version 2) | ecosystem: Host-associated > Plants > Peat... | reverse complement strand
ATTGGCTCGTTGCCAAAAAAATAAAATTTGAACTTGAGAGACACCTCATCTAATTAATAAGAGAGGTGAATATATGAGAACCCATTTCTTCCAAAAGCCCATTTCAAAACCCTAAACAACCCTCCCCCCCCCCCCCCCCCCCCCCCCCCAAATGAAGTTCCCATGAAATGCTCATTGTGTTCTCATAAAAATTCTCAATGGGGTTCCCAACATGTTCCCAATAAGTCCTCATTTTGTCCCATATCCTTTTCACTAAGTTCTACTCTTGTAACCTATAATAATCAGCCCCCCAAAATAAGAGTTTATAAATATATCTATTGTAGGAGTGTCCAAACCTTGATTTTAATTTTTAAAAAAATTTATGAGCCAATCAAAGATGCCAATCACAAAAGAATAAAATAAAATAAAAATTTGGCCAATCCTCACAACTAATTGATAGGAGTCACAAAATAATAATAATAATATAATAATAATAATAATAATAATAATAATAATAATAATAAAATGGGGGTGGGGCCATTTCTCATGTGAGAAGCACCTCTAGAAACTTCATATAGTTGGCATCTCTCTTCCTTTACTTTGTATAAAAAAAATTTAATTTATTATTATTTTTCTTCTGTTGTTGTTTGTGGTTGTTGTCTGTATGCATCCATTGAAACTAACAAAATTGTCTCAATAATGAATTATATAATATATTAAATATAAAATAAAATAAACTAAAATAATGTAAAATAAAGTAAAATAATGTAATTATTTATAATATAAAATAATAAAATATAGATTTTTAGTTTCCCAAAGGAAGTAGGGCTTTTTACAGACTGAGTTGTACAGCAGAAAGCTTGCTTGCTCCTCAAGCTAAGTCTGCAAAAAATTCTTTCTTTTTGACTTATGTGTTCACAATGCTTTGTTGCCTCTCATCATCATCATCAACAAATGAGCAAATGAAACATGTTCAATGGCCATGTGGGTGGCCTACTTATGTATGTATGGGTGGTTAAAAAAAACCATAAAAAAACCATATACATACATACTATGTATGTATATACATACATAGTATGTAGTTCCCTTCTCCATCCCCCCCCTCCTCTTCCCCCTCTTTCCCTACTACCCTCAATCAATTTTAAGAAATATATAATAAAAGAAAATTGGGTCTGAAATCCCAATAGTGATTGATGATCACCTTGTTTTTTTTTAAAAAAAAATTTACAAGGAAAAAAATCCCTTATAAATTGATTAATATACAACCCAAGCTTTAGTGGTAATAATAATACTACCTTAGTACCTTTCCACATTGTGTTTGTCTAATTAATTCTGAAATTTTCATTCCAAGAAATAAAGTATTCTTTGAAGATTTAATATTTTTCTTCACACAATCTAGTTATTTGAAGAAAAAAATAAGTTTTAAAAAAATATTCAACATTTAAAAATAAAAATAATATAATATTGTGTGTTTTATTTTCTCAAAAGACTACTTATACCACCACCACCACCTCAATTTTCTAAACACCTTAAAATCCACAGATCTTGAAAACTGTAGTTTGAAAATTGGGAAAAAGAAAGAAATTATTTTTTGGTGAATTTTATGAAACTAGGCAAAAATTACAAGCTCAACAGATCTTTGAAAATTCAGATTGAAATACGAAATTTAACGATACGTATTAATAGTGTTGGTATAAAAATACGTATCTGTTAACGTACGTGCTTACGTACGTACTCAATCGAGCGTGCACTGTGCAGTCGGCAGCGCGGTTTCGAGCGAGTCCGCAGTCAACGTGATTTGACACCGTGCGATTGTCGGCGAAACCGACGGTAGCGCGTCGTCGTCTTCGCTTCCTCGCTCTCTAAAGACCACCGAACGGAACACTCTCTTCTTCTCTCGCCACTCGCAACTCTTGCACTGGGGTTTCAAACCTCGTGCTTCGCTCGCGGAGCCTCAGTCAGGAGGCCCGTTGCAATTACTTTCCTCTTCGCAACTGCTATCGTTTCTTCTGGTTCCCGTCTTTGGCTCCCAGCCCCTTTTGGTTGGGTGTGGTGTTCTTGAGTGTTTGTATTTTTTCTTCCGTGCTGAGATCTTGTTTCCCCCCAAGTCTCTTCTGCTTCTTGGGGTTTGAAGCTTTGCCGCCCACTTTCATATCTGTTTCGTGTGTTTTGTTTTTTTTTTGCTTTAGAGTTTGTTCTTTGTAGGCTGTGACTCAGAGGCTCTTCATCTCTTCACGGCGACTACCGATACTCGTGTTTTCGTGTGTCTTGTGACACACATAACTCTCTTTCTCTCTTTCTCTCTCTCGCTTGCATCGCTCTCTGTGTTGAGGACATGGCAGGACGTGGGTTTTGCGTGTTTTGAGAGAGTTGGAGTTTTTGAAGAGGTTTTCACTCAACAGTTTCTTTTGGGGAAGTTTGGCTTGTTCCAATTTTTCGTAAGACGTACAGCTGGTTCTTTTCATTCTCCAACCATGCTTCCTTTGTTGTGATTCTTGCGATCTTGGTCGCGTTTCTTCTCTGGATCTGTTTCAAAAACTTTTCCAAAATGGCTACCTATGTTGTGGTTTCATGTTCACACTTCTCGGTGGTGAACATGAAACTGATGCGCGAGGTGGTGGGCGTGAAGCATTTCCTTGCTGTCAATTCCGAAGGCAGCAGGTTGCTACAACCTCGAAATGTGAAGGTTGATCCAAACCCTAACCTTTGTTCCTCCTCCCCACACTCTTGGAAAGGAGCCTTAGCCTTCAAGCAGCAGCAAGGTGCGTGTGCAGCTACTCTGTCTGGTACTGGGATGGGTGGAGTAGCTGCTTTAGTTCCCAAGCTTGTACTTCCTAAGGCTATCCTCCAAGGCAGAAAATTCAGGGCAATCCCATCATCATCATCTTCAATCTCTTCCCAGCTTCTCCAAACAAACCTCACCAGCAAGCTTTCAATCTCCTCATCTGCACACTCAAGCACTTGCATTAGGAGCATGGGAGGAATTCCAAGCTCCACACTAATCCAAGGCCTGGAAAGACTGCCATGCTCTGAGTTCTTTCGATCACCATGGCTTAGCAGGAATAGCAAATTCTCCATTTCCTTGTACAGCCAAGAAATGAAAGAGCAGAGCATTGGTCTCAGCCTTGGACATCATAAGGATAATGAAGATGATGTCCGTAGCAATGAATCCAGAATTGTTGGGCCTCAAAATGAGCTTGATTGTTCACCAATTGAAGAAGAGAAAGAGGTGGAAAAATCTAGCTGGTTCCCCAGATGGATCACTTTCATGTCGGAAGATGGCAAGACTATGCTCGCAGATTTTGCCATGTCAATACTCTTCAGGTGGTTTGTTGCCGAACCACGATTCATCCCATCCTTATCCATGTATCCCACATTTGAGGTCGGAGACCGCATCATTGCTGAGAAGGTAAGTTTGGTCAGTTTCTATCAAGGCATTTTTCTTTGCAAATTGATGCCCCTAAGCTTCATGCTGCACAACCTGCAGTATTTGTGTCGATTCAGAGGTAGAACATAGATAACAAAGCAGTGTTTCATGCCACCAAATTGCTAACAAGGATTTGAATGGCATGACAGGTCTCGTACTTATTTAGGAACCCCAGTGTGAATGATATTGTCATATTCAAGCCTCCGCGAATATTGCTGGTAAGCAATCTAGACGAATGCTTCTGTGACAGCCAGAGTATGAAGAAACTATTGGAGGGATGTCATGGATTTTAGTTGTATTCATGATTCTCTTGACAGTGTTTTTCACCTGAGCATAAGCAATATCCTATGCAGAATATTCATACAACAAATGTTGACATGTGATTTACTCCATCTGTTTTCTTTTGATACTGCGTCTGTTTTGTTAAAATCTTACTTGGGAGTTTTTGAATTGATGGTTTTTGTATGATGGCCTGCAGGAAAAGGGCTTTAGTTCGGCGGAAGTGTTTATCAAAAGAGTAGTTGCAAAGGCAGGTGACCTAGTGCAGGTAAGGATTGCTGTTATTTCTGTTCTCCTTGCATAATAAACTTCTGCATCTTTATGAGTCTGTGGTCCTTGCAGTGTTTCCAAATGCAAGTTGGAAATTGTTACAAGAGTGTCTGTGGCGACAAGCTTACTGTCATTTATGCAACTGTCATCACTCTTGCATCTTCTATTAGATTAAGCAAACTATGAGATCAGCAGGTGAAGTGCAAAGCACATTCTTTTCATTCAGCAGAATTTCCAATTTGACTGTCCTTTCATTTTGAGCAGTTGTTTCAAACATGTGCTGCATTGGTGGTTTTCCAGGTGTTGAATGGTAAACTGGTGGTGAATGGGCTTGTTAGAAGTGAGGACTTTATTGCAGAGCCTGCAGCTTATGACATGAAACCCTATGTATGTATCTCTGCTCTCTCCTTGTATCCTGCTAATTTTTACTACAAACGTGGAGATGACTAATCGGCTCCATTTCTTTTCACTGAAATTGCAATGGTTGTGGAATGTTTGCAATAATTGGGTAACATTGGCAACAGAGGGTTTCAAGCTGTAGGATTTCATATATGGGTGTGAATCTACTGGAAATGGCAAATTCCTGGGTTTTTGTGGGGTTGAGGCTCAATTTTGGGGAATGGCCAGTGCCTGATGGTTCACAGAAGAAACAACATGCTAGTATATGGAGACTAATCTGTTGCGTTGATGTTTGCAGAGAGTGCCCAAGGGACATGTTTTTGTGATGGGTGACAATCGAAACAAAAGTCTTGATTCTCATGTCTGGTAGGCAACGCTTTACAGCTTCTACCTTTTATTTATGTGCTTCAAGCATGGTGATTTTTTGCATGTTATTAAGAACAGGATGTCAAGTAATAAATTGTTGACATTCCTCCCTCCCTTATATGCAAGGGCATTCCATAGTTCAGAGGTGATCAGCACTGGAGGCTAGTGTCAGGTAGTCTGTTATAAGTACCTCATCTCTGTATAACACTTTTGGTACTAGTGCTGGTCAGAGATGCAATCTGCATGTTCTTTCTCTTCTCAACATGACTTCTTTGTCTTTCACATATGTCTGACTGGGTGTTTTCTGATGGCAGGGGGCCACTTCCGACAGAGAACATTCTTGGCAGATCAGTGGTGCGGTATTGGCCACCTGCCCGATTAGGGAGCACAGTATTTGATGCAGACCAACTTTTGAAAAACGCTCTCCCTCTATTGCATGCGAAGGAGACACCTGTTTCTTGAGACAACAATTACAAGATGATTGCAAAATTCAAGTGGGTCAAAAAGACCCAGTTGTCAATTGGACTTTCTCTTGCATTGCCACTTCCAATCACATCAGTGGAAGTGTGAAGTGAAACCCCTGAAAAGTTCCCACTGGGAGTCTGGCAACAGCTCAAAAAGGGACTTTCTAATAACCTCTGCCAAAGATGTCTGATGCACTGCAGACAGTCCAGCAGATTACAGCCATTGTTGGCAATGCCTGCACAGCAACACAATGGGAGCAGATTCTGCTGACCATCATTGTGCAAAAGGGTATATGTGCCACATGGTTGACACAAGCCTACTGAGAGGTGTTATGGAGAAATCAATCAATCACCAATGGAAGCTGAATGGTATAGTCAAAGATGCCCACCAAAAAAAAATGACATTGTGATTTGTGTGGTTACTATCCAGAGAAGGCAATAGGGAGATCAGCAAGGTGTTCATCCCACAGGTCACCTTAATTCACCCCCTGCCATGTGGAAATGTTGTGTTGATGATGGGAGTGGAATTGGAAAATTCCTGTCAAGCACCTTTGAGTGTGCATGCATTCTGTTGCATGAGAAGACATGGGTCTATTGGGAGTTGGGCAGAAGATCTTTGTGATGTGCCAGCTGTTCTGGACCTGATTAGTAAGTAGAAGTATCTTGCTTTTTGTTGTGTGTTTTTCTACTGGTACTACATATGCATAAACCAGCTATTGCATAATACAGGGTTTTGGTACCCTTATAAGTTGAAATTGCTGCTTGCCAGACACTTTGGACAATTGACTCGGTATATAAAAGCATTCTTGCATTATTTGTAGTTCGGGGACTGTCTGTACTGTGAAAATGGCAATAGATGACTGCTTGTGAAATAAATGCTTGTATATGTTCATATGGACCTGAGATTCAAGTATGATCTTTTCAGGATTTCCCTCTGTTGTCCAGTTTGTTGGCCTGGATGTCAAATCTGTTGTGATTGATGAATTTGAATATAAAGTTGCATTTGAATGGAAAATCATAATGTAGATAGCCAATTTTGTAGGGTTTTTCTTTGAAGGAAAAGTTTTGAGTCTCGTAAGATTTTTCTTGAAATTGGATGTATGGAGATTTCTCAATACAATCATATGAGCTGTTTCTTGCATTTGTTTTGGTGTTGATTTATGTTCAAAACTGCATCACTTTTTGATTTCTTCAAAAGTATCTACAAGAAAACAGGGGGTTAATGATACCCTTTTTGTCTCAAAATTGTTCATCACTGATTCTGTGGTGGTAGCATTTTTACAAGACCCTTTTGGAGCTCTGAATTTTACATAACAAGCATGCCCCTAAAATCCCCCAAAGTTGTTCCCAACATTCGAACGGAAACCTTTACAAGTCCCACAACTGAAACTCATTCAAATGGAATGATGTTATATCATAGTTATGTGGGATGTTGTATTCCAATGGTGGACTTCCCGTTCCAACTTCCTTTACAATAACTCTCTAGGGTGGAAAATGCCCAATGCAAAATGGATTTGGTTGCATGTTCACTGGGGCAATTGGTTGTTTTGAATTTTGAACGCATTGAGTGACAATAGAATGCACTTGGGAGAAAATCAAAGATTACTTTACTTGTCTGAAGAGATTCAACAAAAATGACTTGCACAAAGTTAAGAGGGTGTTACTATTATTTGGCTCGACCTAAATAATAACAACAAATTTGTTGTGGTTTATTCTAATTCAATCATACAGATTGTCATTGCATGTCTTTTGAAACTAATTTGCTTGTCTGGAGTCAAACAATAATAAAAATACATTTGTTGTTGTTTTATTCTACAGCAATGAATTAGGGTTTATTTGCTTCCTTAATGAAACTAAGAGCCCAAACAACTAAGTATCAAATGTCATTCCCAACCTCATAGATCTCCAAAAAAAATCTAAATCATATGGGGTCAAACATTAGTGCAATATTTTTGCATCTCATTCCTCAGCTCTTGACTTTGGTTGATATTTCTACCAAGTTGGGTCGGTTACTTGGATCAAGACCAAGCTTTGATACGTGCACAAAAACTTGGTACCTAGGCTGCACACAAAACATTGTCAAAGAGTGACACTAAATCTCTCTTTTGGGATGATTGTTAGATGCTACATCCAAAAACTAAAAAAAACTTGTTGGTTGTCAACAACATGCTTATTCTGAAATCATTGAAACAAATTGATTTTAGAAAAAAACAAAACTTGTGGTATATGAACATGGGAAATGGAGCGCTTATAAAGTCATACGTTTTCATATCCTTGATGTATTCCACTCAACCGCCTTTTCCAATTTCTGGTGATATCCAACTAGAAAATTAATCAGATCTATTTTGAAAATCAATGTAACAAAAAATTGAATCGTTGCCAATGTTGGTCTGGTATATAAGCCAACATATCGTATCAACACTGGTAGCAAGGACCATACCAGACGGGTATCACATGAGGCAATACCATCGTGATACCAATACTAGCCAGGCAGGGGACCAACGCTGGGCGGGTACCTGGTTTGGCAGGTTAGAATTGTGGATTCCAGTGCCAATTAGTAAAAATTGAACTGGAACCAGGTCTAATTTTTGGAATTGGGTTTGAAACTGGAATTGGGTGCTCTAATTATTCTAAGAACCAGAACCAAACCGGAACCCAGATCTTGGTTGTTTAAGAACCAGAACTGAGATCTCGGTTTTTTAAGAACTGGAACCAGAACTGAGATCTTGGTTTTTTGAAAACTGGAACCAGAATCAGATCTGGGAATTGATTCCTACATGACAGAAGCAAGAAGCAAGAGCGAGAGCAAAAAAGTTCCTTGACCCGAGGCAGAACCAAGACCTAAGGCAAAAAGCCAACGAGAAGCGAGAGCCAAGCAAGAGTTAAAAGCCAAAAAACAAAAGCAAGAAACAAAAAGTCTTCTCGAGAGCCAAGCAAGAGTTAAAAGCCAAAAACAAAAGCAAGAAACAAAAAGTTGAAGTGAAAAATGAGAGATTGAAGCAAAAAAATGAGAGATAGAAACATGAGAGACGGAAGCGAGAAATGAAAGGCAGATGCAAAAAATGAGAGATAGACATGAAAAATGAAAGACTTATCTTTGCGTCAATTTGATTTGATCTTTGCGTCTTATTTTTTGCACCTTTTTATTTCTCTAACCTTGGCTTCATTGCCAATTAAAAAGCATGTAAGAAATGCAATCAAAATTATTCATGACAGGAAATTAAGCAATTCAAAAATTAAATTTTTTTATTTTGTGTCTTGCTTCTTCACTCCTCATTGAGCTTTTAAAGCTCTACTCTCAAAGCAGTTGCAAAAATTATTATTATTATTATTATTTTTTGTTCATTTTTTATGTGTATGCTGTTGATGGCAAGTGAATGGCTCAAACGTTTCGAATCGGTTGGCCTTGAGATGCTCATTTTATTTGGAAATTAAAAATATATAGATTTTCTGGATGCAACCCTCTTTGCTTTGCAAATAGCGTGCAGTAAAAATGTATTTATTTTCCCCAAAATATCAACAACAACAAATTAAAGAACAAATAAGATTAAAAACACCATCATTAGGGCGAGCAAAGCAATAGTTGTTAAAGCAAAACCTAAAATGGCATAATCAAATAATTGCTTAGCTACCGATAGATTTCGTGCAATAGAATGTGAGAAATGAAAAACAAAAGCAAGAAATGAAAGACAAAAACTAGAGACAGAATACAGAAATGAGAAATGAAAAACAGAAGTGAAAAGCCAAAAGCAAAAGCCAGAAACAAAAAGCAAAAGCCATAAGCAAAAAACAAAAAACGAGAAACAAAAGCTAAACATTTAACCCTAAACCCTGAACCTATTACCTATAACCCTAAAGCAGAAAACCAGGAAAGGTATTGAGGGGATACCCTTCCCCAATTTTCAGCTTTTTTGATTTTTGAGAACCTTGAGGATTTTTTAAGGATTTTTGAGAACCCTTGCATGTCATGGAACAGGACTGCACAGCTTGTTGCCTTAGTTTTTTTAAGTCTGTGATGTGTTGCACGTTTTTTTTTCCTGCTTTCTTTGTTTAAGCTTTAGTCCGTGCTTGGCTTTTCAGATGTGCATAGAACAGACTGCAGAATTCTTACTTCTCTTTGGAAAACACACAACTTTCATCATCATTCTGCACTGCAAAAAGTGTTACATGTCTGGAAAAAAACACCTTACTTGCTTAGGTGCGTACTCATACTTTTCTCTGGAAATTCATAAAAGGACCACATGACTTTCATGAGTTCTGAAGTGCACAACAAAAAAACTCATTCTTTTCTGGAGCTCTGGAAATTTATAATATGACTATATGACTTTCACGAGTGCTGAACTGCACAACAAAAAAACTCATTCTTTTCTGGAGCTCTGGAAAATTTATAAAAGGACTACATGACTTTCATGAGTGCTGAAGTGCACAGCAAAAAACTCGTTCTTTTCTGGAGCCCTGGGTCAAAACATGATCTGCCTGCTGCAAATGGCATCCGAGCAACATTTCTTAATGATATCCCTGCTGCGAATAGCATGTGTAAGAGACATTATTTCTCAGTGATATGTTTGCTGCAAATGGCATGTATGTTGTTGTAATCAAAAGAACTCAGAAGATTGGCTTTTGGGCCTGAGAAGAGAGGTAGATTGGCTTTTGGGCATGTAACAAGTTCACTACCCATTGGTACTAGTGATAGCCAAATGTAAGAGTACAAAGCACCATTTTAGATTTGCTCATAACAAATGAGCAGCAGAGTTTCATCTCTGAAAGACAGTTCAGACCACCTTGTTTCAGATCATCAATGAACATGATCTCAAAATTGTTTGTTAGATTTATTGGCCTAGAGAGAGAGAGAGAGAGAGAGAGAGAGAGAGAGAGAGAGAGAGAGAGAGAGAGGGAGAAAGGAGTACAAAAAAGGGCCTATTCAAATCCAAAAAAATGACCTTGATCTGAGATCACAGCATCATAGAACAGTTCTAGACTTTCTCCATTGCCACAATCCCTTCTTATTCAAAATGCTCCCTGCAGTCTGAAATCTGAAGTCTAGCATCTTCATCCCCTCCCGGCCTTCATAATAGCCTCTGCAGAAGGCTTCTTGTCTTGCAGCTTCAGATTGTTCCACAAGTATCTTCCACTGAGCATGTCCACCAAAAGCCAGAAACCTGCTCTCAACCTCATAGACACCTGAAAGAAGAGAATCCCTCACACAGTCTGTTCTGTTACTCCCTCCTTCACAAGCAACTGTAATACTCAAACTCCAATGCTTGAAAGCTGCACTGCATTGTTTTCTCTACGACACACTGCCTTTACCAAGATCCTGTTCGGCTACAAGAAAACCTATAGACAGGTTCATCGCCAAGGCGCAATACAGAGTTCTCCGGCTTAAGAAAATCCCACGAAAATCTCTCGTACTTAGAAATCTCAAACGAACAAGACTCACAATTCTTACAAACTGCGAGCGTCAAACAGAAAAAAATACAAAATGCTACGACTAATGAACACGGAAGTAGGGAAGGAAAACAGGAAAAAAAACACAACAAAGTCACAAAGTTTCCCGATGACACAAAAACACAAAGCTCTCTACCAATCTACTCACCTTCTCGCAAGCATTCTGGTTTCCTCCCTCTACAAGACTCCTGTCGTCAGCGCTCCCTACTTGCAGCACCTCATCCGTGGCATCGAAAACGCCACCGCCTCCCGGCTTGGTACTATTACTAGTCACAGACGTGAAGGCGAAGTAGCCAGCTAGAAGCGCCGAGAGAAACAACAGAATCACACGCAACGGACACATAGTTGTAAGGCAGAATGGCCTTATATTCTTCTTCCTCCTCCTTTTCCCCCTGTCTCTCTCTCCCCTCGACCGTCTCCCTCCCTCTCTCCCTTGATTGCTGTCGTCAACAAAACGCCTCAATTCTGGGCTTGCTGCTCTTGCTGCTGCTTCTGCTGCTCGTTCCTTCTCAGCTCTGCCGCTCTTCACTACATCTTCGTCGCAAGTGAAAACAAAATAAATGCTGCAAAAATTTTGGTCGAATTTTTATGGAAAAAGGAGAAAAAAAAAACTCTGCAAAAAAATTAAAAAAACATAAGCGCGCAACAACTGCGGAGCTCCGAAGGGAAGAAGAGAGAGAAGCTTTGTCTGCGAAGCACGTTCGTCTCCTTTGAAGAGACAGAAGAGAAACGTGTGCGTTTGGTGGGGACCTCAATGTTCTTTTTTGCCAATTTGGAAGGTTTAGCCAAATTTAGCTACAACCTAAATATGTGAGTAAAATTCCTTTAAACGTCTTTCTCTATTTCTGGCTACCTACTTGAACCACCATGCATAGAAATATGGGGATTTTTCTTCAATTTTTGTGGAATTATGGCTATTGAAAATCTTTAAGAACACTTGATTTTAGCGCTTTTTATTTCTCTTTTTGGCTATATATACCTATCCTGCAAAAGAAGGGCTGGATGGGGTTGGCGAGCGGTCTAAAGTCTAAAGGGTAATGGGGAGGGGGGGATACCCTATAGGAAAGCGGCACCAAAATGGATGGATGTTAAGTGGTCAGGAAACTGTTTTTCTGTTGGGTTCCAGTTACCAACCTAACCATGGTGGTTAGCTCAGTTGCTGTTTTTTACTACCTATCCTACCTACTAACAAACCCACCACCAGTAGGTAGGTAGGTAGTAAAGACAGCCCCTACCTATGTATAAGGTAGAAAGCCATCTAGTTACCTAGTAGTTTTCCTATTTTCCTACCCATCTGTAACCTACATTTTAGACCTACTTCTTCCGCAAAAGGGGGTTACCAAGGTGAAACCAGATGTTAACTCGGTTGAGGTTCATCCATAACTGAGTCATAACTGGCATCCAATGGATGGTGTACTGGTGGGTCAATGCTGGTGCAAGTCTACTCACGTGTTTTTGCAACTTGCTGGGGATAATAATAATAATAATATTAATATTATTATTATTCTGACCTACATTAATTGAGAATGTCAGTCTGGTTTTGCAATTTGCTGGGATTATTCTTATCATTAATAAGAATTAAGAATTTTTGTTTTTTAAAATTTTATTGGATCAATGTTTTGTGATTTTTTTAATTTATAAAATCAAAATAAATAAATAGCATACAAAAATTATGGGCAATTATGAGCTCCAATCTGACTTCAAATTCAATTTCACTTCTTATCAATTTATTCAAGCTTTTTACTTATGATCCATTGCCTTTTTTTTTAATGATATCTAGATACTTACTTTTGCTCTGGACTTGTCCACCTCTAGTCATATTGCATGATGCTTTGTGCTAGAAATGTTAGTTTCAACTAAAAATAGATACAAGTTTCACAAAATAACCAACACCCAAGACATGAATGGCCAAAACATGCATAACTAACGCCATTGATTCCTTGCCATTTACCTACTTTTGAAGAATATTTGATCAAATTATCATCAAGTCCTAAAATGCTTCCGAAGAATTTGCTCATTCAAACAATTTATAAATGGAATCCACTACGTTAGAATTCAAGACCATAAGTACGTGCTCATGATACACTGAAGCAATTCAAAGGTTTTTCCCTTTCCTTGCAATTCATCAAGAGTAAACAATTCAAGAGATTGAAGCCTACAATTGACAATTGATGAGAAAAAATGTGCACATTCATGATGAGAGCAATAGCTCTCAACTTGATATGTGAATCCTTACTACTCCAATTTATGAAACATGTTATACATGTGCACTCCTTAGGAAGCTAAAATTATTCTCCACAATAATCAATTAACCTTTTTGAAAGTTCAATTACGTTTTTAGTTGCCAAAAAGAATGATGCAAATATCTATAAGGAGTTTTTAACTAAGATATCAATTATGATCATGAGGTGAATGTAATAAACTCAATCATTCAATCCAACTTTGTATGATTTCTAGTAACTATCAACTATGTAAATCATATTTTGAACTTCAAAACCTAAGACATAGTCATGATATAGTTGTAAAATGCACGGTCAATCCCTTAGACATATAAGAACTTTGGTGTCATTTAGTTGCCATGGTAGTAGTAGGAGGAGGATATAACTTTTTTCGAATCTGGATATGCACATGTGACAAGAAAGACTTCATATAAATTTCCCTTGTACAAGTAGTAATAGATCAATGGGAAAAGGGAAGTTATGAGCTTCACATAACTTTGCAAATTTGGATAATATGACGCAAGAGAATTTGAATAGAATGCTTCAAAATGTAACACATTTAAGTAATTCATACCTCTGGATGTAAGTGCTTAAATACTATTTCCAAGCGTGCATCCAAAGTGTTGTCTAATATAATGCACCCATCCTTTGAGGCCATCACCACTCCTCCATAACTAGAATTTGCCACACATTCATGTTTTTAGTATTAAGAACCCATGGTGAAGGATGATCTAGAAACTATTAAGGTTGAGCAAACAACCCCTAGAACATCAAATCCTCAAGTGCTTCATACCCTACTTTTGAACAAATTAAAAGATGAAATTTCTTACAATTGTAAAAATTAGTGTGCTATATAAATTTGATTGAATCCACAAAGAAAAATATGGGAGAAAAGATGAAAGAATCACCAAGTAGAGCCATAAAAGCCAACTTGAGGGGGGCTGGGGAGGAAGTTCTTCTTGTCCAAATCCATAATAGGAGTCACCCCAAAGACATTGAGAGTAGTAATACTAGCCATAGCTGATTTCATTGCTTCATTTACCATACTCAAATCCTCCTT
>Ga0209611_10010203_pt1 | contig 13911 bp, 16 predicted proteins | sample S1TSphgellanicum_3_FD_187693 | JGI IMG/M metagenome (GOLD analysis project Ga0209611, IMG submission 187693) | Host-associated microbial communities from peat moss isolated from Minnesota, USA - S1T2_Fc - Sphagnum magellanicum MG (SPAdes) (version 2) | ecosystem: Host-associated > Plants > Peat... | reverse complement strand
GGTGGATATTTTGAAGGTAGCTGAAAATAGCAGGAATGGAGTTGCCTTGGCTAATCCAAATGACTCATCAATTCAGAGTATGTCATTCACAGAAAATTCAGTTGCAGCAGACATAGAAGATGTGATCATGAAGCAGAGGAACTTGTCAGCAAAGCTTTCAACAACAGCTGTCACCATTTTCTCCCTTTTGAAGGAGCAGAGGGCTGCAGAAGGAGAAATTGTCGTAACAAGCTCAATGGTTGCATTAACTGAAGCTAACTGGGAGAGATCAGAGGGGAGTGCAATGGGAGACATTCTTCGGCTACTCCTAGCCACTGGCCTGGCTGAATCAGCTGCAGCTGATTCTGTCTGTGCAAAACAAGCTGCAGATGTCATAGCTAAGCATCGGGAATCACAAGAGTACATGTGGGAGATTATTGCAGAGGTTGCACTGAGTGCCTCTGGCAGAGCCCGGGAATCAGCTGTTCGATCTGCAGACTTGTGGGGGATTGGAAAAGGGTCCATTAGCGCTCTCTATGCGCTCTTGTTTTCCTGCACCCCAATTCCATGTCTGCAGCGGGTTGCTTTTCAGTTTCTGTCAACTGTTCCCCTCCAGCACCTGGCAATCACATGGGGTGTGGTAGGTTCTGCTCAGGAAGAACAAGAAGCTGACAATGGACAGACTACCGCAAACAGTGATGTGCCTCCTGCAGCAGCTGCTGGAATCCGGCCTGAACTTGCCGCAGTGCTTGAAACTCCTGGATCACTGGTTCTTCAAACTTCTCTGACTGCACCTATTCGAGTATGTGTGCCTTGCTTTACCTGGAACAACCTGGTATTCAGAGTAGCTATGTTGTAATCACCATGCACATCTTTTGTTTTCCTTGTACCACAGTGATCTTGGTAACTTAGAAGGTGGAGATGTGGGTTCTTCTTTGTTGAAGTAGTCATCACCTGCAAGCTCAGTTTTTTGGGAATTTATCTATCTATCTATTTATGGCATTGAGCTACTGATCAAACTGAAATGTTTATCCTTCAAAACAGATCCAATATTTACTTGGGTGGTCGCTGTTTCTGATGCGTCTGCACACCCTCCCAGCACTATCAGGAACCCGAGAACGGCTATTGCAGTATGCACAAGATTCTAACACAACTTCCACACTCCTGGATTGCCTTTTCCAACATATTCCTTTGGAACAAAATTCAGGTTTGTCTTTTGCCCCTCCCCATCAAGATCTGTTTCTTTATGTTGTTTAAAACTTCCAGATCCTGGTGGGAAGAAAATGCAGCAAAAGCAGAACACAAGTTGATATCTCTGATCAAAAGGATGCAGATACAAGATCAGATAGGGAAGTAAAGACATAGGCTTTTCCTCCTTTTCTCTGGCCTTACCCTCAATGCCATGGGATGTACCTGGTCAGGTACTACTGGTGCAAGGAAGCGGAATCGTGTTGTTGGAGCGAAGGAAAGCAATGGATCAGCAGCACGAGCAGCAGCAAATTGTTCTGTTGAGTCTGCTGTGCGGGACTTGTGGCCTGTAACAGAAGCTGAGTTAGCAATCTTGTCAGGGGCACTTTATGGCTTGATGCTACGGGTATTACCAGCTTGTGTGCGCATATGGTACACTGGTTTGCGTGACAGATCCACTGCTTCAGGAATTGAAACTTTCACCACTACTCATTGCAGTCCGCAGCTTTTAGCTTATGAGTTCTCACAGGTGTGACTCTCCCTTGCATTTCCCTCCATGTTCCTGGTTTCAATATGGGGGAGCTTGGAAAGTTTATTCTCTGTATTGCATCTCTAGTTGACAAATAGCAAACTGGCTTACACATCATCATTCATTAAAGTCGGAGAGAGACATAAACAAACATGTTGTGCACTGGGTTTTTTGTTCTCCTAGTTCTAGCAGACGCATGGGAATCCATGCTGCAGCAATTTGTGGTTGAAAATGCTAATAATGGTGGTTGCTATATATTTAATGTTCACCCTGGACTGTTAAAATTCCTGTCTATGTAGCTCATGTCACAGTGCAGTCAGTGCTGGTCAATGAGCAATACAAAGTGCACATTCTGCAGGTCCAGGCATCAGCAGTTGCAGATGAGGCACTCTCTATTCGTGCAAATCGTACACTACGGGAGGTCACAGCTATCTACAAGAAAGAGGAGGCAGGTATGGATATTGTGATTCGACTGCCCGCCTGCTACCCACTACGTGTTGTCGAAGTTGAATGCACCAGGCGCCTTGGTATCAGTGAGGCACTACTCCGGAAGTGGATTCTCTCCATGGCAGCCTTTCTTCGTAACCAGGTATGTGGATTCCCAGGAGTACGCTGCCCATTGTTACAAAATGATGAAGTCAGTGGTTACTGGGGGGAAGTCTTTGCATTTTCGGCTAGTGTCAAGCTTCAGGTTCTTGCATTGTCTTGCTGGAACTCTACAAGCAGATGCTCAATGCTTCCTGTCTCTCTCTCACCTACAGAAAGTTGTGTGGTGTTATATTTGGTGACAGAATGGAGCACTCTCAGAAGCAGTTCAAATGTGGAAACGGAATGTTGATCGTGAGTTTGAGGGTGTGGAAGAATGCCCCATCTGCTATTCCATCATCCACACCTCAAACCATACTTTACCTGGCCTCGCCTGCAAGACCTGCAAACACAAATTCCATTCTGCATGCTTATACAAATGGTTTTCCACCTCTCACAAGTCAACTTGCCCTCTTTGCCAAACTCCCTTCTAAATGCAACTACAACAATTTTGTTCACACCTGGTGGTCGCAATGCCCTCCTCCAGTTGAGGTAAAAAACCCATGACCACAAACAGGGAAAAAAATCAGTGTACAGTTTTGGAGAGGATAAAATCTCCCGAGTGTTCAGTTCTTATAGAAATTGTCTGCCCCTGCAATACAGGCACAAGTTTATTCTTCAATTATTTCAGCTGGTCTTTGCTTGATGTCACATTGCAATGGTTTCAGACATGAGAGCTGAAACTTGTTTCAAGTTTCATCAAGTGAAATTTGCATGAAATCGGCAATTTCAGAATGAGAATTGCTTGCAAACGCTTGTGGACTAGTTTCAGGATTTGATTCCAGTAGCTATCATTAGTTTAGCTATCATGGTGTTTCTATGCCAAAATCAACAACAGATTGTGTGTGTCTCTGTGAAGTAGTAAGTTGAGAAACTTTTTTAACATTGCTCTTTGGAAGCAAAGAAAAACGCAACAACAAAACTTGATAATTGTTATTATGCCTTCTGTTGTAAGTGTGTTTTGAACACGAAGCGGCAGCAGACGAGCCAAGGCCACATTGCCCTATTCTCTCCCCCTGACATGGCACGAGATTTTTCCCTTGATTTGAGGTTTTTTCGGCGGGTTGTTGACACTTGGGCAAGAGCTTCACGGAGGAAATAGGATTTATGTGAAGGGAAATTTGTAGTAGTACAGTAGTAAGAAAAAATACCTACCTACATACTTGACCAGAAAATTCCCTATACGTGTTCATACGTATACAGTATATCCATTTCTGTATGTATGCTCTGTATGTATGTATGTTTCCTGAACATACATACTTACTTATTTACTCAGGCACAAAAGTCACTATACGTATTGGTACTTATACCGTATACCCATCTCTGTGTTTGTTGTAGATACATACCCCAGAAAATTCACTACACGTATTCATACATATACTGTAAACCCATTTCTGTGTTTGTATACATACATAATCAGAAAACTCACTATACAAAATATTCATACATAACCTACATAGTATACTTATCTTTGTATTTGTTTCACAATATGCATACATACATACATAGTATACTTATCTTTGTATTTGTTTCACAATATGCATACATACTTACATAGTATACTTATCTTTGTATTTTTTCACAATATGCATACATACATACGTACGTACATACATTTTTACATGCATTCATACGTAAGTACACTCATGTATAAGTACGTTTATACAAAGCACACATACTTGAGTCATTGGAGTCCAGTAGTAGAAATCTGGAGGTTTTGGGATTTATACGTATTTAGAATTTAGGATTTGGAAGAAGAAAATTAATAATACCCAAATTATAATAATAAAATTTTGGATATTATTGAGGATGAAATACCTCAAAATAGGTGGGGATTTATAAAAAAAATTATTCAGAAATACAAAGAAACAAGACCACTTGAGATTAGGACTACGAATATACATACATGTATACGTACATAAGTACGTACGTACGTACATACATTCCCCAGTCAGACGTATGTATGTAGTATTTTGGAGCGCCTGCTTCGCAACTTCTTCTTCGTCTTCGTCTTCGTCTTCTTCAAAGTCCGATCGCAACGGCGTCGCTGCAACAGTTCCTCGCTGTTGCTTGTTGCGTACTAGAGACCCGATCAGTTCGGGAATGCACAACATTGCCGGGTTCTTCTCGACGCTGTTGTCGGATCTTCGAACGGATCCAGATCGAGAGAGTTAAGTATAGACGCAGACAGACAGAAAAACAGACAGGGAGGGAGAAAGGGAGAGAGGGAGAGAGGGGAAAGCAAAGAGGGTGGGAGGGGTTTGCTGAACAAAATGGCGCCACCTGAAGGGGGGATACATGTACTGGATGGATCTGGGATCCGCGAGGGGTTAGCGAGCGGGAATGTGTTGGCGAAAGAGCGCTTTGCAAAGAGTGACGAAGGAGGGAAGGGACATCTGACAACAGCTGAGTTGCGACGGGCTGCGGAAGCAGAAGCCGCTGCTCTTCTTTTAGGAGCCAGAATCCAGTCTCAAATCCTTGACCGCGCTTTCGACACCGTTGTCGTCGACCAAGGTTCTGAACAACAAGTCGATGAGCAAGCATTTGCTTCTGTCCTGGAGAATTACTTGCTGGCGATCGCGGATTCTCTAGATGGTGAGAAGATCTTTTCTTTCTCCTTACCATGTTTTTTTTTGTTTTTTTGGCAATCATGTAGTAGTAGTTTGTGCAACGGTAGGTTTTCGAGTCTTCGTTGTTACTGCGATGACGTACTTCGGTGTTTTGCGTGTTGGAAGATCCAGTCTCCAAGTGAATTCCTCGTGTTTTTTCTTTCGATTTTTCCGAACGGATTCCCCTTATGTTCGTCAGTGGATGTTGTGAGCAGATGAGCCTCTGTTGGTGTCTGTGCTGGACGGGACCGCCATTAAGTTGTTAGTTGAAGATGAGGACGAATTTGCAATGTTGGCAGAAACTCTCTTCACAGAACTGGATACAGATGATAGTGGGAAACTCAGCCGGAATGAGCTCCGACCTGCCATTCTGCAGCTTGGCATTGAGCAAGGGGTTCCTCCTGCTGCAGGTGTGCTCTCTCTCTCTTTCTCTCTCTGAGTCTCTCTGTCTCTCTGTGCAACTACTGGGAATTTTGATCATCTTGCAAAGCATGATGTTCAGCAGATTGTGGTGAACAAATCCATGGTGTCTTGAAGGGGTTTGAAAATTGTGTATGGTGGCAGCAACCCCAGAGGCTGATGAGTTGCTCACAAAGTTGCTGACTAAGTATGGACAAGGAAGTGAAGAGCTTGGGCAGGCCCAGTTTGCAAGCTTGCTGCAAGAAGTTCTTCAGGACATGGCAGATTCCCTCACACAACATCCCATCACCATTGTCCGGGATGCCAGATTGCTTGATGGCTCTCATCTACTCAAGGTTTGTGATTCTTGTATTTGATCTCTTGGCACATTCTAGATCCACATCTGCATACAGTGGCAACATGTCCTGATTGCTGGTCTTTTTATTTCAAATTCTTCTGTGATCATCTCTTGAAGAAGATGATGCTAAACCCAAGCTTCTTCATGGAAGCACACGAAGGCCACCACCAAAAGAGCCTGACATTTGTTTTTTGATCTGGTAAATAGGTGTTGGCTGATGACAATGCATTTCTGGAGATGACTGAACTGATGTTCAGTGAACTTGACGTGAACAAAGATGGCAAGTTGAATAAGTCAGAAGTTCGAACCATGTTTGAGAATCAAGGCACACAGTGGGGGTTGCCTCCTGCCAATGAACCTGCTGCAGAGCAAGTGTATGACGAGGTGTTCAAGGCCATTGACACTGACCAAAGTGGAGAACTTGACAAGACTGAATTCAAAGTATTGGCCAAGGTGATCTTAGAGAACTTGGCGGAAGAGCTTCGCATGAATCCTATCCTGGTGGACATTGAAACTGCTGCCCGATAAAAGTCTAATATTTCAACAATTGCAATATGATGATAGCGGATTGTTGATGTGTGCAGAAGCTAAACAGAAGAAAGAGAAGCTGATGACATACATCACCACTGTATTATCCATGCAGCAAATGTTTTTCAAGCTTAAATGCTATAGATCAGGTGTTGATGCAAGATGAACAAATGGTCTTGTTAGAGTATTTTTCACCTTTCTATAAAGCACAAGCCACCCTTTATCATTCATCAATAGTACAGTTGACTCATGGGGTGAAGCTTTTTTGTTCTGTATCCCAGCTTTCACCTCTCTCCAGGATGAGAATTTCCTCCAAGGTTTTCTATATCAAGCAGAGCCTGGTTTTCTGCAACAAGAGTGGATTTGACAGTTCTATATCAAGGTTTGCAATCTTGCCGGATGTCTACAATGGGTAGCAGCAACATCTGGCTCTGGTCAGTATGATCAAACCCCACTTCGCAATTCTTTTCTTGCAACTGCCTCCTCATAAACACCTTTCACTTGCAAAGAGGGTTTTCATTTTGGAAAGAGAGTTCTAGATCATGCCAAAGGAGCAACACCTCCCATATTTTTGAATGCCAGGGATTTCAGCATAAAGCTGGAATGCTGCTGTATTCACTGCAAATCCAATTGTATTAGAATCACAATCATTGATTCATTCTCTTCTTCATACAATTGTTTGCCTGAAAATTCTGGGTGGATTATTATGTGTACATATCTACTAAACAGTCACAATTGGGAAGTTCATTAGTGGCAGTAAGTAATGGTAGCTTCTTTGCAATGCAATTTTATTGTGAAGGAAGTGACGACAAACTTCAGATAACAATTCTTCAGGAGTGGCATCTGTAAGCTTCATGATCCTATTCATTCTTGTCATGTTTGTCTTTTATTAGCTTCAAACCTTGGAGCTTGAAGCCTTGGAGTTCACTTCCCCAACTTCAAGCTTTGGAAGCAAACTCAAGAAGCAACTTATGTCTTAAAACTGCAAACGAGTGTCAGCATTAAAATGGTCAAGATATGAATTTTTTTAATTGCACGAAAGCCTTAGTTAAACAATTCTCTAATTTCAGGACATCACTTGCTTGCAGAGCAACAGGAATTCGAGCCCAGAAATCATAATATTAATAACAATAATAATACTATGTTAATCAATAAACCAAATCGAACAAATGGAATAACATGAATGCGGGTTGTGTACAAAATGGATGTCATTGCCATGTTTCATGCACAAGAATGAATGAACAATATTCTGATGTCCTATATTGTGAAAGAGAAAATCAATTCAAAACAGAAATCTAGAATGGAATTTGGACATTATCAAATTGTGGTAAAATTGTCATGCATTCTATAAATGCTTTTTGTTTATACTGACATCAATTTTTCACAAAAACCAACACCCTTCCCCATCAACAACAGATTTTTTGTATGCACCAGCCAGAGATCAATGGGATCCAACTGATTTTGATTTTCTGCACTTTGGATACATGGAACATGATTGTGTTCCCTTTTTCAGTCTCCCAAGTACTTACTTTAGCTTAAGACTTTGTCGATCCAACAGCTGCTTCTGCAGAGCCGTGAACTGAATTTGTTTCTAATGCAGAAGCACAATGTAAAATAGTCAAAAGGAGGTTTTGCATAAAGTCTTGGACACGAAGGAAGGGTACCGTGAATCCCTTGGTAGCAAGATGAATTTTCTCTGGAAAACATCATATCACTGCAATTTGGTCAACTTGATTGTTGGAGAGTTGCTTCTGTTGGATCTTCAGCTACACCATTTCATCCTGGAGATTTTTGTGGCAATGAATTCTCTGCTTGCTTTTTCTGTACATAGCTTTTTTCAATGCACAATTTGCACCAGTTTGTTGTGTTACCAATGGGTATGTGATCTCGGTGCTTGCAAATTACTGCTTACTGTTCCAGTATGTGACCAATCCAAAAGCCATTAATGACATGGTGACCACCTGCAAAACAAGCAAAGCATGTTTCCAGCACCCAAGTTGATCAGATACTTTCGCAGGGCCAGACAGACAGACAGACAGACCAAGGAAATCAACTCCAAAAAGATAAGAAGCATATTATTGGCTGTAGAGTAAAATCTTTGACGAATTATTCCACTTCCCAATTCATTGATTCTCATGTGGCTTGCAAAGAGGATTTCACTCAACAAGCTGTCTATAAATGTGTGATTTCACTACACCCAGGTTTCAAGGGAGGGATATGTTGCTTACAGATACAGCTGGTGGCAACCCAACTAACGGATCCTCAAAAAAGTTGTTGGCTAATGCAAGACCGAGTAGACTACTTTGCATTCCTGTATCATCAAAACAAACATCAACAAAAGAAACTAAACACCAAAACATCAACAACAACAATGAAGATGACAACAAAACATCAACAAAAAACCACAGAGAGACAACATGAAGCCCTGAAACTTTCTTTTTTGGAGTCATCCAGTATTTTTGCAGTGAGAGTTATAGTGTCTGCAACATATGACAAATTCATATTGTATTACGAAGTAGACACTTTTTCCATCACAATTAGCACAAGTATGAGTGTGGGGTGCTAGTACACATACCTGTTTCAAAAGACATGGTTCGGGCTAGGCCACGGAGATCCGGTGTGTTTGGCAAAGTCACTTCTGTGAGCTTGTAACCAGCAACAAATGCAGCAGTATGAAACCCAACAACAGGAGCCAAGATCAGGAGTCCTAAGGGTGATCGAATAGCATCAATGTTAACAGCCAAGGGAGAGCCTATACAGCATGAAGTCACGAGCACAGATAAAAATGGCAAAGAAGGCCGGATGATTCTTGATATTGATGGTGCAAATCTGCCACACAGAAAAAAAGGAACAACCCATTATTTATACAAGCAAAAAAACATCATAATCTAATAATGCACCAATCTTGCCATTAAATCCTACATCATCCATCTCAACTGCAGGGAAAAAAACCCAAAAAATTGCTAGATATAAACACAAATTTAACAGATATTCATTCAGCATCCAGTAATGAGAGAGGGTGGTACATCATCTATGAATGGTAATCATAGATGAAAAAACTCTCTTTCCAAATTTGTATATTTTACCTGTTGAGAAAAAGACCTGCTGCAATAGGCGCAACCACAATTTCTGTAATGTTGTGAATCATGCCAACCAGATCAATGTGCAACCGTCGCCCTAGTAGTAACAGTGTCAGCAGTGGAGTGACAACCACAGCTGCTGCTGTTGACAGAGCTGTCATGACAATACTGAGGGGTGCAAACGCAGGTTCTGCCAGGAATGTTGCATAGTTTGACAGTTGAGCTCCACTTGAACATGCTACCAAGATCAACCCTGATCCTGCACACAAAGGTAGAAGATCCATGGCAGTCTTTTGTGTTTGAGAGACAAGAATACATGGTGTACCATGTGCCAATGTGGATATGTAACTTCTGTATTGGAAAAAAATGATTCTGAACAAAGAGTGTTTGAGAAAGCTCATACCGACAGCCTCAGGAAGGTGCAGAATTGAGACAGAGATGGCAGCAAATACCACTGCAAGGAGTGGCTTCACCAAGTACTGAGAGAAAAAGCCAATAGCTAAAACTGCAGGCCGCTCAAAGGCTTTTCCAAAGTCCTTTAGACTAAAATTCAGGCCTACTGCAAACATGAGAAAACCCAATGCGGGTGCATAATACCTGCCAAAACATGAATGTTCCAGCTTCAACTCTTCCAGCTTGCATAAAACAAACTGATTCAGCCTTCTGATTTCATTTTTTTCCCTCTCTTTACAAACTCAGTATCCAGGCAGGTTTTAGACAAAATTGGTGTGTTTGGAAACACTCTTATATACTCCATAAAAGTATTGAAATCAAAATTGAAAAAAAAAAACTTTTGCACTACACACAGGAAAAAGAGAAAAAGTGGTTTTACTTGGTGGTAAACCATGCGAAGGAGGGTGGATACACAAGAGCCAGCACTGTACTTGCCACAATAGCATGTGGCAGATATGCATTGGAATGCTTCAAAATGTCTTCCCACTTCTTGATGCTAATCTCCATTGTGGACATCTGCAAAAACAAAATGCAAATCAGACTCTCCACTTCAAATGTGTCAAAGATTTATGTAAAACAAGCTTTCGTCAGCTGTTGCAACCAAACTCATTTCTTAGCCAAATACAGCAACAGCTCTTAGCTCCAAAAAGAATCAAAAGGCATCCAGTAATCACACATGCTTCAAATCATATGAAAACAGGATGAAGAAGAGTAGCTTTCTCTGACTACTCTTTGAACAATGGCATTGGTACTTCTTCAAGAGCAGTCATCAAAGTAAATGGATGAGATCCTCATTGCGTACCTGCTGAGTTCCTTCAGGATTCTCAGCCTCATCTGCCACACCCATGCTCCGAGCTACCCCTCTTCCAAATTGTCGATTGCTCAATACAGGTTTGCTGTGATATACTGCTTCCCAAACCAACCCTAACTCCCTGAGTGGACTTTTCATCTGCTGAAATGCCCCATAAGTGCAAGCACAAGGGGTGACTACTACCCATCAAAGATGGAGCCTAGTACAGGAGTTGTTTCATGCAAACACAGGAGAAGGGACTAAAATGGCCCAGTTTACCAAAAGATGAAGACCTTCCAAGCCATTGTCTTGAGATTGTTGTCTTTGCAGGAAGGAGCTGCTGACCTGCACAATCAGACCCAATACAAGTTATGTTCAGGATTAAATCCAGCAACAAACAAAGCTGCCTTCTGGTGGTCGGAATCAAATCACTGGCAAGCAGTTTCTTTTGCAACCCATTCTTTCACATCTCACTTTCACAATACAGATCTTGCCTTCACTTACAAAAAACATCTTTGTATCATTGTCCAATTATCCATGAAATTGCTCCCCATTTTTGAAGTAAAAATTGCCTGAAATTGCTAGAAAAACACATACCTCTGAAGCCAATGCGTGCATTGGGTGAGTTGAAGGGTGTTTGTAGTACATGATTCTGAACTGGGTTTTGAGCAGCTACAGGACGTGCTAGTACCAGCTGCCCTTCAGCACCCAGTAAGCTCCTGTGTGTCCTCATGGCCATGTTGCTTGTCCAAAAAAAGTTTACACAAGAGAAAGGCTCTCTCTGGAACCTGCGCAGCACAACAAAAGCATTCAATTCTTAGCAGAAAATTAAGTCATCGAGCATCATACTTACAGCAATCAGAAAGCAGAATCACCACACTCAAGTTTCTTCAGGATTAGATGTAGCAACAACATCCATTTCTTTTGCCGGCATAAAAATTAGTGAAAGCTCAAGGACCCAGAACTTGAAATTCAACAAATTAACAACAGCTCCAAACCACAGCCCTTCATTGCACTTGAACATCACATACCTAGCTTGGCTGGTGTGTTTGCAATTTTCTCTGAACAGAAAAGAAATGGTGGGTTCGTCTCTAAGAGAGTTTTTTTCTAGGCTTCTTTACAAAAACACGACCCAAAAACAAACAAACAAGCTCCAAAGAGCTTGAACTACTACCGATTGCATCCATTCAAAGAGAAACACTGACAAGTAGAAACTATGAGAAGTGTACTGCTACTACTCGAGTGCTGAAAAGCAAAATCAAAAATTCAAAACCTCACTTGAAGAGACTGTGTCTTTGAGTGCTAAAAGCCGATGGATTCACATGACTGAGAAAAAGAAATTATAAAAGAAGAAGATGATGATGATGAAGAAGAAGCTCTGAGCCCCACAGATAGATGGTGAATCAAAAGGAGCTTACCTATACCTACCAAAACACATACACAAACTGCTCACGGTGAGAAGAGATCTGATTGTCTTCTGAGAACAGGAAGAGAAACACCCAAAAGAAACAAAAAATCATACACAAAATGGGCCCATTTGCAGACAACACTTACCTTTTGTCCTTTTTCCTCTTCTTCTCAGCTACTTTGTTGTTTTAGATCTAGTAATCACACAAACAATCCAAACCCCACTTTCTCTCTAATTCTATAAAAGCAGTCCCAAAAACATGATCCCCCCCCCCTTCTGCCAGGTAAAAAACCTAAAGATCTCTCAATCCCTCAAGCTCTCACTCACTCACTCACTCACTCACTCACGTACTCACTCACTCACTCACTCACTCACGTACTCACTCACTCACTCACTCACTCACGTACTCACTCACAAATGCTTTCTCATGAGTCATACAACAAGTGCAAGGTGGTGCTTCCTGTGAAACAAAGCAAAGATTCAGACTTGAAGGGGTTCATTCCATCACTATTGCAAATACTGTCAACAACTGACAACACCAGCAAGCAAAGACAACAGAAAAAAGAAGAGGCGAAGCTCAACACACACACACAAAGAGAGGTGATTTCTAATACAAAGGATCCTTCACAAAAACAGTGTCTTTTTTTCTAATAATAACAAGATGCTTCACAGCAATCCTGAAATCCTTCACAGAAACTCTAGTTTATGGCAATTCGGATTAGAGCTAATTCCTTGATTAATTAATTGGGATTAAGTAATTGATTAGGATTAGGATCAAGTATGAGTGAGTGAATGAATGAATGATGGGATCATTCTGAGTTTCTTCTCTCTCTCTCTCTCTCTCCCTCAACCAACGAAGAATCCTAGTTGACAGAGAGAACAAATGAAGAGCCCGGTGACCATAAGGTGACTGCCATTTTGTCAGTTCTATGCCAATTTCAATGTAAATCTAGGGTAGTGTAGAGCTGTTGAAATAGGGGTTGGGTGTTGGGGGGTTAGGTAGGGGGGAGGAGGAGAGAGGAAGAGTTTTTGAGGAGTTTTGAATGGGGCATTGGCCATGTGAATTGGTGTTAGAGCGTCTCCACCGGTGCTCTATATGTCAGTCTGGATAATAAAATTAAATGTCTAAGTTTAGCTGTTTTTTTTGGCAACCCCACCAATAAAACCGGAACTGGAACTGCGTATATGTGGGAACTACTAATATCAAACCACCTGGACCAGTCATTATCGTCAACCAATCAGAAATACTCAGCTGCAGTCAGGTCCAATTTATTACACTCTTTTTTGGAGGTGCAGAACTGTGTTGGGCATTTTACCAGCCAAGGCACGCTGCACGAATTTGGTGCAGAAAAACCAATTTCCTGAGCTAAACCGGCACATTTTGACTATTTCACAAAAATTTGTGTCTGGAGTCACATACAGAGCACTGGTGGAGATGCTCTTAATGCTTAAACATCGAAGCATTAAAATTGTTACCAAGTCCCAAGTGCATGGACGGAGGTGTAGCCACTCAACAGTCCAACAGATGTGCAAAATTTATCTATGTGAAAAATCTGGCTTGGTCATGTTCTAGGCAACTTGGAGCTGAATCTTTTGGTAAAAGAAATTGGGATTTGATTGAGAAATGGAAATTTCTCACCATTGAGAGTGCCAAATTGGTGTAATCACGGGGAGCCATAAGCTGTTCCAGGTTCTTTTGAGAATTCAACCTTGTGTCATTCTTCATTGAATTCAAAATTTGCAAGGTAGGTAAAATGAACTCATATAAGGGTGGTGGAAAAAAAGGGAGCGGGGGGCAATTGGATGAAGGATAAAGGAGAAATTAATGGTCAAAGTTGCACATACAAGGGGCATTTTACAAACTAGCAAAGAAATTTTGACTGTTTTCGGGCATCTTGCATTAGAGGCTAAGCCCATAACTTACTCCTATCCCAGAACTATGTACTACATTATTCAATTCAGCTCTTGTTTTCAAAATGTTGAAAACATTGGGCAACTCACAAAA
>Ga0209611_10010202_pt1 | contig 13911 bp, 14 predicted proteins | sample S1TSphgellanicum_3_FD_187693 | JGI IMG/M metagenome (GOLD analysis project Ga0209611, IMG submission 187693) | Host-associated microbial communities from peat moss isolated from Minnesota, USA - S1T2_Fc - Sphagnum magellanicum MG (SPAdes) (version 2) | ecosystem: Host-associated > Plants > Peat... | reverse complement strand
TAATTGTCACAGGAAACAAAACCCATCAAAAAAAAAAAAACAAAGGTCTAGGCAATTCTTGGAAAAATTTCCAGGCACTGCCCGGACAGACAGACAGACACTGTAGCTTTAATATATAAGATGGCCTTAGCTGGTCCACATTCACACATGTATTTGGAGCATCATCAAAAGTTCAATGTGGACCTAACATATGTTGGACATCTCACAACTTAAGGATTTAAAAGCTTTCTATTTTATTGTGTCCCACATGGGAATGAGTGGTTTTGTCTTCTGCATGCTACTTCAATATCGTGGACAAGAAAGTCAAACCATTATTTTTTCACCACATCCATAATTTTTCCTTCCCCCAAAAGCAAAAGTAAAAATGTAGGAAGAAATAATCATCAAATGCATGATCAATGCTTGAAATGGGAACATATAGATAAAATATGTCACATTTAACTAATTAATTTACTAGTGCCTTAAACCCAATTAACTACAGATTTTTCAATAATTATTTTAATAATGTTAAAAAAACGAACCTAGTAAACAAACTTCACCCTTAGTAAACATTTACACCATATAGTGAACCATTTTCACCAATGAAGGTAAGGGCAATGAAATTATAATGAACTTAATTCACTTTTATGGTTGCACAATGAAATAGCCTAGTGAACTACACCACACTTTCCTAGTAGTGACTATTAATCCGAATGAGCAGATGCAATATATTTCTCATCTACAATATGTGGTTTAGAGTCGTTGAGATCAAGATAGAGAATAGATTTTTATAGTATCTGATCAATTGCAAGAAATCTCAAGTCTAGAGTTAGTGATTAATCAAAGGAAGGATGTTACAAGAGGTATATAACCTAGGTTTATGTATTAGTTTGCATCTCCAAACCACTATGAACTAGTGGAACATTGGAAGGTGGATGAAAACACCAATGTTGATGTGTTTGAAGACACTTAGGAAAATTACCCAAGATCATCTGAGTATGTAAAGGCATAGGTGAATGTGTTGGATGAAGTACCATAGTCATACTCACATAAAGGGAATCTAGAGTTCGATCAAACAAGGTACATAATCAAAACACAGGATCATGAATCTATAGATTTGGAGATGATAAGGTTACTTTTAAAGGTTTGTGCATGTTATGAGGAAGGACATGCAATCATGGACTGTGCTTTTGTGCCTTTTCACATCAGAGTAGGTGTTGTTAGGCATGTGGAGTTATAGAATGTTGCAAGAGCATTAATGGATCAACCATAGGAATAGGAATTAGGAATTGCTATAATCTACAACAAATTTAAATGTATGGAGTTGGGAAGTTAATTGTGACCATAGAGTCAACAAATTCATCCATCTATTCAAACCAAGAGCAGAGAACCAAAGGGGTATTCACATCCACATACTACACCACATTGGATACCAATGGGTAACCATAGACTAGAATATCATCGATTTCGCGTCAACATAATTCCACCAATAGTGCTAGAAATGACAATTGTTGAAACCCATGTTGTTGAAACAACATGCTAGAGTAGGAGTTATTCAATCACTTGACGCATGTATAATAACCATAGGAGTGAAAACGGTTGTTGCGTCTAGCATAAATGTTGTCAAAATGGGAGTATTAATTAGATTTGTAGCAATATTGGGTAGTGGATTAGGTGGAGTCTCAGTAGTAAAGAATTTGAGTTGAAATTCAGCACTACCAACAACTACTATTGGAATTGTTAGCATACCTCAAATGGTGTTTATTAATTTGATAATGACTACTCATGTGAAAAGGACTACAAATCAACCACTGATGAATTCAATGGATGTTGGAAGGAACAAAAGTGCAGAGGCCATGAATCCAATAAAAGGATACTAAGAACCATTTGATGTAATTGCACCAATTTTTTTATCATAGAAATGGCCATTATGTTAGGCCAAACAAGATAGCTTTTAAGTATCCTGATTTCGAAAAAGATGTTGATCCAAATGCTCATGTTAAAGTGTTCAATTCTGTAATAAAAATAAATGAAGAGACTTCTGAAAAGTATATCATCAATGTGTTTTAGAGATATAACATTGGACTAGTTCCATAATTACATGTTAGAATTTCCTAACTATATTTTTTTGGAGCTTAGACAAGCATTTTGCAAATGTCATCGCAAGATTCAAAATGATGAGTAAATATACATGGAGTTAAACAACATGAAGCATGAAAAGATTAAGAAGGTGGAAGTTTACTATGAGCATATTTAGAACTTGGCTCATAGTTTATAAATACCAAGCACAAACAATTTTTTAACTACTGTGTTGAGAGTAGGTTTGCAATCATACGTCAGAATTGTAACTATAAGGATGAAGCGGTCAACACTACAACAACATAAGGAGGCAACAATGTTATGTGAAAAAGGTATGACTATTGCAAAAGTAAGGAATGCACTATTAATACCACAAAATACCAAATAGGTAGCACTAGCAAAAACATAAAATAATACAAGGAAGACTGATAAACATTGCACAAATTATGGGATGACAAATCACAATGTGGAAACATATAGAAAATAGACAGAACAAACCACAATGGTAACCATAAAGGTGGCACAACAAAGTCAAAAAACACATCAAACATTTTCATATGCATGTCACATTTATGGTTTGAATGAACATAAAATGACAAATTGTCCAAAGTTTGCTCAGATGTAAAAAATGTTTCACGGGAAATGTAGGGTAGTAGCAAAGGTTCAACTTGTTTTTGAGACACAAACAATCATTACGGATGTGAATGTGGTGGATGTTAATGGTACCACAAGAAATAAAGTAACTGAAGAACAAGTGTTCAAGGATAGAGAGCTAAGAAAAGCAAAGAGTGTGGTTGACTAGGAGAAAAAACAACGGTTGAAATAGTCAATGGTGGAAATAATTCAACAGATTTTGAATACACAAACTTAGACACAAGGGCCATCCACATCCATGGAGGGATGGAAAACGACTTTGTTGGGTATGCCAAATATAATTTTTATGCACAAAAATATCAAAAAATAGTGAATTCACAAAGGAAATTGATCATAGTAAAAGAGATTTTTCTGGACATTAGTAAATAGATGTTAAAAACAAGTTATATTTTGAGCTTAAGATAATTGTTTAAATAACTCTTAAACAAAAAAATATGTTTGGTAGAAGAAAAAACTAAAGAAAACTCAGAATGTAAGTAAAGCAACCACAAAGAGAATTAGTTGGTTTTGAAGTACTAGAAGTAGGGGCAGCTGTTGTAGCAATAGATAATCATATGACAGTTATCCAAGTACATATTGGGAAGATTACAATAGAGGATGTGTTATTGAATGGAAATTCTAGAATTAATATTATCATTGAAAAGTTGAGATTGAAGTTGGGGCTTCCAAAGCCTAAACCTACACCATATAATCTAAGGATGCCAAATTAAACAGCCACAAAACCAATGGGGTTGATTGGAGATCTGAGGATGTATGTTCATGGCATTTTGTACATAAATGTGCTTATTATACATCAGAATAGTGTGGTATAGTGTGGTCGATTCTAGTTATTCCATGTTGTTGGGGAGACCATGGTTGAGGGATGCTAAAGTGGCACATGATTGGGGAAGTAACACAATTACCATATAAGGGAATGGGACATCCATAACAATTACAGTTACCAAACATTTGGGAAATGAAGTAAAAAAAACCATAAGTGTTATTGTGCTATAATTATGAGAATGACATCACAAATGAAGAAAAAGATATCATTTTTGCTACAGAGCCATAATTGTTCTCCATAAGAATAATTAGTTTACTTGAGATAATTCAATTTGTGAAAACCACATTTGGGGATCATGGATATAAATGTGAAGACTAGTATTTTAAAACATGGAACTAAAGTAAAAAAAAAAAAAAAAAAAAAACCTAACAACAAATATGAGTTAGAAGTAGCTCTAAAGGATAAGGTGTATCCAGAAACGCATTACAAACATCAACCATGGAGTGTTATAGTGGATGAAACTCTAACAAAAATCAAAACACAAGGATTATAGATAGTTGGATGGACATTAATTCAAGATTAGCAATTGATGAAACTTATTCTAGGAACTAATGTAAAACCACAAAAGGTGAAGATTAATGCACATTTGGAATTAGGCAAGATGTTGGAAGTGGAGCAGTTGTTGAAGGAATTCAAAGATGTTTTTGCATGGAAATATAAAGTTATGAAAAGGATTCCACCAAAGCTAACACAACACATAATTGAGTTGAACACTACTATACCATTAGCACATCAGGCCACATATAGATTAAATCCAAATTATGCTATAATAGTCAAACAAGATATAGATAAGTTGTTAACAACTGGATTCATTGAATTTATAGAAGAAGCTACATGGTATTCACCCATAGTAGTGGTACCCAAGAAAAATGGCAAGTTGAGAATCTATTAGGTTTCAAAAAACTAAATGTAGCCACAAAGAAGGATCCATAACCCATTACCTTTCACAGATGAAGTGTTGAACAGAGTTGTAAGGTATGAGGCATATTCTTTTTTAGATGGATATTCAAGATATCATCAAATATTTATAACTCTAGAGGACTAATACAAGACTGCATTTGTTATAGACTATAGGGCTTTTATATGGATGGTGATGCCGTTTGGAGTTAAAAATGGACCTCCAAGATATCAGAGAATAATGACCAAAGCATTTAGAAAGTATTTGGACAATTTTATGAAGATATTTTTGGATGATTTTATAATGTATAGTGACATGGAAAGTCATTTACAAAAGCTTAGACTATGTTTTCAAAAGTGCAAAGAACACGGCATTAGTTTGAATCTAGACAAATGTGCATTTATGATTTTTTTTACTATTGCTTGTATTTTATTGTTTCCAAAGAAGGAAATTACATGATCCAAAGAAAATACAAGCAATAGTAAACATGCCATCACCTAAGAATCCCAAGCGCTCTGGGTTGCACGAGTTGTAGATTGCAAATGACTCCTTGCCAACCACAATGGCAAGGGTCGAAGCATGGATATCTTCGCATTATGCCCAATCCGGTGTAAAGGGCCTTTACTGCATTTGCTGCGCAAGCACAAACAAATATTGAAAAAGACTAATTAAGACGGAAATCTGACGAAAACCTGGTATGTGTTTGCAGCAAATACATCGTGTTGTTTACACCTACATAGCCACTTGGCATCCCTGCAGCTTGGCAAGAAGTGTGACATAGGTTGACTACCTTCTGCATTGCTAGTGTCATGTACGACGGGACAGTTCGCCTCTATTTGCGAAAGAACGTCGGACATGAACATCATCAGTAGCGCGACTGCCAGCGACATGGAAGGGTCGACATGTAGCTGTGCCCCATGACAAGGAATACAAGGTGACTGTACAAAGAAACAAAGAGTCCAGCAGGGCCTGCAAATTGTGTTGTAAATCTCCCCCTTGTCTCCACAAATGCAAAGAGTAGAGAATGTTGAGGATTTGACGGAAGTAAAAATCTTCAGAGCAACCGTATTAAAGCCCTTCTCCAGCAATTCTCAAACCACTCCTGTTAGTAGAGAAACGGGAATTTCGCGAGGTACTATGCACCTCAGGAGTGGTAACTAACCTAATTGCAATTTCAAGCTGTCTGAATGCAAGTTGCGAGATTACGAAAGAGGTAGCGGAGGAGGCCTCTACCGGGCAGTGCCTTGAGGTGCTTTAAATATCTTAGGCTTTGAGCAGTTCGGTGCCTTGGAAGCTTCGCCGTTTGCTTCCATTTTTTTGAAACATAATTAATTTTTTTCCTGACGAATCTGTATCCGAAATCCGATACGAAATCGGTACCACAATCGGTACCAAGACAAAAGAGGACGCGTCTAAAAGGCGTAGAATTTCCTCGCTTTGATCTGTCAAAGGTGACAATTGATATACACGCAAAGAGTCGATGAGATTATATACTAATATTACGGGAACTGAGTTACCTACGTAGTACGCACTAATAAAAGCCTGTGAGTCCTGACGCAATATGGGTAATAACTGTTTCGCTGGCATGTATTATGGGACTCCTTCGCTCTGTCGTCTCGACGACATTAGTCTCCGGTCTGACCTTTCTGGGAGACGATAATATGGGTAGTTGTATCGGTTACCATTTAACAGTCAACCAAATGAAGGAAAGAAGCGTGATGAATTGGTGGGGATGAGGTTAGAAATTTAATAGTGTCTCTTTTTTAGAATGCCTCACGCCAAAATTTTACTATTTGGCAATAAGGTAGATATTCCTGGTTTGCTCAAGAATAAAAGAAAAAAGAGATTGTAGTTTAGGCGAGCTCAACACAAAGTTGAATCGAGGACGAAAGGGAAAGTGACGCTGGATTTGTGGATTTTCAGGGAGTGTTGCTCAGAAATCCTATGCGTGGGTTTAAGGTTCATTTCCCTTCCATCCAACGCAAACCTGTCACACGTTCTGCTATGGTAGTTACAGAGGCAGCCAGTGATTTTCTTCACCAATCAATCAGCTGTACGAGATTCTGACTACTGCTGTGCCACTGCTTGTATTGTTGTTGCATGGCTCCATAAGTCTATTGAGCTGCTAAGGGTACATTTTTGTTTCTCCCAAATGTTTCTTCTGTCCCAACTCAACTTTCTGCAGTTTTCATGCAAGAAGTTGACACACCTGCCGATTACCGTAGAACCTTGGCAGCTTCCACACTAATTATTTTATTTTAGAAATGTTGAAGCTTTCACAAAAAAAATAAAATTGTTTTCAAATAACAGAATTTTCGTGAAGGGAATTATTGGATATAAATATTTAGGAATAATCTTCTTGACATGGAATCTTTCTAATTATTTGTTGACAGACATGTGTCGAAGCGCCCATGTACTTAGTATTGCAGTGGATTTCCCATAATTTTGGTGGGCTGCGCCGTCCCCCTCATCGCTTCAGTCTGAAGCTTCTCCACCAAACTCACAACTACAGCTAGTCATCCAGCAGCCTCCAATCAACTTCACAGGTGTAAGCATGTCAGAGGAAGGTCGCATACACTCTCTATGCCTGCAACTCCCATGTGTCATCCAGTCATTTTTTGGGGGTGAAAAATCCCCAAAAAGCGAGACAAATTACTGAAAAGGGAATGTTCTGTTCCAAATGCCCATTCAAAAAAGAAAAAATCGCCAAATTTCGACAGAAAACTGGTTTTGCTGCAGAGGGTGTCCCAGATTCATGCCTACTGGCTATACATTTAAGACGTTTCTGGAAAAGAGTCAAAGAGTTGTCAGTTAAGTTGAAATCTGCCTACCGATGCTTGCCACTCTGGTCCATGAAGGAATTGAAAAAACAAAACATTGTTGTCGGTCTTAGATGGTGGTGCATGTGGCTTCATAATGTTGCGCACATAGACTGGAGCTTCACCTTCGGAGAATGTACAAAGGAATGGATTGGGAAAATTTCATTGACTTTATTACATTTGAATAATGGGCAAGCCGAAGGCATGAGAACCAACCCTGACTCTTGATAGCAAGTGAGGCAACAAGGAAATTGTGGGAGATGCCAAATACCACACTGAATAGAATCTTTGATTGAATATTGAGCACTGAGGATTCTAGACTTGTTTTCTCATCTGTGGTTGTTTTACAAAATCACTATCTAACATCTGTTGTCCCACATGTTTAACAAATCCATCCTTTTCTTCATTATCAATCTGTGAACATTTTGTGATGATGTGTCCTCTAACTCTACAGAAAGCATAGATTTTAGAAAGAGTTTAAAGCAACCTAGTTGAATCCTCATAATTGAAACTTCTACGTTTTGGGTTTTGGATTCTTTCAATCTGTTTTGATTCTTTTGCTTGTGTTATTCATTTGAGGTGGTAATGCTTCCTCCAAAACATTCACTTGTGCATCATCATACACAAAGATTCTTGAGTAAATTGCATTTACCCATTCTGGAATATTAAGATTGTAGTCATTTTCCACGTCCCAATCCTCTACTGGTTCATGATATTTTGGCGATGTTGACTAGTACACAAATGGTACATTTGTGTGTTTGTTGTAATCACTTCACCAACTATTCACACATTCTAGACTTGAAGAATTTCCAAGGTCTGCCAATAGTAATTCATCCTTTAGATTTCTCTCGTCCCCATGTTTTTGAACAATAGATAGTGCTTAAAAGCATGGATACCCCCTTCTCTTAGGTATACTTCAAGCTTGATCCCCAAAATTAGAGATTGCCTTTTATAACCAAGATGTCTATGTGGACCCCCTATCCATACTTCTCTTTTTGCTCCCATTCCCACTAAAGACACCTGATGTTTTACATGTCGTTCTTCCTTTTGCAAACTTATGGGTTCCAAAATTGTACCCCTATTCGGCGTTTCATATACTTCTTGATCTACATCCCAATTTTGTTCAAGATTGGAATTCATGTTTTACTTCCTAGCTTCTTGATCCATGCCTTTACAAACTTTGAATCACCATCTGATTCATATTGTTGTGCAAATCTTAAATTTGTTTTGTTTCTTGGTAGATAATTTTTGACTTAAACCCTTATAGCCTTCACTGTTTAAACCTTCATTTTCTATTTTCCAAAAAAACCAAAAATCTAAATCTACCATGAAATAAAATCTCCTCTTCCAATTTTCAAAATCTATAGAAAACAATGCTTTCAAAATAAATCCAAAACTACTCAAAATATTATTGTTGTTTTATGTTTCAAAAAACAATTTGTCACCAAAATGGTTGCCAAATGGTAGATGTAGATTTTATCCTAAAATTGCTCTTCACCTACTTAAAAAAATATAAACTTCATTTCAATTATTCATTTTAGCATTTGAAATCTATGGTTTTAATATTCAAAACAATTTTGGTAGACTATTTCTACACAATTTCCTTTTTATAACTATTGTTCATTTTCTTCAAATTTTATTTCTGCTTTAAAATAGAATTTTTGGTTAGATATTAGTTAAATTATTAGAAAACAAAAACACAACAGATTTAGAATAAAATTCATATTTCTTTATCAAATCCACACTTCTTTTTTTATTCTAAATTGAAGAGTGAAAACACACTAAAGTTGAGCCACTTTTGTTCAAAAAAGGTGATGTATAACAAATATTATAGTACACGATAAGCTTAAATCTTGATGACATCCTTCGACTAACTTAAACATAAGCAAAAAACTTTAGGATTTGCACAACAACATTTTGGAATTCAAAGTTCATTTTGAATCAAAATTAATCTTGATCCAACAATTAGATAAGGAGGATTGAATAAAATCAATGTACATAGAATATACAATTTATAGTTTTTCAATGGCCATAAAGCTGCATGTTTGTGATTCATGAAACATTACCAAATAAAAGGAAATTGAAAAATAATGTAATGCCCATCTATAAAATCTCCTCCTCTTTGATATGGTAGTGGTTTTTCTTGAAAGGAAGATATTATTATGCATTCATTGCTAAATAAAAATCAAAAAACACAATTTTTGAATGGAACTTGATCCAAAAATTTTTAATTTTTAAATTGTTCAAGATTTAATTAATGTATATCAATATCATGCACCATTAAAAAATTCACCCAAAAATTTCGTTGACAACCTTACTTTTTAAGTACATTTTCAAATTTTCAAATTTTGTCACGGGTATTATTTGGTCACAAATATACTCCATATATTCAAAATTCTTCAATGTTTGTTTGAATTTTCAAAATAATTGATTAGATTAAGTCTAAATTTAATCAAATATACTTAAAACAAGTAAAATAATCCAAGATGTGATGTCCATATGTTACCCAAAAAAATTAATTATAGAAAGATTATACTTGTAATTATATTTTTGAAAGGCTTAGTGTGCTCTCACCTTGAACATATAAAACATTTGTAGTCTTAAAGGTATAAATCGTAATTGAAAACATGAAAAAATTGTGATTTTGAATACCAACAAAACTCTAAACTCATATTGTGTCTCTCTTTCTAACTCTAATAGCTTTTTAAATTTAACTTTGTGTGTTAAAAATTAAACTACCTTTTAACTCCAACAAATTCCACAACTACATCCTAAGTTTTCTTTTTTCCAAAAGTAATTCAAAATCAAATGACCAACAATTTTAATCCTATCCAAATCATCAAATGCCTTGTTGCATCCCTGCCTTTTACTAATCAATCATTGCCTTGTTGAATTTGCTCCATTCATTGGGTAACACCCCCCTAGTGTGCTCCCCCCTTGGTGCTTTTGAGCCTTAAGCCAAAAAAATTGGATTGTTTATGAACATATGTGGGCGGACGTTGGTGGACAAAAGGGGCTGGATGGACGAAACTAGATGGACGAAAATTGACGGACATTGAACGAAAGATGATAGACGTTGGATGAAACTATGAAGGATGGCAACGAACGAAAGTTGACAGACGTTGGATGAAACTATGAAGGATGGCAACGAACGAAAGTTGACAGACGTTGGATGAAACTATGAAGAATGGCAACGAACGAAAGTTGACAGATGTTGGATGAAACTATGAAGGATGGCAACGAACGAAAATTGACAGATGTTGGATGAAACTATGAAGGACAACAACGAATTACGACGAACAATGACACAACAGCCACGAAAGGTAAATGATGATGTGACGACCATGGACAACGAACTATGACGTGGTGGCCACGAACGGCAAACTGTGATGCAATGACCACGAATGGTAGATGGCGATGCAACAACCACGGTGCTACAGATGAATCCATGTCCGTGAGCATAAATAGTGATGGTGTGTAGAAATGAAAAAAAAATTATTTTTCTTCTACTTCGTGTTTTTTTTTCTTCGTTGGAACTCCAAACAAAATGTGAAGGTCGTTGTGGTTAAGGGGTTAGAGGTTGAAACTGAAAGGTCGAAGGTAATGGTGTCCCTGTCCCCGTTCCAGTTAGCTGCACCCATAAGCAGCACAAGCAAAAGCTTGTTGCAATGGATGGTGGTGCCATTATTGTAGTGCTAGTTGCCATTGCTTCACCTACTCCTGCTCCTACTCCTCTTCTTATTGGTTCAAAACTTACCATGAACAAGAAATGAGCAGTGCATCATGCCAAGGGTAATAGTAATGGCAACAATAAGACCATGACGAATGTGACCATTGAGAGCTTGCGAGCATAGGTGCAACGACTAGAGAAGCAGTGTCAATTTCTCACTAGTTGGAGACCTAAAGCGTTACTTGGTGTCAATATTAGAGTCATGTTCGTCGACGTTGAATTGAAAGCTAGTGATGATTTATTTCTCGGAATCCAAGCTCCCCCAACTATGGCTGTTGCTAATTATGGTTATTGTTGTTCCTATTATAACTGCAATGTAATAGTAGAAAAAGAAAAATAAGTAGTAGAAACTCAAGAACACAAGAAACCAATAAGCAAAAGAATCCCAAGAAACTCAAAACCAAGAAAAATCTACCACTTTCAACATTAAGGATAAAGTGCAGTTTTTCTAGAATTAGATCGAATCGAAAAGAAGGAAAGAAAACGTAGTGTATGTAAATGATGGCCATGTAATAGCCGTCGTGAACATCTAAAAATCCAATTTGACTATGGAGGAAACTCTCCATTATAAAAGAATTTTAGAAAAACTAACAAGAGAAAGGGAAGAGCTTGGCCTTTTATACAGCCGTCAACAAAGCTAAAACTTTAAACAAGCCATAACCCTAAAACACCTAATAACATACAGTAACCTAAGAACGTACATTAACCCTAAAGGCATGATTGGCATGCCCATAACCTACCATCATGCATGAGGCCATGCATACATGCATGACAAATGTTCTTTTTGAAATTTTATGAAAGGTTGGTGTCGAGAATTGATGAAGATCCAAGGAGGTCCAAGATGTAGAAGTCTAGGCATGTAGGAATCATTAATATCTTACATTTTGAAAGAAAAAGGTCCAATAGGGGGATAGACAAGCATATGTGATGAGTATTTCGTTAGAAATGGTTAACATGAGAAACTCACATGTGGTATCCTAAGGTCTAGGCATGGAGTGAAAGCAACCAAAACACCACCCATTTGTTATATCTCCAAAACTTGGAACTTTTGCTCATAACTTGTTAGGGACTATTAATGATTTTTGCATAAACCAATTGCACTTCATTTCTATAGAAATTTGTTGCACTTTACATCTACTGGAAAGGAAAAAAAGATACTATTGTTTAGATGAAAGGAAAGTGAGTTCAAGTTGAAGTAGTGCATGGTAGGGAATGGAATTTAGCAATTCAAAAGGACTGAAAGAACACTAAAAGTTCTAATCTTAGGCTAAACTTTCAACATAATGAAGCACAAGTAATTGCATGTGTTAGAAATTTCACTTCACTAGCTATGTGTATAATGCTAGTAGAACAACAAGTTGTTTACACCTTGAGTTGGAAGTTTAAATGGTTAAGGATTTGTTGTAGACTAAGGTTAAGGTTTGTATGTAACAAGTGTTTTTGCATTTTTTTAACTTGTCATTTTATGTATTTCTTGTTGTTTCACAAGTTTCCTTCTTTTTTGGTCACACCACATCTATCTACCTTTATAGTGATCACCAATTGCCTTACCTACTTTCATTACCTACTTACCTATGATACTTATTTACTTTTATAAGTAGTTACTTAGATAGTGCAAGGTGAGAGAACAAGGGTTTACAAAATAGGTTATCAAGTGGAACTTTAGTAATTCAATTGTGGTATATCCATAATTGAGTTTTAATAAGTTTTTAATGGATGCTGAATTGGTGGGTGCTAGGTCAAATAACCCTTCCTACAATTTACCATTACACAGTACCAATTGGGACGGTAGCCTAGCTAGTAGTATGAAACTTGCACTAATTTAATAAAACCCATGACCATGGTTGACCAACTTTTGCAAAGAAGATTAGAATTAAAAGCATCCCAATCCCCACAAAACATGTGAGATACATAATACATTTCAATCAAGAGTATGGTTGAAATGGTGCATGGAACAATTTCACTGCTGTTTAATAATTTGAAGATCATTACATTATGAAACTAAAGTATCCATGAAGGATATGTTATAAATTTTCAATATTATTTCAACATAAAGACACAAATTGAATTTTTTTTTTGAAAAAACATCACAAACTTCTTAGGTCGAAATTTGACAATAATAATCATCTGAAATTATTTTTTTGTAGATTTATATTCATTAAATACTAATGGGTGTAAATGAAAAAATACAAGCCATCTAAAGTGTAACCCATGGTTAATTTTACATGTTTTTAATGAGTATATCAAATTAATGTTGAAAATGTTTTATGTACTTATATAATAATGTAATATATTATTAAATCATTTCAATTTTTTTGGAATGAATCTAATGAACGTAAAATATCCAAAATCATCTTTAAAACATTATAATTAATGTTTTGCATTACTTAAAATATTTTAGATTCTTCTTGAAATCAAATGACTTTTTTGAAAGTCCTTAATATCAACCTTAACATAGTCAAATAATTATTTTTTAATATTTTGATATTTTTATTTTAAATGTTTAGAAAATATTCTATGAATAATTTAAGAAAAGCACATGACAAAGGAGGTGGGTGTGGGTCATGTTTACATTTAGATGCTATGTTATTTAAAACATGTATGAAATACATATAAATAGGAGGAAGGATATTCATTCATAGTAAAATCTTGCATCCTATTTATAAGTGTGTCATACATATTTTAAACACATGAAAGTCCAAGTTATGTTTTGTTTTGTGAGTTGGTTTGTCCATGGTTCATCCATGCACCATTTTAATTTGCATTAATGGGTGAAAACACATTTTGGAGGGGGCCAATGTGGGTAGTTTTATGACATGTGCATAAAGTATAAACTTGCAAAATGTGTTGCATTTAATTTTGGGTTTCACTTTTGGTGTTTGGGCTTGATATTTTGATTTTCACAAAGTGAATGTTATTTAATATAATT
>Ga0209611_10010200_pt1 | contig 13915 bp, 13 predicted proteins | sample S1TSphgellanicum_3_FD_187693 | JGI IMG/M metagenome (GOLD analysis project Ga0209611, IMG submission 187693) | Host-associated microbial communities from peat moss isolated from Minnesota, USA - S1T2_Fc - Sphagnum magellanicum MG (SPAdes) (version 2) | ecosystem: Host-associated > Plants > Peat... | reverse complement strand
TCTATTCAAAAAATATATCATTAAACTATAATTGTAGAATCAAAATTGTTGAAAATTTCAACTTATTGTTTCAAACCAAAACAAATCACAAGCAACAAGAAAAAATGTTAGAAAAAATAAAGCTCATGAAAAAATAGGTTCAATCTTTTGGAAGACAACAAAGAACATGAAACAATTAACTACAACAAAAAGATTAAAATTTGATGGGGTTACAATTGGTCAGGTTTTGAAAATGGTGTCCACCACTTGAAAAATAACATTGTTTTTAAACAAACAAATTTGTCGTTCACACATTTTTTTCAAGAGAATCCTAGTAAGGGAACCATACATTCTTTCAAGGTATTCAATTCAAACTTTGATGTCAAAAAAAGGACAAGGAAATGAATTAGAAAAGAATGGTCAATGGAAATCAAGGCCTAAAAAGTTTCAACAACATTGGCAATGTAATAATTTATTGCTATGGTCCTTTGCAACACAATAATAATTTACATTAAATTTATAGTTATTAGAAGTGCCTTGTTAATACTTGCAAAAAGAAAAAAAAATTGTCCATAATCATCAACACAACTGAACAACTAAGAAAACCAAAAGAAAATAAGAAATAGATACAATGCCTCAAGTAAGTTCCAAATTTATTAGCATGTAACCAAAAATTGTGATCATCAACATTGCACAACTCAAATACACCATGAATGAAGAATATTCTTGTGTAAAAATAACCAAATCAAAAGTTAATACCTTGAAGACAAGTTATTTAACATTCATCCTAGTTTAACATATTTATTTATGTATACAAAGATAGTTCACATTTGATTTTCAAGATCCCTTCCAAGACCAATGAAGATGGACCAATTGATTGTTTAATTGTTTGATTGATAACATGTTTAATTTGCTTCATTGTTAAATCAGTTCAAAATGTTAAATTTCACATTAAACTTCATGGTTTTAATTGAATGAAAAGCTTCTTGAAACTAAATGAATTTACCCAACAACTTGGATAAAGTTACAATGTTGTAATATAGAAAATTATCATAATTAAATAAAAAAAAGGTCAAGAATAGAAAAATGAACAACCATCTACTTAAAGTTACCTAAAAGCAAAAACTAATTATTGCAAAAACAATGCAAACAAATTTACAACAAAAATTTATAAGTTAGGTCAATTACAAGGAATGCAAATTTTCTAAACAAAATCAACATAGTTTGGGAAGAAGTGACATTAGAGGCCTTTGCAATAGATTAAACTTGAGATATAAGAAAGATGTGATTGAAAAAATTGAAAATTTTATTGAAAATTGAAAAATGGCTTTGAAAAACCTTGGATAATTGTTGGAAAACAATGGAGAAAAATCAATTGAAGAAAAAGAACAATTAAGCAAAATTAACAAATAACAAACACCATGAAAGGAAAGGAAAATCGAAAGCATAGAAAGGAATAACAAAGACAAAAGGAGAAAACTAATGAACTACATAGCAAATCCATTCAAAATGAAATTACAAAGGAGAGAGTTGTGAGTAAGATGAAAATGATGCAAAGTGACATCATTACCAAGGCTAAATAAAACACTGCAATACAACAAAAAACACCAAAATTCATGTATTCAAGATGAAAAAACCTAACCAAAACAAGGACAACCAAAGAGGATAAATAAATAAATAAGGATCCAATTATATAATAAATGAAATAGATTGTCCATCTTTAGCAATAATAATCAAAACATTTATGCATCTACAATTGTTTGATTTGGGCATTGACAATTATCAATCATGTTTACTCAACATGCATCATCTTCATCATTTAAATGGATTGATTTAGCAAAACCATCAAAGTGGACCTTTAAATCTAGCCATTAAATTTGCATAAGCAATTGATCTTAGTTGTAGGAATGTTATTATAATGTTATTTAGTCTAAACCTAATATCCTAAACTATTAAGAGTTTAAAGCCACAAAATTCCAAACCTAATCTCTTCATTTAGTTTAGGTTTAGAGCTGCAAAACTCCAAACATAATTTCATGACCTCATTTTCAAACTTAACATAATTTAGTTTTCATTTTTGTGTCAAAGCATCATGTTTGTCAATGTTTTCATTTGTTTCATAATCTTGATGTTGAAACATAAATAAAATAAGCTTCTCAATTATACAAAATTTCTCTTTATTCCTATGTGGTTGTTGCTTGTTATTTTTTGAACTTTGCAAACAATTTCATTTCATTTTATTTTATTTTATTTTATTGTCAATTTTTGTTATTTCTTATGTTGTGAAGGTTTTTGTGGATGAAATTGATGTCGTTGGGAGTGCAACACATATGTCATGTTTTTTCAATTGCAAGTGGTAATGTTTTTGTAATGTTGGGTCACAACACGTAAGTACTAGTCAAAAAGAATGTCAGATGTTAGACATAATCAATCAAAATCAAACATTTATTTTTTTATTACCATTTAAAACCATAGTAATCATGGCAAGTTAAATTTTTTTCCCTCATATGAATGTCAAGGAACTTAGAGTAAAAAATCATTTGATCCAATTTTAAATTTTTGTTTTAATTTAGAACATTTGAAAATGTACGCCTAATGTGTTAAATAAAGTCAATTTTGCAAAGGAATATCAAAGGATTCGTTTAATAAAATAATTTTTATTGAAATAAATATAGATGGTAAAAGCATATTAGCCACACTAAAAAAAACACTCATAATTTTTAAAATGGGAAATTTTAAAACTTTAAAAATTCAAAGAATGTTCAAAATTGTTTTAGAATTTTAGAGCTTCAAGAGTCCTTTACCACATATAAATGGGTAAAATAATGTACATTATATTAAAAAAAAGGTTATAGCTTAAAGTATAATGAAACTAAAGAATGTGAAATTTTATTTTTTGGTGATGACTTCAAATTTTGATCATTTTTCAAAATGAAACATTGAATCTATAAATAATCAGTACACTTTTAAAAATTCATATTTATTCAATAATGATTTTTAAAAATGTGATGCATTGAGGACAATTTCAATAGTTGTAAATTTTTTTAATAAAAACATTCATTCAAAAATTCATTTGCATGTAAATGTTATTTCTGTGAAAAAGGACTTGCAATCCTTTTCCAAAATAATCCTTTTGACTCCTAATTACAAGTTTTGACCCTATTCTTTCATGGATTATACTTTTTAAAGTGTTTTCTTTTTTAATGTTTTATTCCTTAACAATGTTTATTCCTATGAAAGGTTCTTAATCAAGGCATGAATCAAAGTTATATGTTCTATAAGTTAATGTTGATCTGTTTTTTAATTTTTGGGGTTGAATTTTTGCAAATTACAATTATATGGAGTTTCACATCAATTGCAATTTCTTTTACATTGGTTGTTTCTTTAATTTTATAATTTATTAAGTTTGAAAGTTTAATTGCAACCAAGCTTCTAATTGGTTTTTCATTAATCAATATTGATTTATAAAGCAAATGTTGATTTCATTTTACCAATTTTTGTCAAAATTTACATAAATGGAATAAGATATAATCACAATAGATATTGATATTCCCTAATTATAAAGATACATGTTGAAAAGATACATTAATTTTTTTTGGCATGTGCTTTACACATTGTAACGCCCTCGAATGAAGGTGCAACCAAAATGCAAGCATTCTCCTCAATTACCACTTTGGGTGGTACTTATATTCTAGTAACACCCTCATCCTTGGGCCTTACCTTCCATGAAGCTGATTTCGAGAGCTTACTTTTGGCTTCATGATGACCTTCATTGACGGGCAGGTCATATTGAAAGTCATGGCCAAAATGAAGGGCACATTGGGAAGATTATCAATCTCTATTTTAATTATTGTAGATAAATTAGACTTGGAGTTTCAAGTCTTTTGCTCCACATATGTCTCATAAATGAGTTATGGATACATATGTTTTGCATGGGCTTTTAATAATAACCATTTGGAAAATATTTTCAATACCCTTCAACTAGGTGAGATGACACAAAATATTAAGGGCTAGAATGGACTAGCACATATGAATGCCACCATGGATTAATGGTGTGTGGACAAGGCATTTTTTTCATTTGTCCATAGATGGGTGTCTTTCTATGCATAATTTGTTTTTAAGCATTCATCAATTTCTTTTCTTTTTTTCCTCTTATGATATCTTCTAGGTATTAAGGGGCAATTGTCATGGGGAAAAGAAAAAAATTAATATTTTTTTCATAGGTCTTTATGTTAGGTAGTGCCTAAAGAACATGGTGTTCCCAAAGTAAGCACCCCTCTACTCCAATAAATGCTTTGGATGGGTGCTTACTTCAAGAACATTATGCTCTTCAATTATCTAAATGGATCACTAACTTGGCCCACAAGCTTGTAAGTTTATCCAAGGCTTGATCATAGGTTGTAAACCTTTTACTTCCTATTTTTGATTTTGCAATCCCCATTATTTTTTATTGTGCATAACTAGCGAATAATTAAGTTCATCTCTTTCCAAGTAATGGTTTAGTTGTTCAGAGAAGTCCATCAATGTTTTCACTATCTTTGTCCTCGAAGGGGTGTTCAAGCATCAAACAAGGTGTATCATGTGTAAACTCAAGCTAGTGATTCTACCAAATGCAATCAACAATTTTTGTTACCTTGTTCAAAAAATGTGATAACTATTTTTCCTCATTACAACAAAATATGAGTGCATTCCATGGTGCAATTTCACTAAATTGTCATTTCAATGAAAATAATCGGATGATGTTCATATGGCCATGACAACGCATGTGTATTGTCCAATCACATGTGATGCACATCCAATATTTATGTGTTTCACATATTCCACTACATGTGAAACACATCCATTGCACACAATCAATGAAAATGATTTCATATTTAAAATGTGTTACAAGTGTTGACCTTTAAATATGCAAAATGACACCTTTTATTCATTATTCTTCATTAACAATTCCGACAAATGGTTTTAAGATGAAAAAATTATAATGCTTTAAAATCATAAATTTAATTATTGAAGGCCTTTGTAATAGGCTTGACAATAATTAAATTATTAATAACCTTGTTAAAATTTTAACTTATTTTTTATTTTGAATATTGAAATTTTCAAAAAAATATCAAAATTGCAATCTTGATGTTTGAATTGGGCATATATTTCCTTGTAATGCTTACAACAACCTTTACAATTGAATATGGTGTACATCTTTAACATTTGGAAATATTTGAACCAACAACCGTATGAATGTGTGGCCAACGTCTTAACCATCAATCCACAACACCACTTGTTAATATGGCTTTGGTCAACAACTATAATTAGCATGTTCTATTTGAATTTGTTTGGAAATCCAAACTTTAATGACTTGCCTTTTTTTTCTCAAATTCAAATGAAACAAATTAAGACCTAACCTTGAAAGTTTTACCAATATCTATTCAAAAAAATAAATATAACAAATAGATATTAAACCATTTTTAAAAAAAGGTATTTTCAATCGTGTTTCATAATCAAATTTAGTATTTGCTCACAAAATGTTTTTGTTTGAATTGGCATAGAATGTTCTAAGGTGCTTGAATTCAACATGAAACTCAAAGCCTTTATAAAGGCTTTGACGCTTGGTTATTATGAAATATTCAATATTTATAGTTTAAAATAATTAAAATAAACTTAACAAGGTTATTATTAATTTTCATTATTTTCAAGTCTACTACGAAGGCCTTAATAAGATTAAAATTAACAATGTTACTTGAATATTACTTGAATATATTCAATAATTAAAATTTATGATTTTTAAATATTAAACATTTGCACTTTTGAATCATTTGTTGCAACTTTTAATGAAGAACAGTTGAATAAAAATGTCACTTGCATATTTAAAGGTCAAGTAACACTTGTAATGTATTTGAAATGGAAATCATTTTCATTGAACGCAAGTAATAAATGTGTGTCACATGTAGTGGGATGTGTGACATGTGTTCATTACATGTGATGGGAAAACACATGTGTTGTAATGGTCATGTGAAATGTCATTTTATTATTTTCACTAGAATGACAATATAATGAAATTGCACCATGGAATGTGCCCATACTTTGTTGTAATGAAGACTCGGTTCTCTTATTAACTCAGTTATTTCTGGTATATAATGGGCCATCATAGACTTTGGTACTGGAATTTTTAGTGCTAATGATGTGACTGTAGTAAACCATGAAAGTGGAAATGAAACTCAATTTGACGATTTTGGCTTGTAATCGATGTCTTGGGTGGAACTTGTCACCCAAAAAAAAAAAGAAAAAAAAGAAAAAGGAATATGTCCAAATATCACCCAGAGTAATTCAAAAACAATTTTTGAGACAATTATCTCATTTTTAAGCTTAACTACATCACTCTTTATTATTATTATATATATATATTTCTAATAATTACTTACATTCTTTTCTACTAACTATCTCACTCATTTTTATCCCCACCAACATGGATATAAATAGACAAAGTAACACAAGCCTTTTCATGTCCAGGATATTTATGTTAATTCAAATTAAATTTGACATCTATCTATGAAGGAAAGTAGTTTGTTTTGTTTTGTAGTTTTGAAATCCACTAAACCGAGATACAGATCATGTTCTTGATGTCTTTGGAAAGCTCTCGATGAGGAGGGGTGCATGGGCTTGGTTCCATGATGTCTGGACTTGCGGTGCAAAAGTTCTTGAATATTGAATGATTTCTTCACTAAAAATTAATTTAAAATCATAGCTGAAATTTTTGGAGCAATTGAAATGTGCCTTTGGTGTTGTTGGAAAGATCTTGATGAGCAAGATTTAATGGAATTTATTTGGCAAGATTTGGATTTGCATGAGCATTTTTTTCGTGGCAAAATTAAAAACCTAGCCTTTTTTTTCTCCTTTCAAAACTACCGACAAATAAGTGTTTTTTTCGAGTTTCTCATTGTCAAATTTAGACCTTTTTATTCTTTTTATTTTTGCCTAAATCGCCAAGACTGCTATGTTCTTTAATATCAATATGGATACCAGTATGTTCAAGTTCATAGAAAAGTTTGAATGTTCCTAGAGTAGCTCTGACACGCGGTGGTCCAAGCACAAATCAAGATCATGGAGGAAGTAGCTTAAAATTTGCTACAACGACAATGCCATGATCGATCTTCTTCGTGCAACAATTGCATGGGCGTTCATCAATCGACTTCAGCAGCAGGAGTCGTGCCCACAATGTGTGCGAGCGAACGAATGAGCGATTACGCGAGCAAGAAGTCAGGTAAGAAGTGTAAAAATGTAGAAAGTAATGAAGTAAATTTTAGTAAAATTAAATTTTAAAAAATGTAAAAGTAGATGGTGAGAAAAGTAAATTCTCCCTTTTTGGTCTCTTCTCTCTTGCTCTTTTCTCTTCTCTCTTCTTCTGTTTTCTAAACCCTAAACCTTTTATCTTCTATTCTTTTCTCTTTTTCTTCTCTTCCTTGAACCCTAAACCTCGTCCCTTCTCTTCTTTGAAGCTCTTTTCTTCTCTTTTCTTCTTCTTCTCTTCTTTAAACCTTAGACCTCTTATCTTATTTAAACTCTAAACCTATTTTCATTTCTTCTCTGTCACTTCTCTAAACCGTAAAACATTGCCTGGATTTTTCCCTTAGTATTTTTAGCCGACTTTCTTACTTGAAGAAACATGTTTTCAGCAATGTACCAGCTAGGCTGTACTAGGATCTTCTAACCACATGCCCTTATCTTATACCAATTTTATTTTTTAATGGCTAAAACTCATGTGTTTTTTGACTTCTCAAGTCATGTTTAAAAAATAGACATTGATTTAGGGCTTAAGATTTGAAGAACTCCGCGATGGCGCTTGATGCTGCACCACTGCTATGTCTTTTCACTATAATGTCAGACATTTTCACACTGAAAAAGGACATTGCCAATATGCACTGCAATAATGCCGGGCTCAACATTTGAAACCTTTAACGATCTACCAAACAACCCTGGCCGGGCATTGGCTAATCATGGCCTCAAAACTAACAGTTCATCTGTTGACGCACGGTTGTCCAAGATGGAGGCATCCATTGAGAACATTGCATTTCTTGCAGCCGCAGGAAACCTTGTGGTGAACCAGCTATTAGAGTGTGAGGCGGCTATAGTTGTCACAACCAAGGCTGTGTCTACAGAGGAGCCCAAGTGGACTACGACAATGGCCAAGAATGTGCGCTAGGTGGTTAATTGGGCTGTGGAAACCCTGGCCGATGTGCCCAAATAGGAAGAGCGCAAGCTCAACTTGTGCCTTATGGGCTTTGAGGCCAAGGAAGGCGAGACCGAGAAAGAGCTGGTGCAATGGCTCAACACAGAATTGTTGCAAGGCCAAATGAGGCTGCGCGCTAAGGTCGTCACCGCCATGGGGCAACAGCCTATGATTACGTAGGCCTCTGCTTCGGCAATAAGAATGCGCCTTGGCTCGATGCTATTCAAGTTTGCAATGAACGAAGATTGCTAGGCTATGCTGCGAGGGCGCAAGGGCCTGGCGAGGACCAAGTTGGGCTTCAATGAGGACCTCATGCCCACATAGTAGGTGCACAAGTCGAAGCTATGGCCACTGTTCAAGGAGGCCAAGGCGGCAGGCAAGCGCACCTTCTAGCGCGCAATCAACCTTTTCGTTGACGACATTCAAATTTGCCGACCCTCCTCTATCTAAGGGCACAAGGACCAAAAAAACCTATGTGTGGTATTATGGAACATGCACGGGGGTGGTGTAAATAAACTGGAAATAGGGGTGCAAATACTAGAGTTATTTCAGGGTGCTGACCTCATTTTATTAACCAAAACTTAGCACTTCCGAGGTTAACATTTGCCACACATTGAAGGGTTTGACTCACTTGCGATAGTGCGCACTATGCAACTCAGAAAAACAAAAGCAATAAAACATAGCGGAGGGGTTACTGCTTATTTTCATAGCCACCTTAGCCCAAACCTATCACAATGGAAGGAAGGAAACCATGATTCTTATATATGGTTATGGATCAATAAGGTGCTACCCTTGACTTATTTGTCTACGTGGTGTACGTTGCCCCTATTGGTTCCAAACACGATAGTGAATCCTTGTTCCAAAACCTGACAGCAGATATTGCTGAAGTTCAAACTCTAGGGGGCATAGTACTATTGGGAAGGGATTTTAATGCGCATATTGCAATGCTACCAAATACTATTGACATTAGCGACCTTTGTGAACTGTTATAAACACCTTAGCTCACTAAAACTGAACAACCAAACGTTGTGGCTAAACGACAAAACCACAATGCCAATATTGGCGACTGGGGTCGCGAGCTCCTTGACCTATGCTGTGACACTAGGTTGCTCATCCTCAATGGCCAAGCACCTGGTGACAAATTAGGGGAGTTCACTTGCTTGGCAAATGGGGGGCGGAGCACTATCGATTATATTGTTGGCTCACTTGCAGTTTGGCAAACTACTGCACACCTCGAGGTGATTATAGATGACACCCGCTACTGCGCAATGGGAGACTTTGACCACAGGATGTTGTGCATACGGTTAATCATCGATTGTAGCTTGTTGAGTCACAACATATGGTTATAACAAAAAAAAATTTACCTAAGTTCAAATATGAAGTTCAAATTCTTCAGCTTGCTTAAACAATGAGTCTTGGAAACCTGTGGGTTGTTGACTCAATTGGGCATTTGGGGGTAGATGGGTTAATTAACCTATTACAGCAATGCATGGGTGCTGCAGCAAAGTCTACTTTTGGCAGGAAGCCTTTGGGAAGGAGCTGCAAAGAGAAACATTACCATAAACCTTGGTTTAACTCTGATTATTGTACAGTGAAACGTGAGCTAAGGCTTTAGCCAAAAGCTAACCCTGATTAACACGCCGTTAAACATCAAGAAAGTAAACTTAAAAATTTATTAAAAAGGAAAAGAATTTTCTGGGAAACTGCAAGAGCTCAACATATGTGTGCACTTATTAAGGTGGATGCGTTTTCGTTCTAGAGAAAGTACTAACCAAGGGCATTCGTTGTGGACAAGATGAGTGCAATTACACTTTTGGAAGGTTTCCGCAAGCTAATTGGCCAATCTTCGCCACCCATACGGCTGTGAATTAATCATTCAACTCAAGTGATTGAACCTCCACCTAACCACACCCTGAACACAAATATCACACTTGTTGAGCTACTTCAAGCGTTGAAAAACCTACAAAGGAACAAGGTTACTGGTTTGGATGGTATGAAAGCTGAGTTCATTTTGGATGTAGGAGAGTTGCTACACATGCCACTATTGACAACGTTCAACTGCTTTCTGGCGAAAGGCTTTCCAGAAGCCCTTTCCACTAAGGTGGTCCACGTTCTCTTTAAATAGGGTGATGCTTCCGAATTTGACAACTACAGGGGGATAATGGTTGGGCCTGTCTTAACAAAATTGTTTGTTATGATCCTTGATAAAAAGCTGAATGAATGGGTTGAACAACATGGGTTGCATGTCAAAGGTCAAGTTGGGTTTCACAAAGATTACCGCACTATTAACCAACTCTTCATATTGCGAACTTTGATAGAATAAAGCAAGGCAAAAAAGAAGCCATTTTATTGTTGTTTTGTGGATTTAAAAAATGCGTTCAATATTGTGTTGTATGAAGTGTTATGGTAAGTGTTGGCTGGCCTTGGGGTGGAGGGACGCCTCTTGCAATGCTTGCAAGTGATGTATGTTAAGGATATTGTACGTATCAACCACCCAAATGAGGGTGTCACCTCTAGTTTCAAGTGCTAGCAAGGTGTGAAGCAAGGTTGTCATCTCAACCCCCTACTGTTTGGGCTATATTTGGATGCCCTAAAGGGACATTTGGACAACAAAGAATGTGATGCACCAACCCTAGCAAACGTGCACGTATGGCTGTTATTTTTTTGTAGATGACCTCGCTTTAACATTAGAGTTAGAGGTGGGATTGCAGCAATAGTTAGACGCACTCCAACAATTCTGTGCTGAACGTGGACTTATAGCGAATGTGAAAAAAACAAAAGTCACGGTGTTCAATTTTGCTGACCCATGTCAAAAGTTTGTGTTTGAAAGTGATGTTATTGAGTGTGTGCAGACCTTCAAATATTTGGGGATCCTGCTCGAGACCACCTCGAACTTGGACAATGTAGTGGAACATCTAACAACTGCTAATAAGTGCTTGTTGTTTGCATTAAACCGCTATTGTGCGGAGCTATGTATTATGGACATTAAACTATGTTGTGACCTCTTCAACACGTTGGTGCATTCCACAACAAGTTATGCCTGTGAGGTTTGGGTGGATTCTAAGAAAATAGAGGCTATTGAAGTAGTGTACCGAGGGTTCTTCAAATCCCTGCTCGGGGTGCAAAAAACAACCAGCATGTCCATCGTGTTGGCAAAATTTAGCAAATTTCCCTTTGAACACTTTGCATGGGGACAAGCGTTGTTGTATTATAACCGTGTGGGCATGGTCACTAAAGACCGCATCTTGGGAAAGGCATGGGAAGCCCTGTTCACTATGCTTGTTGCGGGAAAGAGATGTTGGGCTGGATCCGTGAAAAAATGGCTACTCTAGAATCAGCCCCAAGAGGTGGTAGGTTTTTTGCCTTTGGTTCAACCATCGTTGGAAATGGCCTTTCAGCTTGCAACAACCCATGCGTTCTAAACAGGGACTGCTTAACTACCCCTGGGAACGGTTCTTGGGACAACACACATACATCCGACTCATTTAGCAGGGGTAAAACGTTGAGGTGAGAGCCAAGTACTTTGGTGCAACACGCACAACGTATGGGTGGGATTTAGATTGCTAAGCTGGCTGCGCTACAACTAGTGCAACTGGTCGGTGCTACATCTATGACGGGAAGCCCGATCAACTAGGAGGTTGGGGCCCCACCCCCTCCAGGTTTTCCCCACACAATGTTGAGTGTAAAAAGGGTGAGGGATAATATGCGACTGGCTTTCATTGAAAAATTCTTTACTAACCGCGAAATTGGGACTAGTGTGTAGACAAAATACTTGTGCCTCAAGGGTATGTCGTACGAGAGCGAAAACTACTTGTGTGACATCAACTATGTTCAGCTGCGGAAAGCTCTGGCCCAGTTTTAGTGTGGCAACACGCAACTTGAAATAGTGCTAGGTGCGTGGAAGGGCATGCCATATGCAAAGAGGCTTTGTCGAAGCTATGACTTGCAGAAGGTAGAGGATGAAGAGCACCTACTCCTTTATGTCCAAATATGCAAAAAGTTAGGGAACGTTTTTGTTCGGCCCTGCCCCTCACTCACACAAGCACTCTTGTTGAGCTCATGCAGACTACGAACACGATCGCCCTAGCCAAGTTTATGGCATGTTGCCAGTACCAGAGGACAATATGTCCTCCATGATCTACCTTTCATTTAATGGACTCTCTAATTCCAAATGGACGTAAAATTGTAAACAGTAAACAAATTTAGAATGTGGGAGATATTGATTTTAAAGTGATTTCTGCTGCTGAAAATTCAAATAAATTCCCAAAAAAACCAGGGTTTTGGAAGGAAAAATCAGTTGAGGAAGTGGACGAGTTCACACTTGGGTCAACAGTACACGCCACACAAGGCTAGCCGACATAAATAATGATGAACCATTGGAAAAACAAGAGATGGGAACATAAGGAGATGGGGAAAAAATTTGATAGTGTGTTGCAGCGTGGAGCCCAAGTAAACAGACTATGAAGTAAATATTGGCATAATCAAAATCGTCCACATGGCAGATGATATAGACAACATCTGGACAATCTAAAATTTATTTTATTTTATTTTATTGTATTGTATTGTATTTTTTCTGAATTGAGAAAATGGATATACAAAAGCTACCTGGAAGGTCTTCATTTGGAGCTTGCCAAAGGGTTCTAAGTTCTAACTTCTGTTGCAAGAAAGTGAGTAGAGTTTGCCTCCATGCACCTAGAGCTTTTGCTTCCTCTCTTTGACATCGGTTTTTCCCTTTGGGTGCATGCCTTTCTCACATCAGCTCATCACTTCTTTCGTTTTTGTTTGGGAGGTGGGGGGCGAAGGTTTGGTGGTTTTCGTTCCTTGATGAGCTAACCAGTGGCAGGTATATTTTCAAGTGGCAACTGAATCCCAGATTGTAGTCACACAAGATTTGTTTGTGGGAGGAGATCATATAATATCACATGGAGGGGTAGTTTCAGTGATCGATCAAAGGGCCTCATCAACTGGAATGATGCACGAGTATCATGTCTGTACCCTATGTTCTCGTTCTCCTTTCTTTCTTTTTTCCTGGGTTTTTGGTTTTTGTTTACTGCTTATGGAGTCCCAATGTGCACATGTGATATTGTCTTCAATTCTAGTTTGGCCTAACAAAGGATAGAACAAGGTACAAATTGTTGCAGTATCGAGAGGGTTGTTCATGGGTGTGCAACTTTAAACCTATTCAATTCCTGGAAACACTCTTGGCGGTAAACTAGTGTGGTGTTGTAATTGAGACTTGAGAGGCATCAATTTTCTTTGATCTTGAAATATATGTCTACCCATTTTGGAGATGCTTCACATTTCCTAGCTTCTGTTGTAATATTTGATGATTGATCATATGTAGTGGGGGCACAAATTGCTATATGCAGGATTGTTGAACCGTGCTAATTGGGTATTTGCCACAGGGAAGTAACAAAAAGTAATAAGAGGAGCTGGGCTGAGATCACTGGCAGCTTCTGGGAGAAACCGGCCAAGCCTTTTTTTTCCTGGCATGGGCTCAAAGGCTCCTAGAACTTCATCTGAAGATGTGAGTACTTCATCTTGCTGTGGAATTGTTGTTTGTCAAGTAAGCAATTAATCTGATAAGCTTTGTATATCTTGCAGATAGTATGGTTAGTGTTTAAGAGTGAGTCCTTTCACATGATGAGAATTTGTTTGAATTCGATGCCTTGAAACAACTCCGATTGTAACCAAGAATTGACATGGCAGTCTATT
>Ga0209611_10010197_pt1 | contig 13916 bp, 10 predicted proteins | sample S1TSphgellanicum_3_FD_187693 | JGI IMG/M metagenome (GOLD analysis project Ga0209611, IMG submission 187693) | Host-associated microbial communities from peat moss isolated from Minnesota, USA - S1T2_Fc - Sphagnum magellanicum MG (SPAdes) (version 2) | ecosystem: Host-associated > Plants > Peat... | reverse complement strand
CTTTTAATACCCGAATAACCTTTGCCTCATTCGTTATGATGGGTGAAGCTCACAAATGATGGACACTCCCCCAAATTAGGGGCAACCACCCTTTGCTTCACAGCCCTTCATTTCACCACCCTTTCATTTGACCTCCTCCCGTGTGGTTTTAAAAATTAAACAAATAAAAATCCCATAGGTGTTGTGGAAAGGTGCCATGGCTATTGGGGGGAGGGACAACATCTGCCATGGCTATTGTGGTTAAACCATATTAACTAGCGAGTGATCACCAAAATTATGTTTGTCTAATGTTTATGTTTGTTCATTTGACCTCCCATATGGTTTTTTAAAAATAAAAATAATAAAAATAATAAAAATCTCATAGGTGTTGTGGAAAGGTACCATGGCTATTTAGGACAACAACTATGGCCTTGGCTAGTGTGGTCAATGTATTAATGGGAGATCACCAAAACTATGTTTGTCTAGTGTTTATGGTTGGGTTGGGGGAGGGAGGGGTAAAGCACTTATGTTAAGAAAATGGATGTTATATTTTGTGATAGTAAGTGAGTGGTTCTTCAGTGATAGGAAGTGATTTGCATTGGAACCAATGAATGAAGCTGGCTCATAAATCCAAGTCTTTTGATCTTTGGAACTTTTCACAAGTGGAGACTTTTTTCATCACAACCTTTTTTGTCTGCATTACTTGCATTGTCTGGTGAATTGTTTCTCCTCCTAATTGTGGCAAAGGAGTCAGAAAGGCTATGCAATTGCAAAAAGGCCATTAGCACTTGGCCACAGCCCTTTTTATTAAGCGAACCAGTTTCGTTGATGAAAATGTCTGTATTCCACTCTTTCTTCTCCTCGTCAGAGTAAACAGACCATGACGAAACGGATGGATGACCAGATGAATGGACAGATGGATAATGGAACAGATGGATGAAATGATGCTTCATGATGTCCTTTACTATGTGTAATATATATAGAAGATTCTCATAATCAAGGGTTTCATGATTGGTTATGGGAATATTGTTTTTTTAACAAGGGGTTTAAGGAGTCCAAGGGTTTTAGAACATGAGACTGGATGCCAGTACATTTGTTCAGCACATGTTCACCCAACTTAAACACACCTAATGCTCTGACAAATTGGCTTTACAACTCACAATCTCATCTCATCTGCCCATACCTTCTCCTCCTCTTCCCCAAAGCATAGCTTACAAAATCTGTCCTACTACATGGGTGCACTGGTGGGTGCTGGTTCAGTGTAGCCAACTAACTAATCTAATGTCAGTTGCATCACAGTGTGAGCTTATCTAATTAGGGTTTTCCTTCAAATTTGTGATATAAAAAATTTGAAGAAAATTTCCAAAAAAGAAGAAGAAGAAGAAAATTAAGTTGAATTTTTACTCTGAAAAAATCAAAAAAATTCCTAAATATTTTTTTTGTCAGGGGACAAAACACTGTATCTTCTAATACTAAAGTCTCAAGACTGACTGAAGCCACTTTGTACCCCAGCATTCTGGCCTTTTACTTAAATTATCACCCTACTTCCCCCAACTTGGCGCTACTATAAATGTCTGTCTGTGTCTAGTGGGTGACATGACCAAAAGGACACAAGCGGCTGCTTTGCCAAAACACTACTTCCCTGTTCCATTTCAGAGCACAAAATCCACCTACAACTGGTATGTATGTGGACCTCTACTGGTACTTAGTTGCATGTGGATACCAGTTGGGCACACAGGCAGTGTGACTGTTGTTCTTTCTTCAACTGGAATGTCAGTTGCAAGTTCAGTTTTGAATGCCATTTCTTGGGGAAGATAGGTTCAAAGCACAGCCAAAAGAGTTCTCTTAAATGCAGAACAATACAAAAAAGTACTCATGCCTGCCCAGCTGCCCCTTATTTAATTATCTAGTTATGTTGCTGCCCACATACATTTTTGGCCCCTTGATTATTATGCACCTAATGGGGTGTGTAATGGATACTACTAAGAAGCATAAAAACACTAGTTAGTGTCCATTGCATTCCCCAAATACATGCATAACCATGGGTCCACATGTGTGTGTGGGGGGGGGAGGGGGGCATCATCACCCATAGTTTTTTGGAAAATATCATTTGGGCTAAGGGCAGATCAGATATAATTTAATTGGGAAACTGGGCAGGAATTTTAAAAAAGAAATGCAGCAGTACTTTTGTATTGTCTGCATTTAAGACCCTTTGGCTGTGTGCTTTGAACATCTTCCCACTTCTTGTAGCATGGAAAGGACAACAACAAGTGGGAAGAATTGATGCCTCTCATCACCCGAGGCTACTACTTTCCTCACATCTAAGGTAATGCTCAGTGGAATTTCTCACTATCCGAGAGGAAGAGGGCCCACAATACTGACCACACTGGATTTGCCTTGCATGGGTGCATTTTGTATAGGAGAAGCGACTAAGTACAGGCCCTTCCGTGATTTGAGATCTGTGCCCAAGGCTGGCAGGCCGAGATAAAAATACAAAGGAAAAATCCAGGTAGCGCTTTACGCAAAATGAACTGCCTAGACAAGCCATAGGGCCCACCCACCATACTGACTTGCCTTGCCCATTTTGCTCAAGGCAATAATGTACATACGAGTAGGGTGGGCACACTGTTCTGGCTTGCCTTCCCTCGAGGGCATGTTGCAAAATGCAATCAATGCCCCCTCCCAAGGGCATCATGGAATGAAAAATGACTTGCTAATACTGTTCAGAGTCTTGACAACCTGCCATGAGCAGGGATGATGTCATCCACCCCTATAAACACACAAAGGTCTCTAGCTATATGGTCATGGGAATAGGGTAGTATGGGCTGCCCAAGAAATTATGAAGTTTGTCTTGAAAGCATGATTATTTTATGGTTTGCCCGTTGGAAATGAAAACTTATTTCAATGGTAGATTGCAAAATATGAGAGTTTATGGTCTGTTCTTAACTTTGTATATGTATACTCTTTTTTGGGCCGTTTCAAGTGATGTGCTGGTTCCTAGCACCTAAATGAAGTCACCATTTCATATTAGTGTGCATCTGAGTTCAATAATGAAGTGTCTTCAAAACTATTAGCCCCTATAGTTTTTTTTTTTTGGGTAGCAAGTTTTTGTCATTTGGCGAAATATTTTGTCAATTTTTTTTTTTGTTGAACATTCTTTTTTTTTAAAAAAATCACCAATTTTTTTTTAAAAAAAATTTAAACTACAAAATCGCCATGTTTTTTTTGCACATTGTTCAAGCAAGTAACCGGGATAAAAAAGGATTTTAATAATTTTATACTTTTGTAGTTGGCCTATAGTCAAAACATGATTAAATTTCCTTGTGGTTGATCACCAATGTGGCAACGTCACAAAATTGATTTTTTTTTTTTTGGGTGGCTTGGCCCAACCTTCGAGGGGTTTTCATGTAAGTAATATAGGCAGTATAGGTAGTCTTCAGAAAGTGCATACTACATACCTTAACCCCCAAAATGTAAAAATGTCAAAACTTACATAAATGCTAAAGTCCTTAGGTCATTTTCTACTTCATAATTATTCCACATGGAAAGTATTGTGCATTTTACACAAAACTCACACTTAAATGCTAGGCGATCTTGCAACTTTCTTCAGGTTCATAGTGTGGGGTTGCCAAGATAGTTATCATGTGTTGCCTAATGTTGTCATCCACAATAGCCTTTCCTAAGAACACCCTACCTAGTAACCTAGAAAAACTGTACCATGGTACCAGTGTAGGTGCTAGTTCACCCAAGGCCCTCTCTCACTCTCTGCTGAGCCCAAGTTTAAAACAATTCCCAGGTTTAAAATTACAGCCTCTAAAGAGGCCTCCCTCCCTAGTACAGGTGCAGTTGGCCCGGTTCATCCTGGCCAAACCACAACCGGACCGGTACTGTGATATAGCAGGCAGTCCTGTCGCCACACGTAAGTGGGCGGAGCAGACGGAGGAGACTGCAGAGCACGTGGGAGCATCCGCGGGTATCTGCCTTGGTCACGGCCCAGTGGCTGGCTGGCCCACTAGGCTACTAGGCAGGTACACCACCCTCCAGGTTTTGCTGTGGAACTGGGTCCGGCGCGACGTGGCGCGTTGTTGTCAAGTGGAGACCAATGGCGGAAGGGAAGCAGCCAGGCAGCGGCTGAGCAGAGTTGATGAGCATTGAGCACGCGTCTGCAGTGGGTGGCGGTTCGAAGCCACGCGTAGCATTCGTGAAATCGATCGATCGGCATTGAAAACGCAAATTACGAAAGAAAGCGGAGGAGCATCACGATGATTCATCGCGCATGAATTGAGGAGAGAGCAGCGACTCAGGAGTCAGGAGAGAGCCGTCTGTCTGTGCAGAATCACACACGCTCTGGTAGTGTGTACTGGATGGACTCTCTGCTTACTACAATACTTGTTTTTCCTTCCTCTTCTTCGAGGGGTCGTGCACCGAACAGTTTACAGGCCAGCCTTTTTTAGCCAGAAAGCTACATATACATTAAAAAGTGCTAATATCCAGTTTTTTAAGGATTTTCAATCGCCATAATTTGACAAAAATTTAAGAAAAAACCACCAGATTTCTCTATATATGGTTCAAGTGTGTTAGTAAAAAACATTAAAAGATGTTTAACAAGTTTTACTTTCATATGTAGCTAGTAGCTAACTTTGGCTAAATCTTCGTGTGGTTCATTGCCACTTTGGCTAAATCTTCATGTGGTTCATTGCCACTTTGGCTAAATCTTCATGTGGTTCATTGCCACTTTGGCTAAATCTTCATGTGGATCACTGCCACTTTGGCTGCATCACAAAATTGGCCAAAAAAAAGACCAAATAAATAAATAAACATCATGGTTAACTTTTTTTTGGTTTTTTTTGGTGTTTTTTTTTTTTTGGAGTCAATTTTGTGATGCAGCCAAAGTGGTGATGTTCCATATGAAGATTTAGCCAAATTTGGCTACAAGCTAAACTTGAAAAACAACCTTCTATATTTTCGGCTACACACTTGAACCATGTATAGAAATCTGGCAAATTTCATTACTTTTGGTCAGATTTTGGCTATTGAAAATCTCAAAAGGCATGTGATTTTTAGCACTTTAAAATTGCATTATATATATATATAGATTATAGCTTTTTGGCTATATATGGCCAGCAAAAAGAAAAGGCTGGGGAGGTTGGGGCAATGGGCTGGGGAGGATCGAGCCACGAATCAAATGGATGCCTTTCATTAAAGCAAAAAAAGCGTGGACGAATAATACAAGCGTAGAAAGAGAAGCGAGAAGCGAGAAAAAGGGCGATGGAGAGGAGCCATGGAATCTAGGTCTTGATTCTTTCAAGAATCTAGGCCCCCCAAAACCCCCCCCCCCCATGACTGACGTGTACGTGACGTAGGTGACAGACTAGGTAGGAAGGTGGTTAGGAACGTGACACAAGTAGGTATGTGACATAGGTAGGTAGGTAGGTTGGTAAGTGACCATAAGGTTGTCCAATGATATTAGTTTAGAGTCCAAGTAGGTGTGCAGGTATGCGATGTAGGTACACAGGTGACACAAGTAGGTATGTGACATAGGTAGGTAGGTGGGCAACTATATGGTTGTTCAATAAAGACTAGGTAGTAGTGGTAGGGGTAAAGGCGCACTAGTGGGGGCATTCTCCAAATAATGGACCTAAGGACCAGGAGAGGGGCAATGCCCGAGTTGGGGGCCCTCCACATTTTAGGTATTTCCCCTTCCTTCCTTCCTTCCGTAGGGCTGTATCCATCTATGAGGCAAAGGTTATCATGAACCTAAACATAGGTTGTCAATCATGAGGCATAGGCTTAGGTTTTACACCTAGTTCTTAAGAGCTCTTAAGAGCGGAAGGGATCTTATACCTATAAAAGTGAGGTATGATTTCCTCTTCTTTTTTCTAGGAGGGAGGGATATTCACCCAATGTAAAGGAACACTTTCGGCTCTAATCCATTGACAATACCTTCTTGGAAAGATGAATCTAGAACCAAAGTTGCATTTCATAGTAGACACAGCATTATAGTCTATGAATTCCTTGCTTGCTAAATTGCAAGCAAAATAAAAAGCAGTTTCGTACAGGAAGTACAAACCAAATGGAACATGAAGTGGAGCTGCTCTTAGAATGACACTTGACAAAGTGGAGTATGGCTTTGATCCATGAGACCAGTGAAGCTTTTGAATCACAACACATCAAGGAGAACATTTTCTGTCCCTTCCATTTCTATGCAGTATCAGTCTATCTGCCAACTCAAATCACCTCAATGCTGGAACCAGCTACGGGAACTCTGTGATCTTTGTTTCATTATAATCAACGGGTTCAAGGACTAATCCACACAAAAGCTGGGAGTACACTAGCACCCACTATTTGCACTACTGAGTAGTGTAGCCATAGAAATTGATGACTGAAACATAGAGCATTTTCTCTAATTACCATGATGTGTTTTCTAATCTTTTCCTTTACAGACTGCTCTCTAGCTTCTCTGCATTTGCTTTGCATTCACAAAACACACAAAGCATGTTCATAAAAAAATTTCACCAATTTGGTGGTTTCTGGCATTCATCCTTACCTATGTGATTCTCCAGGCTGCCTGAATTAGTTCATGGAAGATCAGAGATGGATGTACCTCCTGAGTTTCGATTTTTTGGGTTAGGAGTACATACAGTAAATTAAACAGCTGATGGTTTCATGTTGTAACCATTTTGGTGCAGTGTGTACCACTTCCAGGCGATTGCCAAACTGTCTCTCAAGTTGGTGTGGTTAACAGCCCACTTAAGTTCTCTTTGAATCTTGAAAGGATTGCTGTAAACTTCCGCTTAATCACCAGGCCTCCGGTCAATATATTTCACTATAATGTTGACACCTGTCACTGCTTTGCATGCGTCTACAAATTCCTTGACTGAACTCCCTGTTGCACAATTAGGTTTCAAGTTTTATGACCACAATTTTCAATAAGACGTAGAATTGCTCTTTCAAACAAGTATGCAACTCTGGACTTCAAAGGTTTTGTATGTCAGGCAAAGTTTGGTGAGCTTGGGAATTATAGGAGAATGCAAGATGGTGGTGCACCTTTTCCTGTGCCGACGTTGTAGATTCCTACTTGCTGAGGCTTAGCATTGATCATTACTTTCACATGGGCATCCACAAAGGCCACTGACATGGATGTAATCACATATGCATGTGCCATCAACTGTGTTGTAGTCTGTACCTCGCACCTGCAACAAGAGAGCCCATTTGAGCCCATTTTACATTGAGAAACCCATGTTCCAAAAAAATCAGGGTTAAACCAACCATCTCCTTTTGCAATGGCTCAATGACAGATCAATAATAACTAGCAATGGTTTTTTCACACAGGTGTGCTCTGCCAGCTCAGATGGCAATCTTTCAAGCTCAGCAAAATTTGTGACTATAAAATTGTGCTGGGTGATGAAGTAATGGAAACACTCATTTTTACCTCTAGCTCAGGAGTAATGCCTGCAACAGCATCAAAGCAGGCTCCAGAGATCCATGCATGCTTGCGTAGCTCTGATCAGGGTGCTTCTCCCAGCCTTCCTTTTGGATCTGATCCAATCGCATTGAAGTATCAGGGAATGAATTTGGATTCAGTTAGATCCCAGTTGCAAGTCTTGCGGCAACTTACCTGTAGGCTTCAAGTGTGAAAGTCATCATATAAGTATTACCCAGTGTAACTTAGCAAAAGAACAAGACCTCCCGAAAACACTAGGAAATTACGGGTTTTTCAAAAACTGACAGGTTGAGACTAAGTACAGCAAGATCGTGACAGACAAGTCTGTTGTTCGTGCATAGTCCTTAATCAAATCTTCTGCCATCTTCTTTGCTTTTCCATATAGGTTAATAGGCACCTAATGGACATAACCACAAGAAGGGGAAATTTGTAAAAAAACTAATTTACCGTTGTTCTCAAGTTCTTCTATCTCTCCTAAAAACTTGACGGTGGGTGGGAAAAAATAGGCAACTCCATGGAGAAAATCTCTATCTAGTACAGGCTACAAATAGGCTTCAAAGCTTGAAGTGCCCACCCAGTTTGATTGAGATTAGGGTTTAGGGTTTAGCTCCTGGCAGCACTCAACCAAAAACCATGACCCAGAATGTTCATGGATCTACTACACATGACTCCTCCATAAAGCTCTCTCTGTGAACATGGTCAAACAACTAGCCATAGTCATCAGTGGAGATCCAAGGAGTCTTCAGACATCATGTTCACCACTAGATTTTCCAATCACATGTCAATGCAGAGAAGAAAAATTGACCTGCGGTGTATCTTCTGTGATTGGCATCTCTTTTGGGTTCGCCATATGTGCTGGAGTAGATCAATATCTTGACTTTGTGAGCTTTCATTGCATCCAAAAGCATTGAAGTAGTGTGATAGTACCTGCCACCACAGACACTGCCATTTTATTTAACACTAAAGCCAAGAACCATAATGTAAATCTCTAAGTCTCTCTAGCTCACATTGAACTGTGTCCATCATCATCCAATCTGGTACATTGTGTCCCCCACAATGATATGCAGACTGATAGGCACTTCCATGAATGTGAACTCACCGTAATGGTTCAGCCATACTTCACTCGTGTATGCCACAGTGGCAAAGTGCATGACTGCATCTATGGCATTCTGGGAAAAAAATTCATTCACCTGTCACTAATTTGTCAAAGAAAACAACATATTAGGGTGCAAAATGGGTGCACACAGCTGTTGTAGTACTACCACCAATCATAAAACATGCAACACCCCTTCTTCTGCATAGATGTTCCAAGAAAAAGGATAGATGTCTGTGGTCATCAAAATCTGCATAAATGGATTGCAATCAACTGGGCTGAGGAAATAATGCTTGCAACTCCTCAACAAGTCCAATATTGCCACATGACAAATTATCCTGTGCATCTCAAGTTTCACAAATTCAAAGGTTTTAGTACCAATTTTGCAAATGATTATCATGGATTTGCAACCCATTAGGTGGGGGGGAACACCAAGAAGTTTTACCCCGACTGGAAAACCGGCTAACTATGGTGTTTAAACACATAACTTCTGAATCCTTTGTGGGAAAGAATCATGCATCCGGGTTGTCCACAAACACCTCAGAAAGGAAACAGTACTAGCTGCAAGAAACAGCAAATTTATGGTCATGTGTTTTGTGGCACACAAGTCAAGGTTCTGTTACAGAAAGTATAGTTGGAACATGAAAACCCCCTTGGAATCAAACCTATTGGCAAAACACTTGTAAAGGAAGAGGTTCAGTAGCTTACACACCACTACAGTGACACAGTAGCCTTCTTCAAGCAATCACAAGACAGGATGTGACCCAATATAGCCAGCACCTCCAGTAACTAGGACATGCATAACTCCATCCTCATGTTTTGCAAACTTCTGAGAGGGAAAAACTGCCACAACTTAGCCCCCAAAAATGTACCATCTTTCAAGACCAGTGTTGTGCGGGTATCATCCTTTACACATACCAACTGCTCCTGGTATTGGATCTTTTAGAAAAAAATTCATACTACCCTGGCACTGGTGTTAGCTCTATTTTTAACATGTTCATGCCAACTTGGTACTAGTATTAGATCTATTTTTCAACTTTCATGTACCTGCTTGGTCCTGGTATCAGGTCATACCAATCCAGTTGGTTCTTTGATAACAGGACCAATACCAGACTATATACGACTCCAGGGTTTGGTGCCCTGGGTACAGAAGAAAAAGGGGTTGAGTGCTTGCTTTAGGGTTCCGAGATCTTACTGCATCAGGCGGCCTGGATTCCATTCATGATAGTTGTAGAACTGTCATGCACAGTGCCGTCAGAGATGCTGCCATTCGCACCTTCAACACACATCGGAAGTGGGGTTGTTGAATACTTGAACAATTGTCTTCATGAGTACCTGCAAGCAAGAAAACAAGCACCAACATTGCAGCATGAGAATCATCATCGTATCAGGATTGGAAGTTGCAAAAATTGCATTTCAGAATGCATCACACGATGGTGCAAATCTCACCATCGCCGTGACCGACAGTAGACAGACGCTCCAAGAATGCAAGTTCAAAAGGGGGCCGGACCCCGCCAAGCTCACGAAATAATAAACTGAAGAAAAAACAGACTGAAGAAATGGACATAACAATTTGTGTTTCTTATCTGTTCCGGAGAATGTTGCTCACCTCCCAATGGTCGCGGCGACTTGGAATTCATCAACCTGCGGCGCGGTAAACACAATGACTCAACAGAGCCTGCTATGGCGGCTCCCAAGCTGCTGCCCATAACACCGGCCCCAAGCTGCTGCTGCTGCTCTTTGAACACACCTTCCTTCGTCTCTCAAAATGAAGCTCCCTGAGAAACCATCTGAGAATGTAGGGATACCAAACATTGGCCCATTTCTGCGTGCATCACAATGTCTCTACCCTGAAGGGCAGAGCCAATAGATCTCCTCAAGAAGAAGAAGAACAACAACAACAACAACAGAGACCAAAAAACAAAGAACTCGGCACGCAAGCAAGCAAGCTCGCTCGTAGCCAACAACTACAAAGCCCGTGATGAGCTGCGAGGGACGATCGACGACGACGACGACAAAAAACAATGTCTGAACTGGAGTGGGTTTTGGTGTGCGCTTGCTAGCCGCCGACACACATTCCTCTGAGGGAAGCGACAAGAGACAGACATGAATACATGTTTGACGACAACAAGCACTTGTCTGAACTCTAGCAGACCAGCGTTTTTGGCCTTTTCAGTATAAATTTTGCCCGAATTTTTCGCCACTTGGCGACCAAAACAAAATCCAGTGCGACTCATACAAAGGACTTTTGTCAAAAAGAAATGTAACAAAGTCGCCAGATTTCGAGGATTTTTCTCTGAAATTGCCATATTTAGATAATAGGTTGCAACTTCCTGCAGGTCTCCAAACTATAACAGGATTCTCTTTTTTTTTCCCCCCTACTTTTCTATCTGACCTCTAGCCAAATATGGCTAAATTCCTCTTGCAGATGATCCCCAATGTGGCCACATCACAAAATTGAGGGGAAATTTTATTTTTAAAATAAAAAATAAAATAAAAATTATTAAATTTAAAAAAAATGAAAAAAAAAACCAGTTCCTCTTGATTACTGTGAACTGACTTTGAGTTCATTTTTTGGGAACTCTAAGGGAACATTTCCTTCCTAGGAACCTGCTTGTGAGTTCATTCTTCAGGGAGCATCCTATTTGACCTCTTTGCTACTAGTGTGGTGAACTTGACATAAGCAGCAAAGCCATTCTGTGAAGAGTTGTTTGTTTCCTTTGCATGTGTTGCCTTTGTGGTAACCAATGACTCTTGCCATTCTTTGCATGGCGACCAAAGGTGGCCAGTGAATTAATATTTGGGTGTTCAGCAACTGCCAAAAGTGTCGTTTTTTGTCTTCAAAAAAGAGCTTTTGAGTTATCTAATATGCCTCTGTCCAGGCATAGGAATTCAAGCAACAACCTCTCTCAGAGTGGATGAAGCTGCCTTCTTTAGCTAAAAGATCAAAGGTGCAAGCTCTAATAACAGCTCTATAATAGCATTTCCACACAATTAAAAATCCACCCAAAACCCCATTCATCAACCTGTAGGGAAAGGTTTCTTCTGCAGAAGGGATGTATGATCTCAAAGTCAAATCATTTCCAGGACCAAGGATGATAACTTTACAAAATGAGAAGCCAATGCAACAAGAGACACAGACAGCAAGACAAAGAGAACAAGCTTCACTAATGTTCACCAGCCATTGGGGTGATAAACAAACAGCTCCTTGTGAAATGACTTCAACCTTTATGGAAGGTCCAATACTCAAACCAGTGTTGGCCAGTGTATTTTTATTTTTTGGGGGGAAAAATATGACATTTGGCTACTGTTTCAGCCCTTGTGGTGCTGGACTGGCCAATGGTTGGAATGACCTGGAGATCGAGCTGGCTATAAGATCTTTCTAAAGCAAGCTTTTGGTGAAAGATTAAGGAGAAATGGAGTTTAATTAGGTAGTTCAATTCTCTCGAAGGTCGCTGTTTCTGGTTATAAGGGTCAGATTGTTGTAGGAATTTTCTCTCTTGCCAATCCTCAAAAGGAGAAATCTACCTTCCAGTGAAACATGGAGATTCTAGAGTCAATTCCATAGGTTCACTTAGCAATGAGCCATTGACCATACACACCAAACTACAAACAGCAAAGACCAATGACCCATTGACCATGCAACAAAAAAAACATACAACTTGAGTCTTGAATTGAACCACAATGCTCATTGCTCAAAATTCAATGCAACAAACCACATACACATGCGACATAACACAAACCACAAACTAGAAACAACCAACAAACATTCACTTGTGTGAGGGGATTGAACGTTTTGAACTACCCATTGCAACACAAGTGTTATGCAAAACAAGGTCAATTGAACACAACACCATACAAGTCACATTAGAATCATATAATCCATCTCATAAACACACAACAATAGAATAACAACTTGAAAATAAAAGGGTGAGTTGTAGATAAGTGGTCTCCATTTAAAAGTCAGCATTTTCACTTACAAAAAGAAACTAACAAACACTTAGAGCTTGCAAGGTTGCCAAAACCTAAGGGCATCAACTTTGGCATAAAAAATTTGTTAAGTTAAAACTCAAGAACTTCAAACCTAAGCTCTCACATAATATCAAGGACGTTTTGCACACCACTATTCATATGCTTTTGCATATGGAAAGTTATGCAAGTTGAAACTTTTTTGGGAGAACATCTTAACCATTAAACCTGGGTTGGTAGTGAGTCAATTACATGACTTGGATTTGCAAAATGCCAAATAGATAAAGAATGGTTCATCCTCCATGCTACCAAGGACTTGTACCATGACAATTTTAACAAACTTGAAGTATTCTAAAAAAATTAGGTTAGCATTTTGGATATTGAAAAAATGCATGTCAAAGGATTCACATCAAGTGATTTAGCCATGGTAGCACATGCATTTGATTTCATGGCTAACATCAACATACACTATTGAAGATCGTGAGAACTGTTTACATAACTTTAAACACCCATACAAGCTAACATCAACATACACTATTGAAGATCATGAGAAGTTGTTTACATAACCTTAAACACCCATACATTATTGTTATTCATTTTCTTAGGGTGCCAAAAAACAACATTAATCACATCCAAAATTTTACTAAAATTTTATTTGAATCAAATTCCAACCAATATTGTGGTTACACCACACCTAAGTTGTCCATGATGCCATGAAGATGGAATTTCCTTTGCAACAAAGCAATCAATAGCCCCTACAACCCATGTCATTTTTTGGTTTGATTCAATGCAAAACAAAATGGACAAAATTCAAATAAACAAAGTGAAATACAAGGTGCTTAGGGTGTATGTTTAAACTTGCACATTATGCCTCCACTTGCATAATGGTTGTAGTGTAAAGCTCCTTTGATGCACATAAAATACTTCATTAATCGATAAATTAAAAGGAGTGGCCCAAATGTCTTGTTGGTTCACATCAAATGCCAAATGTTCTATGCCCATGTTCAAATTTGTCAACCAATGATTTAGCAAACAATAAAGTTTTATAAGCTTCAAATGAATTACACTCAAACCTTATGTTCAAGTCTATATACAATTCATAGATATCCCCTTAACATACTTTTGTTACTACCACAAAATCACAAATGAAAACATCTTGCAACTAGTTGAATTTAATCAAATTGTGAATTGATTGCAACAATGGAAAAATGGTAGCAAACCCAATAAAATATGTACATTTCAAAGAAGATCAAAATTCACCTTGGCCTTGTTGTTGGTAAGATTGTTAATGGCCATCTTCATCAACAAAGTTTTGTATTCCACCATAACGTGTCAAGCAAAGGACAATATAGATATCCAACTTGTTTTAACATTTTTCAAAATCCTTGCCCCTTTCATAAACTTTGTAAACTCCAAGTGCCTCTTTGGGCT
>Ga0209611_10010194_pt1 | contig 13920 bp, 3 predicted proteins | sample S1TSphgellanicum_3_FD_187693 | JGI IMG/M metagenome (GOLD analysis project Ga0209611, IMG submission 187693) | Host-associated microbial communities from peat moss isolated from Minnesota, USA - S1T2_Fc - Sphagnum magellanicum MG (SPAdes) (version 2) | ecosystem: Host-associated > Plants > Peat... | reverse complement strand
TATTATGCTACTAGTGAACTCCTCCTGACTCCTCACCCTTTTTTTCATTCCTCACCAGTTGGTAGATGTCTGTCTACCTCTCCTTGATGTTCGGTGTTAACTAGTTATCAAAAGGGTGGGTTGAACACAATTTGGAATTTTTGAGCTGACCTTGCCATTTTTCTTAGGACTGTAATGCTAACCCATTAATGTATAATTGCACCCCTTGCCATTGGGTTATCAAAAATACAAGTTGGAGATTGGACTTTGTTTAACTTATCCACAAGTTACAACTATAAAAATTCTGAAATACTTAAATTGGATATGTTTAGAATTTGAACCCATTTTTTTAATAATTAAATGCTCTTGTGAAAAATAATAATTATTTCAAAATAACTTTTTTTGCGCTATTTATTGTCCTACCTACAACTTTTAGACACAATTTCATAATAGTTAAGAGTCAAGACCATTGTGCAATTTTTACATCCGGTAAAATGTCTTGGGTGCAACGGTTTCCCAAACCCTCAAATTTTACTTTGTAGTTATCCTACAATAATCAAAATCTATTAAGAAAGGCTAAATCTATAAGTGTCATTGTTATCACATAGGGTGAAAATTGGGTTATTGTGAGCTCCATGATCAAGTTTAGAAAGTTACATTGTGGCCTTACACTTGAGAATCATAGGAACCAATTTTGGACTATCCATACTATCCATTGAGCCCTTCCTTCAAATATTCAAAAGAGTTATGAGAAAGGCATTAGGTTAAATCATATGTAATGAAGCTTGCAATGTTATAAAACATATTATGTTCAAAGGTAAATTTTTATGTACTTGATGAGTGATGCCCATAAAGTGGTCTTTAGGGGTGTGATGACTTCTCCTTTGAAGGTAGCCCACATGAAGACCAAACTTATAATGTTTAAATAACCTTTCACCAAGAAATGAAAGTTTAAGCTCCATGTGAGGGGCGTGTGCATGCAATATATAGTTTATAGAAAGTAGCTTTATGTTTGAACTTTGAACAATGTTACTTTTAAAATATCCCTTAGAATTCTGGACATGTTTTACACTACAACCCCCAAGTTCTTAATCTTTAGTATTGAAGCAACTTTGTTATAATGAAAGCTTTCATTATCTTTAATCAAATGAAGAGTACCACAAATCATCATCTTCATGACGCATTCAACTCTATAATTTAACTGAGAAATGTCTTCCCATATCTCAATTGTCGATTTTTATACCATGCCCACATTAAAGATTATTGTTTAGCATCCAAAATTGACAATGCTAGATTTTGACTTTTCATTGTATGACGTATTATAGTAAATTATGTTTCATATTAACTAATTGTGGGGACCCCAAAATTCAAGGAAAAAAAATTTGCTATTGGATTTTTTAAAAATAAATTATTACTACCATGTCAACTAGTAGTTTCAATCATATTAGTCAATATTTTTGACATAAATGATTGGTTTGATCTTACTAAGAGCATTTTTATCCACTATTTGTTGTCACCAAAATTTTTGTCATAAAAAGCCATGTTATGTATTAGTGATATGTCATATTTTCATTAACTAAGAATAAGTATAATCTTGCATAGTAGACAAGGTCTTGCCCATTCCATGACTCATAAAAACAAATAGTATTATTGGTAACCAAGTTTCAATGTTCAAATCAATACATAAATTATAATCCAAGTTTGATGAAATTAAGTGATTTTTTTTTTGAAATGGATAAGGTGAGTTCATGGTTTGGTGTACGTGCTTTGAAATTGAATTTTGAAAATAAACATTTCAAAATTCAAGTTTTCTTATTTTAAGTTATAATTTTTAAGTTTAATGTTTAGGGTTTTAGAGTTATGGTTTTGGGGTTTAACTTTTAAAATCAATGTTTTGGGTTTTGAGGGTCTAACAATTTGGGTTTAAGGTTTTGTTTTTATGCTTTTGGGTTTAATTTTTAGGTTTAAAGTTTTCAGGTTTAAGTTTTTAGCTTTTAAGGTTTAACCTTTAAAGTTGGGGTTCAAGGTTTTTAGGATTCAAAATTTTAAGGTTTAAATGGTAAGGCTAACAGTGATCAAGTTTCAAAGGTATGGGGGACAAAAAAAAATTTTAAAAACATGTTTTCAGGTTTGCATGTGTGTGTGCATATGAAATTACAAAACTTAAAAAATATGTTTCAAAGGGGTGGATTTATGTGTAAGCTTAATAGAAGGGAAAATTATAAGGCCTACACAAAGAAGCTAATGGGGATTATACAACAAAGGGGTCCTCCCAAGTTATTTCTCTTTTCATTCTCATTTGAACACAAGAGGATGTATTCACTCTTCAAGTTTTAACAATCATTTTTCTTTCAATAATCATGATTAGAACTCTTATTTCAAGTCAAAAGGAAATGATGTTTAATGAAATGGACCAAAAAGTTATCATGTTTAATGATTACATTAATCCACACATGTGTCAATAATCACATGTTATGTTAGGTCTACAAATAAACATCATTTATTTTTTAAAACATCATAATTTTCATCATAATTTTAATAATCTCCCTAAGTTGTTCAATGAAAGGTAGCTTTAACTTTTAAGGTTAAGATTATGAATAACTTTTAGAAATCTTTTAGGCTTATAGGGTTTCAAATTGCTAAAAAGGTTAGGGCAATTTGTTTGGTTTAAAAAGAATTATGTCAAATTTAAGGGTAGGGTTTTTGGGGATTTATGATCAAGTTTGTTGGGTTTAAAAAAAGTTAGGGCAAAATTTAGGGTGTAGGCCTATCTAGAGCAAATTTAAAATTAGGGTTTATCTTCATGAATCTTAATTTGTCCATGTGTCATAACAAAAGATATCCCAAGTTGTGTTGGATAAAGTGTTGAAGTTAAACCCATAGCAATGGCCTTTTGTTTCATTTTATTCACAAAGCACGCATAACAAACTTAGCATCTCACAATCTATAAATGGAAACCATGTAACACTAATTCATTCATAATTTGTACGTATCATGCATTGAAAACACATTTGACACATGGATTTATTGGAAGACGAAAAATTCATGTGACATTCGTTCATTCATAGGTTCGTACTTCATTCATCGACACATTTATCCATGTGTTGAATGTGTTTTCAATGCATAATATTCATGTGTAAAATGTATGAACCTATGAATAAATGAACATTGCTTGATTTTCATTATCAATTTGTGATGCAACAATGTCATTATGCATGACAACTTCATGTGAAATTGATCACAATCATTTTTATGTGATGATGCATTGTTCATCACAACATACATTAATTATGCCCTTGTGGATGACATTTGTTAAACCACACATGAGGAGAGAGGGGGCTTGGGGAATTAATTACCAAAGTTTCCAAGGTGTATTGGAACATTGGTTGAAATTTGGATGTGATAGAAGGATGAAACACATTGGTCCTGGTTTAATGTGATGAACAACACAATCAATTTGGACCATCATGACCTAGTCATCTACATAGACATGAGCTATCCCAAGTCCTACCATGATGTTAACATCTTTTACCATTATAACATTTATCAAAATTGGCTATAATATTTTACAAATGAGGATGAGTATTTTGAATACCTTTTGGGAGACTCAAGCTACATGGTGAATTTGGAACCTACAACAAGATGCATGTAGGGATTATGGTGCAAGTAAAATAGGGAATTATCATAGGCTCAAAAGAAAATGGAAACACTTCATGAATAGGTTTAAATCAACAAAACCAAATTTTACACATTTGTTCCAAGTTGCAATTATCCTTAAACTTCTTAGATCAAAGATGCATGGACTTCATATACAAGATCATTAAGGAGCACAATCGTGACCTAGTTGCACAAGGATGGGTAAGGGATTTCTAGCTACATATCCAAAATTACATATGTTTAAATTTTTCATTTGATATGACTTTTAGATCCTTAATTAACTTCATGTTGGTTAGTTTCATTTTGTTCTTCCTTTCATAATTGATGTTCATCTTGGCTATCACAAATTGATCATAGACATCAGAGGTGGAAAAAAAGTGGATCGCCATGCTTGCCATGCATGTGTTTGGATTACACCACCAACATCTCACTATTGGTAAAGCTTGTTTTTCACTCAAAGTTTGCTTTTCATTTGTAATAATCAAATGGTTAAGGTCAAAGGTAGTAACAATAATATTAGGTCCATATGAATTGAATGAAATAAGATAGTTAAACATAAGAGATGGGGTGGAGGACATGGGTGTGTATTCAATGGATTTTTGATGCTTCTTAAATATGTATCTTGTCACAAGTCCATTTATGTCATGGATGCCATCATTGGCTCACATCACCATTGTCGACATCATCATTGATAAATTTCATCTATGAACATTTTTTTTCATTTATAATAAATAATTTTTTGTATGGATGATGGGCATATATGGAAATCTCCATGGAAGCTTCCTTGAACCAAGTTCTCAAAAAAATCTAAATGAATATAATCTTGGTAGATTACTAGGTCCATTTTACAAATAAATTCAATTAAATCACCTATTTCTTGCTAATGTTACAAGCAACAAAGTGTATTTGTATGAAGTTGTTAATGTGCTAAACTATAAAGATTTGGAAATCAAAATCATATCATCAAAATTGAAATGATGAGCTCAAAAAATACCTTCAAATTGACTTGTAGAACCCCCAAGGGCCTTTGAAAATCAAATTCGTACTCACAAAACCTAATGATGTAAAATTAAACCCACAAATGGGGTTATAAACTTGTTGAAGGGTTTTGAATATTAAAATCATATTCATAGAACCTAATGAAGTCAAATTGGAACCAAACAAAGTTACAAACTTGTAGAGGGTTTTGAAAATTTAAATACATCCACATAACCTAACGAGGTCCAATTGGAACCCCCAAATGGTAAGGTAACTTCATAGAAGGTTTTTGAAAAGTAAAATCACACCCATAAAACCTACTAAGATCAAATTGAACTCCCCAAATGATAGGGCAAACTTGTAAAAATGTTCTTAATATCAAAATCACATTTTTTACATAACCTAATGAGCTCAAATTGAACCTTCCAAATGACAATGAACTTTTTTTAAATCACATGAAAATCATTGAGAGAATTAAAAACCCCTCCCCAAGGTGTTTTCAAGGTCAAAATACTATCTATAAGCTCAAAACATATCAAAGAAAAATCACTATGAAGACCAAAAATAGACCCTAAACCAAATTTGATTGCTTATACAAAGTTCAATTGTCAAAATCATCTAGGTCTAGCAAGTCACCCATCTATAAAAAAAATTCTAGGCATTTGATTTCAAATAGCAAATAGACTTTTAAAGAATGTTTAAAAAGTCCTTGAATTGAAATTGTTTGGTGAGAAGGCATGATGTCAAAATTCACAATTTTAAATGCATTCTATGCCATAATATCACACACAACCTTATACCAAGCTTTGTTTGTTTGACGCAAGTGCCAAATCATTGAAGGGTCTATGGGGAAGTGATGGAGAATATGTTCAATAACAAAAGCATTTGTGAAAGGTGAGAATAGGTGGCTAGGGCAATCACATAGAAGTTTGTGGCTATGGTCTATTGGCTTTGGTGCAAAAGGTTTTTCAAATTTTGATGTTTTTCAAGGTTGAATTTTAAGATTTTTCAAGGATTGTGCAAGTCATGTAGTAGTTAAGTTTCAAAAGATTTCACAAAGCTTCTGACAAAATATAGCACTGATCATAATGTGAGGAGAAAACCTTGACAAAAGGTGATCTCTAGGTTGAAACAATCATAAAACACATTTTCCTCTTGGGTTGGTTAGGCTCCTAATACCACTTCTCTCCAAAGGGGTGTTAAACCTTGCTTTAAAACAAAGCTACAAATTTTGTAGCATTACTACCGGGTTCAAAACACTCAACCCATGTGTGATAGATAATTGAACTCCTCCATTGAAGCTTTGATTTCTTTCCAAGAAAATGGTTGTTGCAATGCACCTTCCACCTTGTTATCATTGGCACACACATGTTCATGAAAGCTCACACAGTTTTCAAGGTCACAAAAGCTCCAAATAAACATGCTACCAAAACTTGAAGCAAAAAATAAAAAAAGAAAAACTTTGCACATGAGCTCTTGTTTTGTGATGAGCAAAATAACTCTACATGAAATTTAGCTCATGTTAAATTTAGGTGCAAAATTGTGTTTTGCACTTTGTTTAATCACATTCTAAAACTTTAATGTTGAATTTGCAACTATGACCTGTGTATCAAACAAGCATAAGTTTCCTAGGTAGGAAATGGAACTATATGTTGGATTCTTTATTTTTTCCCTATTAGTGTTAATTTTAATGAATCAAACAATTGAAAACATGCTTGAATTGAATCATCAACATAAACAAATTACTTCATGAAGCAAGCCTTGGCAAAACCCATTGTCATTTATTGGAATGATGGCTTCGAGTTCATGGGTAATTCAAACATATTCAAATTTTAAAAAGAAACTTTCCTTTCAAACACCTATATTGTAGGGGGGCATACCCAAACTAGTGTACTTTGTGAATTGAGATTAAGCTACAATTAAATGTAGTTTGGTTCTTGCCCAACCCATGGCTACCTAAAAAGTTGTTGTGATTTAGATTCAATAAAATAAATCTAATGCAATGAAGACAAAGTCAAATTTTGTTTCAATCTTCAGATTCTATAACACCAAAGGCAATCCCAAAAAATTAGAGATGTTTTCCTCGAAATTCATTTCATAATTTAAAGTGTGGAATATACCTACAATCTCAAATGACTTTTTTGGTTTTTGTGGACGATTAGCTCATGTGGGCACTATGTTTTCTCTTATTACTTTTTGAATGCATTGGAATTGTATTTAATTTTTTAAAGTTATAGAAATCCAAGAAAATTGAAATGTCCTTTCAGCCCAATATAACTTGCATTAGGGGCTAGTCTAGTAAAACAAATTGGTGTTGGATTTATGGTGTTTTGTGAACTTTTTAAAAAATCATGAGAAAAACTTTGTTTTGGAGCAAAAAAGTCATCACTTTTGTGAACTTGAAAAATAGGTGGTCTATTGGATTTTCTTTTTTTGAGCACAATACCGTAGTACCTTTACCATTTCTTCAACAAACTATTAAATAATTATTTAAATTTAAAATTTTAACTTCAGCACCTGGTTTTTTAATTCTGAAAATTTTGATAGGCAGTAATTATATAAAATAATAAACAAAATAATAGTTTGTCAATTTTATGGAGGAGTCTAGTGTGTCTAGACTGCTTCAGTTTTAAATCACACCATGGAAGGTCTATGATTCAAATCCTAACCATTGAACTTTTAAATTTATTAAAATTTTAGGACAAATAATGAATAATTTTTCAAAAGTTGAGAAAAATAAAATAATAATAATTCATGCCAAAATGGTAAAGATACTATGGTAATACTCGATATGCGGGCCTCTATCAATCTCTATCACATCCAAAATAGTGTTGCATGCTATTTAAAACATGGAATTCATCCAAGTTTAACTTAAATGAACTTCATCCACGTTAGAGTTTGCTGGCCATGATATTGCTTGCATGTGGAGCTCCTGGTCTGACATCTTGGATCCATCATTCCTGGTGTGGCCAAAATAGGCTAACTGGGCACCATTTTTAATATTTAAAAAAATATTATTATTTTTAAAAAAATATCTTTTTTTTTTTTGCTTTCTTCTTGCTTATGATGTTGGGAGGGGGGTGGGGGAATGGAATGTACGAACTAGAAACACGAGGGATTGTGAATGAGGCCAAAAAGATCTGGTGAGATGGGGTTCCTAAGTTCCCATTTCATGCAATGGGCCAACAAAACAACCCAACACCCAAATCTCATCCATAAAATGAGTAGGTATTCAGATCTGACTTGTATGTTTGGCAACATGATCATGGCAAGCTTCTAAGCTTTTTTTGTTTTATGTTGGGATTTTTAGTTCTCTTCCTTTACCATCATAGCAGAGTGTACAGGGTACTAATAAAGCACCAATCTAGGTAGTAGGCAGGTAGGTACTAGAATTCAATGATTTTCTCTACTGTCCAACACATTCTCTTGTTGTCCTTCTGCCTGCTATTAAACTAATAATATAATATAATATATATAATCACACTTCCAGTTTCATTTCTTTGTTCACAGAATATTCAGAGATTATATTAAAATGGGTTGCACTTTTTTCTTCATTTTGCTGCTCATTGGGCCAACCCCCAAAAAAAAAAAAAAAGTCTGAAGGGGTTTTAGGGTTTAGGAATAAGAATATAGAGAGGGAAAAAATAATAATTTGTCAGTGGGTGCTGGTGACAAATAACTTGAAAAGTCTTTTGTCAGTAGGGTTTAGGGGTTTGGAGAGAGAGATGGGAAAAGAATTGTTATTAGTGGGTGCTCATAAATACTTGGAAAGTCTGGTTTTTAGGGTTTAGGGTTTGGAGAGAGATAGAAAAAGAATTGTTGTTAGTGGGCAGTGGCAAAAACCTGAAAAGTCTGGCTTTTGGGTTTAGGGTTTAGGGTTTGGAGAGAGAGAGAAAAAGAATTGTTGTTAGTGGGTGGTGGCCAAAACTTGAAATGTCTGTGTTTGGGGTTTAGGGTTTGGAGCAAGATAGAGAAAAAAATTGTTAGTGGGTGGTGGCAAAAACTTGAAAAGTCTGTCTTTAGGGTTTAGGGTTTGGGGTTTGGAGAGAGATAGAAAAAGAATTGTTAGTGGGTGGTGACAAATACTTGAAAAGTTAGGGTTTATGGTTTAGGGATAGGAAGAGAGAGAAAAAAAAATTTGTCAGTAGGTGGTGACAACAACTTGAAAAGCCTGTCTGAAGGATTTATGGATAAGAAGAGTGAAAAAAATTGTCAGTGGGTGGTGACAAAAACTTTAAAAGTCTGTCTGAAGGGTCTTAGGGTTTAGAGTTTAGTGAGAGAGAAAGAGAGAGGGAACAAAAAATTGTCAGTAGGTGGTGACAAAAACTTGAAAAGCCTGAAAGGGTTTTAGGGTTTAGAGCGAGCAAAAAACACAATTATCAGTGAGTGGTGACAAAAACTTGAACTTTCCATCCTCGGGTGACAAAGTGACAACCACTCCAGACTGGGGGAAAAATCTGAAGGCTGTAGTAGGATTTGGGCTTTAGAGAGAGAGGAAAACAAAATTGTCAGTGGGGGATGTGACGACAAAAAACTCATGTTTTTCAACCTCTGGTGACAACCACTCCATATGGGGGGGAGGAAAGTCTGAAGAGTTTGAAAGGGGTTTTGGGAGAGAGAGAGAGAGAGATAAAAAGTTATCAATGAGTGGTGATGACAGAAACTTTGAATTTTCCATCCTCTCTTGACAACCACTTCAGATTGTAGACACTAGCGACTCCTCAAATGGCATCTTCATGGGGTTTTTTTTGGGGTGAGTTTCACTTCATAATTAGATAGTATAGATTGAGAGATAGATAGATATTGGGAGCATAAAAATCACACTAGATTTGGAAGTCAGTCTTTTATGCGCATGTCAGATTTGACTCCAAAACCCACCTCCACCAAAATGCCCGAATGTATGCATCATTGCTGCTGGACAGAAGCAGATTTATAGGATCAGGTCAACATGCAAAGGGAGCAAAGAAAGAAAAGACATTCAAGAAACACAATAACCGACCACTTTTTCCAGTAAAGCTGCCAAGCACAAGGGCCTTGTCAGTTGGACCATGTGATTGATGGCAACTTTCAAGTCTTCCTTCCTTCCTTCCTTCCTACTACATACAGCCCTCATCAAAGGCAGACTACGCACCTAACACCACCATCACTTTCACTAAGCCCCAAGCTCTACAATCACCCTCCTATCACTCACCACTTGCTATGTGTGAAAGAATAGAATGGTAAGATGTTAAACCCCACTCCCCTCCCCTCCCATGCACTTTGTGAGTGTCAGTTTTACATGCTGCTTGATTCTACTGCAAAGTTGTATCTTATTTTGTGTCGAATGCAAAAAATCAACTGAAGCACAAACCTTTTTATAATGATTGGGTGAATAATAGAACTCATTTGAAACAATTTAAAGTGTGGATGTGGGTGATTTATTGCAATATTTTATTTTATTTTATTTTTCCAGAGGGGGACTCTAATGAAGGAAACACTTCCTTTTCAATGAGAAATGGAAACCACCATTATTACATTATTTTTTACCTCTACTTCGTTGATCAAACTTTTTCCAGTTTTTTATGGAATTTTTGTGCTTAACCCACAGGCCACAAGTAATGGATACCCATACTACCATAGTACAGGTGCAGCTTGAACACATGTTTGTGAATGAATTAATTAACTAATTAATTGTGAAGATTCCATGTCAAGACTTCAATAGTCAAGAATATTCCAGAATATTCCCTACGTTCGTTCACCAAATTTTTTTCTTTGAAAATGGATTATTTTAATAAAATTCCTACATTTCTTCAAATAACCTAATGAGTGTCGGAGCTCCCAAGATACTATGATATTTTTAAGGAGGAAAAAAAAGGCATTTGTCGATACCCAAATAAATTTTGGCTACGGTGTTCAAATTGGTGGCCTCTTGATCAAAGTATCAGGTCAATACCCTAACCCTAAACCACGAGAGGGGTCTTAATAGTCACGTGAATATCCTAACCCTAGACCCTAAATGGGGCAAGGACCGATTTTCAACCGTTATCTTGATTTTGTTCTAATCCCCAGTTTCGGGATTTTCAAAAAAAGCCAGAACAAAATAAAGTTATCCGTAAAGTCAGGCGATTAGGGGGTGAGAACGGCGAGTTTCGGCATAATAGGGTATCAAATGCTTAACTGGGAATGAAATTTTACAAAACGAAATCATTGGGACCCAAACTAGATTTCCACCAATCTTGGTGATAAACTGAGTTTCGTCCCCCCTTTCCTTTTTCCTGAGCGCCTCCACTGCTGCTACAGATATTTTCACTGCTCCTCCCACCTGTACAACTACTCTACGTAATAACCTTGTCATTAAATGCTGAGTTTCAGCATTTCATACTGAGATTTACTAAGGTTTTATTTTTTTCGGATACCACTCAAAGATGGGATAGAGGGTGAAAGAGAGGGTGACTTTATGGATAACGTTAATAACTACCAAAAACCCAAAATAACCGGTTCTGACCAATTAATTTCGGAAGTTCTCTCAAAATGCCACACCTTTTGCAAAGGACAGATTCCGCTTGATAATGTGCCATAACAATTTCTGCCAGTGCTTTACTTTACATTGGCAAAAAAAGTGTACAAACAAAACCTTAAAAAAAAACAAGTGGAAAAAAAAATGGAGAGAAATATTGCATGGTGTATATAGCCAATAATTATATTTTTTAAAGCACGAGGTAATTGCACTTCCCTTTTGGCATTAAAACGTACATTGCTTCCCAATTGTGTTAACTAGATGACAAAAATGGGGATCATTATTTGTTTATTGTTTTAAATCCATGCGCGCACCATGCGCCCATGCATGGAATCTTTTAAGTCCTACTACCGTACTACCTTGGCAAGTTCCATATTTCAGTTTCCAATAGTTATGTTGTTTTGAATATTTTATGTGTAAAACTCTAATGTTGTTGTGAACAATTATTCTCTTTCTTCCTTCACAAAATCATGTTCTTTGAAGAAGAGGAAAAAAAGATCTTTTGAAAACTTCAAACAATTCCTAATATAATAGTCTCTAAGGTGCCAAAGTACATCCATTTTATGTGATTTTTTTGGATTTTCCATCCATTTGAGGTAGAGATTAGAACAACCCTAAATCCTACCTCGAAACTACATCCCATCATCTTGTCCTTTGCTCAAAACACAAGTCCTCTACCTTCCCCAAGTCATGCAGGATTCAACAAAGAAATTCTCTTGTTGAATCTTGAGTGTGTGTGTGTGTGTGTGTGTGTAGCATCTCTCAAAGGTTGTCTTTGTATTGTTATTGGGGGCATTGGGCCCCTCTTGATCATGGAGAGAAATCATACCAGCTATTTATTTTTCTAAGTGAAATTGTCATTTCTAGATAATTTGTACTCCTAATTTGGAGTGATTTTATTGGGACAATTTTTGCCATTTTGTTGAATTTTTGTTTTTTGGAGAAGTTTAAGGAAAAATGTATTTTTCTCTAGTGTAAACTTGATTACTTTTGCTAATGACATTCTCATATTTACAATCTTTTTGGGACCTATGCATTCTAGTGTAATTACTAAATCTCTTCATGATTAGCAAAAAATAATCAATATTGGGGGTGGTCCATAGGATTTGAAGGTGGGAGTAAGAAAATGTACTTAAAGGGGCACAATTATCAAATAGTGGTGAAAGCATAGTGTAAGCGCAATACACTACAATAAGCAACAAATTAAAAACTAAGCATGAAACTCTTTTTTAACATCAAAATTGGTGCTAATATGAAATTCAAGCCCCATTTCATACATGTGTTTTTTTTTGGGTCTTATTTATTTTTATCTTAGTCCCAATTTCAACCAAATCAGGGATATGGTGCCCATTATCCATGACTTTATGGATAAATTTTTTAATGATTTTCTCTTTTTATTGAATTCATTGCTCTTTGCAAATAATTAGAACAATATCCTTAACTTATTCTAGGGACCAATTTAATTCATTTCCCAATTCCTTCAAAACCCATCCCCTCTTTAGTCTTGGTATTTTGAAAGCATTTGTAATCCCATCAATACTTTGGAGACCAATCATTTTCATGCCCACATATACTATTGGTATTAACCTTAAGTGAGTTGAATTTGGGTTGAAGGGTTTAACACTACTGATGGGTAGTTGTCTATTTTTACTACAATTGGTAGTTCCAATTATCAAGAAATGAAGGAACCAACTGATGTTCAATTTTTTTGAAAAAATAGCTTACCAATTATTTACAAGGTGGTCGAACTTGGGAAAATTAAAAAATAAATAAGTAGGCAATTTTGCAACATATCATTATTTTAATCCAAGAATTTTAATTTTTAATGCATTTGACAAGTTTCAACTTTGAACTCAAAAAAATCAAATTTAAACTATGATTAACATCGCATACAAATCAAAGTTTCATATTTTTTTAATTTACAAATTTAACTACCCATAAACATCCAAACTTTCCTCTTGTTTTAAAGAAGCTCCAAATTCTTCTTTTCATTCTTACTTCAAGTTTTCTTTAGAATCAATCATTTCTTTTAAAATATTTGGGTTTTATGACGAATTCTAGCATCATTGGCCCCATTTTTGTTAATGGTAAGTAACATATCAAGATCTTTTTATTTGTGCTCAACATTTATGCAAAGTAGTTAAAATTTTAACATGAAAATAATCGTGTCAACCTTTATTTGTGAGACCAAAACACCCAAAATATGTCTTGCAAGAAGACCAACAATGGGAAACATTTTCTTTTCTTTGTTCCATGCTGAAAATGAGTAGAATATCTCCTTCACCTCAACCTTAAATTTGCTAAACATGAACACTTCCTCAAATGACAAACTTCCTAGCAAGTTCATTGTTAGCACTTGACATCTAAAAAATATCCATATTATAACCTTCATCATTCTCATTACAAATGTATGTGGTAGACATAGGATGAAAATGATAACATTTAAAAAGCATAAGCAAGAAGGATTTTTTGGTCTTAATCTTCAACAATTGCAATTCCTCGTTCTCAACTAATGTATGTAGACACTAAGTAAAGGCTCTTGAAATGATGGTCCAAAATTAGAGTAAACATACATGTTATGAAATTTCCTTGTGTCATAAGTTCAAAAAACAATCTCAAAAAGGTTCTAGGATATAAGCAACATGGCTTTCATGCTTTTTGTCAAGTTACTTTACTCTACATCATATCCTTCAAAATCATCATCAAAAGATGCACAAACAATGTCACTAAGTTTAATTTTCATATAAAATTTCAAACACGTGAAAATTGCAACAAACAAGGCATCACTCAACAACTAGAGATCACATTAT
>Ga0209611_10010193_pt1 | contig 13920 bp, 13 predicted proteins | sample S1TSphgellanicum_3_FD_187693 | JGI IMG/M metagenome (GOLD analysis project Ga0209611, IMG submission 187693) | Host-associated microbial communities from peat moss isolated from Minnesota, USA - S1T2_Fc - Sphagnum magellanicum MG (SPAdes) (version 2) | ecosystem: Host-associated > Plants > Peat... | reverse complement strand
CATGACCATCGTACGGGACTCGTTCTACATCAACGGTGAGTGGATCAAGGCTTCCTCACCCGACACCCTCGAGGTCACGTCATCGGGGACGGGCGAACTCTACGCCACGATTCCGGTCGCCACGGTCGACGAGGCCAACCGCGCCGTCGATGCCGCCGCGGCGGCGTTCACCGCGTGGTCCAACACCAGCCCCAAAGAACGCGGAGAATTCCTCGTTCGCATATCGGAGAAATTGGCGGAGCGCGCGGACGAGATCGCCCTGACGATCGCCAACGAAGTCGGCATGCCCTTGATGCTCGCCAAGGGTATCCAGGTGGGACTACCCACGATGACCTTCGCGGACAACGCGAAACGAGCGGCGGAGTTCACGTGGGAAGAAGAGGTCGGCAATTCCACCCTGGTCCGTGAGCCCGTCGGCGTCGTTGCCGCGATCACGCCGTGGAATTATCCGCTCCATCAAATTGCCAATAAGGTGGCGGCCTCGCTGGCCGCCGGTTGCACCGTGGTCCTCAAACCGAGCGAGGTAGCGCCCATCAACGCCTTTCTTCTGGCGGACATCATCCACGAGATCGGACTGCCTAAAGGCGTCTTCAACTTGGTGACCGGCCTCGGTCCCGTCGTAGGCGAAGCAATCGTCGCGCACCCGAAGACGGACATGGTCTCCTTCACGGGATCGACACGGGCGGGGAAACGGGTGATGCAGATCGCGTCGGAGATGGTCAAGCGAGTCTCACTCGAATTGGGTGGCAAGTCCGCCAACATCATTCTCGACGACGCCGACTTCACGAAGGCCGTCGGTGACGGTGTCTTCAAGTGCTATTTGAACTCAGGTCAGACGTGTTCGGCACTCACCCGCATGCTCGTACCTCGCGCGCGTCTCGCGGAAGTAGAGGACCTGGCGGTCGCGGCGGCGGCGGGACTCGCGCCGGCCGACCCGATCACCGGCGCGAGCCTCTTGGGTCCACTCGTCAGCGCGGCACAACAACAACGAGTGCGTGACTACATCACGAAGGGCATCGACGAGGGGGCGCGAATCATCTGTGGTGGCGTGAACCCCCCGGAGGGCTTGGAGAAGGGCTACTTCGTCGAGCCGACGATTTTCTCTGACGTCACGACGGATATGACCATCGCCCAAGAAGAGATCTTCGGCCCAGTCCTCTCCATCATTCCTTACGACTCCGAAGAGGAAGCGATAACCATTGCGAATGATTCCAATTACGGACTCGCGGGTGGCGTCTGGGCTGGTACCGACGAGAAAGCGTTTGAGGTCGCTCGGAAGATCCGCACTGGACAAGTCGAGATCAATGGTGGCAATTTCAACGTCGTTGCACCTTTCGGAGGCTACAAGCAGTCCGGTATTGGACGTGAACTCGGCCAGTACGGCTTCGAAGAGTTCCTCGAGGTAAAGGCGATCCAGCACCACTGATCACTCTGGTCGTCGTTGTGCACCGGTATAGACTCTTCACGCGCCGGTAGCTCAATTGGCAGAGCATTTGACTCTTAATCAACAGGTTCCGGGTTCAAGTCCCGGCCGGCGCACCATTCGCAAAAAAATTTGAGACGTTCAAAGCGGACGAAGTCGTCGTTACTGGAACGCTCAACCGAGCCCCTGGACTTCTTGATAGTAATTCTTCTGCTTCGCGACGGGTTGGAGAGCGACCTCACTCATTGATATTTCTCCGGCGGTCACCTTCGTCGCCAGCCTTTCGAGGTTCTCGAGGCTCTCGACCATCGCCCTGCGCCAGAACTCACCGTCCTTGATGAAGTCTCGCAATCCTTCTGAGAGTCGACTGCCATCGAAGAACTCCGTGACCCGCGTCAAATTCGTACCGAGAGGTTCGAGTTCCCATCCCCAATAGCGAGTTTCCGGAACACCCTTCTCGCCCGGAAATTGTGACGATTGGTACGTGTGAACGCGCGGCTCCCACACGATACGCCGGTCGGGCACGAATTCGACGACATGATTTTCCATCCCGTAGTCGCCCAAACTCCAATGCGTCATATGCATGACGAAGACGTCACCCACATTGCTGATCACGTCCGCGTCGGCCGGACTTTGGGCCATTCCCGTGCCGTCGATGAGCGGATGCACGGCGGGATTCGCGAGAAGGGTGAAGATCACCGAAGCGGGTGCAGCAATCTCGCGCGATTCAGAAACGGAAGGAACGACGAGGTCACTCACCTCCCAAAGAATAGACCTGTCACTCCAACGCGGGAATGAATCTCGTCGCAATCGTTAGCTACGACACACGTGAGTCCGCAGCCGTCGAATCCTTGACAAATCGTTCGAAACCAAGTGGTTGACCAAAAGTAGGTACTGGATTAGGTGTCCACCTTCTGCTAGACAACCACTGGGTATCGAAGCCTCGGATGCCGCAAGGATCACCGCACGACCATGGTGGTTGGGCGGTTCACGCAAAAGGGAGTCACTGTGTTTACTCGAATTCGTCGACTACGTTCGACGACGAAGACCATCCTCAGTACCGCGATCGTGGCAACCACCATCGCCGTACCATTGAGCTTCTCCTCCCCCGCGGGAGCCACGAGTGCGTTCTGTACGACGCTCGAAACGTGGGCCACGCACCCGCCCAAGAATCCGCCGACCACCAATAACATTGCCGCTTATCACGCGTGGGCTACCCAGTACATCCCGGTCTACGAGAAGTTGGCCTCGGAAGCACCGAACGCCGCCACGAAGGACCTCTTCAACGAGGTCGTCAAGATCTTGAAGACGTACGACGGAGCCGGAACCCTCTCACAATTGAAGGCGGCCGAAGTCGCTGATTCGTCAAAGTTCAGGAATGACGCCAAGGCCCTCACCGCCGCGGTCCTTTCTTGCCTGCCCTAATCTGACGCTTCGCCAGCGGGCGCACAAATGAAGATTTACAACCTTCGCCATTGATAGGACGTGCGCGTCCTCGTCGTGCGTGCACCTCAGGCGTCCTCGACCGGCATCCTCAAGTGGCGCACTGACGTGCGTCGCGCGGTGCAGGCGATCTTCCCAGGTGCGTTAACTTCGACCAATGCCCATACGACCCGCCACGAACGATGACGTACCAGAAATAACGGCAATGATCCGCGAGCTCGCCGTCTACGAGCGAATGCAGGACGAGGCGGTCGCGAACGAGGAGAGCATTGCGATCGCCCTCTTCGGCGATGGGCACCACGCGTGGTGCAATGTCGCGGAAGAAGGCGGTGAGATAGTCGGCTTTGCATTGTGGATCCTGAACTACTCCACGTTTCAAGGGGCACCGGGTCTCTATCTCGAAGACCTCTACGTCAGAGAGGAATTTCGGGGACGGGGCATTGGCCTCGCGTTGATGAAGGAACTCGCACGGCTTTGCGTCGAGCGTGGTTATCAGCGATTCCAGTGGTCGGTTCTCAATTGGAATGAACCTTCCATCGCGTTCTATCGGTCGATTGGCGCGGTGGCGATGGACGAGTGGACGGTGTATCGCTTGAGCGGCGAGACGCTCAACGAGTTCACTCGATGACCCTACGAACCGTCACCACTCTTCGACGATGACGTCAGAGGCATTCGGCCAAACTGAAGAGGAATTGTTGAATGGTGTGCACGAAGTCCAAGAGGTCGCCGGGGGCCGAGGCCAGCTTCTCCTCGGAGAGCAACCCGTGGGCCACCGCCGTCGAGCGAAGGGCGATCTGGAGTGTGCTCAGCCAGGCCCACGCTTCACCCTCGTTTAAGAACTGCTCGTTCAGCGTCATGTACGCGAGTTCGGCGTTCGTGGCGATCTCCTGCTGACGTCCGAGTGACGACAAGGGGTTGTCATCATCCTCACTCGGATCAATGGGGGCGTTGAGCCCCGCGTGCCACTCGTGCGTCGGATCGCGCTCCGCCGCGACCACACGACCAAACGCCTCCTTCGCCACGGCGCGCCCCACCTCGTTGAGACGCACCTCGATCCGTCCGTCACGACGCCGAACGAAGAGCCGGTTGCCCACCACTAGTCGTCCTTCTCGATGGTCGATTGGAGTCCCGCGACCTGTAGTTTCACGCAGTAGGACTCGGCCCTCGTTCGATTGCCCGACCACACGATGGCGCGACCTTCGTGATGCACCTTCAGCATAAGTTCCGTGCACTTGTTATTGGAGTAGCCGAAGATACGCTTAAAAATCACCACGACCACCGACATCGGTGTCACGGGATCGTCCCACACGACGACGTTCCACGGCCGTTCGGTCCTCACGTCCTGTTCGGTGAGGACGTCACCCTCCGTCGTCCTCTCGCGTACTGGTTTTACGGAAGTCACCTTTCCAGTGTCGCAGGTCGCCGTCGTGCGCGAAAGACCGAAGCCATAGTCTGTGGACGATGGAAAGGATGATGCGGTGAGCGTGGCCAACTGGAAAGAGGTGCCCACGCGCATTCGATCTCGCGCCAACGCCAACATTCGAAAGGCCGTGGGGCTCACCCAGAATCCACCCCCTCGTTGTCTCGATCCGGAGCGCGCGTATTTTCGCGTCGACGGCACGGCACGACTCGTCCACGCCGACCTTTCGTCGATGTTGGTCGGCGGCATTGGTTCACTCTTCTTCCAGATGTTGCATCCTCACGCGATGGCGGGTGTCGCCCAACACTCCAGATACCAGCACGACCCTTTGGGACGACTGTTGCAAACCGCGAACTTCATTGGTGACACGACGTTCGGCACTCGAGAGGCGGCGTACGCCTCGATCGAACGAGTGCGCTCGGTGCACGTGGCCGTTCGCGGGATCGCCGACGACGGCGTTTCCTACGACGCCAACGATCCACACCTGCTCGCCTGGGTACACGCCGCCGAGGCCTCGATGTTCCTGCGCGGTTACCAACGCTTTGGCAAACAACGGATATCGCGGCAAGAAGCTGACGACTACGTGGAAGAGATGGCCAAGTTGGCGACCGACCTCGGGGGTGAGGACCCACCCCGCAATCTCGACGAACTCGAGGCGACCCTCCAACGCTTCCGTCCCGAACTCCGCCTGAGCGCTGACGGCGTCGCCGCTCGTGACTTCATTCTCGACGGTTTCGTCGACGGCGTCATCACGAAGGCGGTCTACCACTTGCTCGTTCTGAGTGCCCTCGACCTGCTCGATCCTTGGGCGCGCGACTTACTCGGCGTGAAGAGGAATTCCGCTATTAAACGAACGCTGATCCGAGTGAGCACCCACGTGGTGTGCTTCCTCGTGCGAACCTTCGTGCCGCCACCCGAACGCTAAGTCGCGATCGAGAATCCACCATCGACGGCGACCACTTGGCCCGTAACGTAGGGCGACTGCGAGAGGTCGAAGATGACGTCCGCGACGTCGCCGGGTGTGCCGCTGCGACGAAGGGGCGCGACGGTCGCGACAAAATTGTGCTCCACTTCCCACTCTGACGTCCAGGGCGTGGTGATGAGTCCTGGCGCGACGGCGTTCACGCGAACGTCGGGGCCCACCGCCTTGGCCAAGAGGACGGTCATGTGGTTGAGTGCCGCCTTGGAAGTGGCGTAAGGAATTGACGAACCGGTCGGTCGAAGTCCCGCGACCGAGGAGACGTTCACGATAGCGCCCTTCGTCACCCGAAGATGCTCCATCGCCGCCACGCAGAGATTCCACGTGCCGAACACGTTGACGTCGAAGATCTCTCGCCAAATCTCGTCGGTCGCCGCGTCGAGATCGCGATGCGCGATCTTGTGAGTGATACCCGCGTTGTTCACGAGGACGTCGAGACGCCCGTACGCGTCGATCACCTCGCGAATGATTCGCGTGCAGTCTCCGGGATCACCAACGTCACCTTGCACGTAATGCGAGTTGATCATCGAAGCAGCGAGGTGCTCCCCCTCGTCGCGGCTGCGTCGCGAATTGAAGACGACGAAGTCACCGTTCTGCGAAAATCGCCGGGCGGTGGCCTCACCAATGCCACTGGTCGAGCCCGTGACGAGGACCACGCGCGCCACTACGCCCTCCTTCGAAGACGCCACGAACCGGTCCAGTGCTGGCCCGGCTCGAGAACCACGATGTCCTTGCCACTTCGAAGTGCGTCGGGGGGACACGTCATGGGCTCAATCGCAATGGCCGTGCGTCGTCGACCCTTCTCCAACGTGTCACCAGTGAACACCTGCAAGTAGGGGAAATTTCGATCAACACTGAGTTCCACACGTCGGCCGGTCGCGTCCACGACCGACGCCGTCGCCATGCCCGTGTCGTCTCGCAACACGTCGGTATAGGTGACGTCGAGCTCGTGTCCGTTGATCGACTTCAGTTTCGAAAAATCGAGCGGGTTTCCGGCGACGGGAAGGATCTCACCCGTCGGCAATTTTCTCGTGTTCACCGCGACGTAGTTCCTCGCGGGAACCTCCAACTGCGCTCCTTCGATCGTCGACGTCGTAACGGCGAGGTAGGGGTGAAAACCCAGACCAAAGGGTATCGGCACTCGGTCGCGATTCACTACCGTCGTCGTGACCGTGAGACCGAGTGACCCGAGGTGGTAGGCGACACGCAATTCGGAGAAGAACGGATAGTCGGGTGTCGGATGCAGGAGAAGTGAGAGTAGACACCGGTTCTGATTGACCGCGTCAATACTGAAGGGTCGCCAGCGGACGAGACCGTGAATGGCCGTCGCGTGCTCCACGTCGTCGATCGACGGGCGCGCGACGCGGCCGGAGAAGACCCATTCTCCATCACCTATGCGGTTGGGCCAGGGATAGAGTATCTGACCGCGCGCACCACTGGGGACGTCGTCGCCCGCGAATCCCTCAACGACCGCGACGCCGTCCTTCTCGTAGCTGCGCAAGGTGGCGCCCACTTCGGTGACGATCGCACGTTCATCACCGTGCGCGATCGAAACTTGCTCTCCCGACGGCATCATTGGCTAATTTTCTCTCCGGTCACCGACCAGTAACTTAGGACAGTTAAGTTGGTGGTAATGCGAATCCTGATTACCAACGACGATGGCGTACTCGCACCAGGAATCGCGGTCCTCACTCGAGAAATCGCCCAGTGGATCGAACGCTGCCCCGACGGCGAAATCCGCGAGGCCCTCGTGGTCGCTCCCGATCGAAACTATTCGGGCATGTCCGCGGCGGTCGGAGACGTCTTCAATCACCCCAGCGTCCACTACAAGCGTCACGTCATCAACGGAGCTGAAGCAATCCCGGTGTACGCACTCGAGGCGCCGCCCGCGTTGTGCGTCATCGTTGGTGCCGTAGGGAGTTTCAACTTTCAACCGGACCTGGTGCTCTCGGGGATCAACGCGGGCGCCAACGTAGGTCGGAGCGTGCTGCATTCCGGTACCGTCGGCGCGATACTCACCGGCGCGCAACTCGGCCTCTCCGGCCTGGCGGTCTCGGTGCAGTGGGGCGACGACGTGCACTTCGACGCCGCGGGCGTTCTCGCGATCGAAGTGCTCGAGGAACTCTTGCGTGCGCCCTCGCGGACCCTCCTGAATCTCAACGTGCCCAACTTGAGCCTGCATCAGTTAAAGGGAGTGAAACGAGGACGCGTGTCAACGGCCGGCATCGTCAAGGCGGCCGGCCCGTTCGCGGGTGGTGAAGCACTCGCACACGAAGGTGAGCTTCCACTTCGGTTGGGCGCGGCGAGCCCCGAACTCGGTGACGTCACTGACGAGGACGCCGACGAGGACGGCGCTCTGCTCGCCGCTGGCTACGCCTCGTTGACGCCGCTACGCGGTCCTCACGAGGAGACTGACGCGGCCTTGGACGGCGTGTTGCACGCGGCGCTCACGGCGATCGATCGCCACATTTCCTCGCTCTAGTCGTCGGTGGTTCGACGACGTTGTTGCTTCACTCTTCCGCGCGCCTTCTTTTCGTCCACGCGACGAATCTTCGACGCCCGAGTGGGCTTGCTCGGACGTCGCGGCGTCTCGACGCGAAGTCCCTCCGCGATCTTTTCGGCGAGGTTCTCGAGCGCTGCGGATTTGTTCTGTGATTGTGAACGATGGCGACTCGAACTCGAGCGAACCACACTGCCAATCCTTTGGGTCAAGAGTTCCCGATCTCGCTCGTGCAGTACGAGTGAACGCTGCACGTGAAACGACGCGACCACCCGGGTGAGTGAGCGATTCGCGTGCTGGCCACCCGGTCCCCCCGACGTGGTCACCCTCAGATCGATCTCCTCGGCGGGAATCACGAGGCGTGATCGGATCTGCAGGGAGCCGTCGTCGAGTACGCGCGCCACTTTCGTCGCACCTACTGCGTGCGCGGGAATCGGACCATGGCGAGTTGCGACGACGACGCCACCAGCTCGCCTCGGTCGTCGAACAACTCGCATCGTTCATCCATCAGGCCGTTCGCCACGACGACGCACCACTGGCGCGCGCGCAGCCATTCGCTGGCGGGAACGCGACGAACGTAGGACGTCAATTGGAGCGTCGGGACCCACCCCGACGATCCAATCGGCATCGTCGCGGGCGGTAGGGCGTCGGTGGCGAAGAGTACGTTCCAGGCGTCCCACGTCGCGACCGCGTCATTGAGTCGCAGCCATCCCTTGAGCTCCGCGAGGTCGCACGGAACGCCCGTCCACCAGCCCACGCAACTCGGATCGAGACGAACGTCCAACACGCTGGTGTAGGAGATCTGGGGATTGACCGGTAGTGGGAGGCACTCGTCGAGTGGTGCGACTTCCGGCGGCGTCGCACCCAGGTAGCGTGCGGCCTCATTTTCCAGGTCACCCAGCGTCACCAGCGACTCGGTCGTGACCTCGCCGTCTTGTCGAAGTGTCGCGTGGACGAAGGAGGCGCCTCGACCCACCCGCCGCACTTCGGTGGTGAGTTCACTCGGACCGACGTGCGATGAACGTACGAAGTTAGTGGTGATCGCGGTGACGTGCTGGTGTGACGCTCCCTCTTCGAGCACGGCGGCGATGGCGGCGTTGGCGAGGACGCACTGGAGGTATCCGCCATTGGGGTGGCCGAGGACGGTGTAGGTCGGTGAAAGCAGGGCCTGGTAGCGACCGGTGCTCACGCGTTCGACGCTGGCGGCCTCGCGTAGTGCCCGATCGAGGTCTGCGGCGCTCACGCCACAACATTATGGGACCCCTCGTGGGCCCGTTAGATTTGATGGAAAGAAAGGTACTGCTCATGGTCACTATTGCGCACTATGTCAACGGCGAGCGAGTCACCGGTGAAGGTACGTCACCGGTCTACAATCCCGCGACCGGCGAGGTGAGTGCGACGGTGCCGGTACCCGAGGCCTCCTTCGTCGATGACGTCGTCGCGACGGCGAACGAGGCGTCACTCGCGTGGCGTGAATCCTCGCTCTCCTCACGGACGAACATACTGTTCACGTTTCGCCAACTACTCGTCGCCCACGCGGACGAATTGGCGCAGATGATCACGAGTGAGCACGGAAAGACGCTGCCCGACGCGCACGGTGAACTTGCGCGCGGGCTCGAGAACGTGGAGTACGCCTGCGGTCTCACCGAGCACCTGAAAGGTGGCTTCTCGAACCAAGTCGCCGACGGCGTGGACGTGCACTCGATTCGCGAGCCCGTCGGCGTGGTAGCGGCGATCACGCCGTTTAATTTTCCCGCGATGGTGCCGTTATGGATGAGCGCCAACGCTCTCGCGACCGGTAACGCCGTCGTCCTCAAACCCTCCGAGCGCGACCCGTCGGTCTCCGTTCGCCTCGCCGAATTGCTCACCGAAGCGGGATTACCCAAGGGCGTCTTTAACGTCGTGCAGGGCGACGCGACGACGGTCAACCAACTACTCGTACACCCGGGCATCGACGCCATCAGTTTCGTGGGCTCGACGCCCGTCGCACGACACGTCTACGAGGTCGGTACCGCGCACAACAAGCGCGTCCAGGCGCTCGGCGGCGCCAAGAATCACATGGTCGTGCTGCCCGACGCCGATCTGGACATCGCCGCCGACGCCGCCGTGAACGCCGGCTTTGGCGCGGCGGGTGAACGTTGCATGGCGATCAGCGTGGTGGTCGCGGTGGGCAACATCGCCGACGAGCTGATATCGAAGATCACTGACCGCATGGACAAATTGAAGGTGGGAGCGGGCAATGATCCGGCGAGCGACTTCGGCCCGGTGATCACCAGGGAGCATCGCGACCGCATCGTCCAGTACGTGCGCAGTGCGCCGGACGACGGTATCGAGGTCGTGCGCGACGGCACCGCCCTCGCGTCGACACCGGGGTTCTTCGTGGGCCCGTGCTTGCTCGATGGCGTCCACCCCGGCGCGAAGTCCTACGACGACGAGATCTTCGGACCGGTACTAGGAGTGGCGCGCGTAGGTACGTTCGCCGATGCGGTGGCGTTGATCAATGACAATCCTTACGGCAACGGCACCGCGATCTTCACTCGCGACGGGAACGCCGCACGCCGTTTCAGTCGAGAGGTCACGGTCGGCATGATTGGGATCAACGTGCCGATCCCGGTCCCCGTGTCGTCCTATTCGTTCGGCGGATGGAAGAACTCACTGTTCGGTCACGCCCACATGTACGGTCCCGAGGGATTCACCTTCTACACCAGAGCGAAGGTGATCACCACGCGTTGGCCGCAACCTTCGGACTCCCAGATTGACCTGGGGTTCCCCACGACGCGCTAATTCGTGACCCACGTCACGCGCCACGTGCTCGATTGGCTCGGGTCGGGGCTACGTGAATCGCTCGCGATGGTGTGGGCGACGTTCTGGCCGCTCGTGCTCGGCTTCGCGACCTCGGGACTCGTCCAGAGCATGGTCGCACGAAACGGACTGCGTGAGAAGCTCGGCACGACGTCGGTGTCGTCCGTTACGCGCGCGACGTTGCTCGGCGTCATCTCGTCGTCGTGCAGTTACGCCGCGAGCGCGATGGCCCGGACGTTGTTCGCCCGCGGCTCCTCGTTCACCAACGCGATGATCTTCATGGTCGCGTCCACCAATCTCGTCATCGAACTCGGCCTCGTCTTGTATTTCCTCCTGGGTTGGCAGTTCGTCGTCGCCCAATTGGCGGGTGGCGTGGTCATGGTGGTGGGACTGGCGTTCGTGACGAGGTGGTACTTCTCGTCGCGACGCGAGGCGACATTACGGGCGAAGGTCCTCAGTGATGTCCCTTCTGCCCCCACGACGTCCCTCTCGACGCGACAGCGACTACGTGATCCGCGCTACTACCGCGAAGGTGCGCGCTACACCTTGGGTGACGTGACGATGCTGCGCAAGGAGCTCCTCGTCGGCTTCATCGTCGCGGGGTTCCTGAGCGTGCACGTGCCCAACGACTGGTGGTCGCACGTCTTCACCCAGGGAAATGGCACGTGGGCGCTGATGGAGAACGCGCTCGTCGCACCCCTCGTGGCGGTCGTCTCCTTCGTCTGCTCGGTGGGCAACATCCCCCTCGCCGCGGCGCTCTGGATCCACGGGGTCGCCTTCGGCGGCGTGATTAGTTTCATCTTCGCCGACTTGCTCACGTTGCCGCTGCTTCTCATCTACCGACGCCTCTACGGGCGCGCTGGCGCGTGGCGACTCTTCTTCTTGTTGTGGCCGCTCATGAGCGTCACGGGCGTGCTGGTCGATCTGGCGTTTCGTTCCGCTCGAGTACTTCCCGCGACGCGGCACGCGCCCGCGCTGAGCGGCCATTTCGCCCTCGGCTGGACCTTGGCGCTCAACTGCGTCGCTCTCGCGGGGGTCGTCGTTCTGTGGCGACTCGCGCGCCACGACGACCAGTCCCTGGGCGCGCGAGACCCCGTCTGCGGCATGTACGTCGACGTGAACGCTCCCGTCGCGACGCGCGATCGCGATGAGATCACGTACTACTTCTGTTCACTGCGTTGCGCGGAACACTTCGATCGCGAGGGTACCGTCATGGAATCGGACGACCTCGGCGACGCCATCGATCCCGTTTGCGCGATGCGGGTGAACACGCGCGACGCCGTGTCGGTCAAGGGTCCCGACGACGTGACGTACTATTTCTGCAGCCCGGGATGTCGTGCGACCTTCCTCGAGGAGTCGAGCAGTCCCCCGGGTTCGTCGCCCATCACGCTAGGACCGAAACCATGAGCCGACAACACACCAGCGTTCGTTCCTACGGCGTCTTGATCGACTCACGCCGGATTGCGCTCGTGCGTTCGTCCAACCCACGTCACTCGCCACCGTTGTGGTGGTTACCGGGTGGCGGTATCAAGTTCGCGGAGAACCCGCGCGACGCCCTCTACCGCGAATTCAAGGAGGAGACGGGCCTCGAGATCCGTCATCCCGTCTTGTTGGACGTGACGAGCGACGTTCGAACGCGCGACAACGGCGACCAGAGTCACAGCGTGCGTATCATCTTCACCGTCGAGCTCGCCGGCGGTGAGTTGCGCGACGAGATTCACGGTACCACCGACCACGCCGCGTGGTTCGACCTCGAAGCGCTCGAGGACCTCAACGTGGCCTCGTACGCGCGCGACGCGATCGCCCTGGCTCAGCGAAAATAACGAGCCGGCATCTCTCGCTTGAGGAACTTCCCGGCGGGGTTACGCGGGAGTGGCTCATTCGTGAACGCCACCTTGGTTGGAATCTTGAAACTCGCGAGCCTCGACGTCAAGTAGGTATGTAATTCCTCTTCGGTCAGGTGCGCACCTGGTTTCAGCATCACCACGCACGCGACTTCTTCACCCAGGCGTTCGTTCGCGAGACCAAAGACCGCGGCCTCGTAGACGTTCGGGTTCTCGTAGATCGCCGATTCGACCTCGGCGCAGTAGACGTTCTCGCCCGCACGAAGGATCATGTCCTTCAGTCGATCCTCCACGTAGAGGAAACCGTCGTCGTCGATGTGCCCCAGGTCGCCCGTGCGCAGCCAACCCCGCACGAGCGTCGCGGCGGTCTCCGCGGGTTTTTGCCAGTAGCACCGAATCAGGGTGGGTGACTTCATCCAGATCTCACCGCTCTGCATCGTGCCGAGCACGTTCATCGCCTCGTCGCGGATCTCCACGTCCATGACGATCGTCGGGGTGCGGCCCGTCGAAGTGGGATGGGTCACGTAGTCCTCGCCGTAGTTACCGGGTCCGTAGGCGTTCGTCTCGGTCATGCCGTAGCCGAGGGTGGGTCCACCGCGAGAGAAGGAATTCGCCACCCGCGCGACGAGTGTCGCCGGCGCCGGAGCTCCGCCACCGCCGATCGTCGAAAGCGACGACGTGTCGTACTTCGCGAAGTTGGGACTCTCGAGCAGGTCCCACGACTGCGTGGGCACCCCCACGAAGGAGGTGACCCGGTGGCGCTCGATGAGTTGAAGGGCGCGTTCGGGTTCCCAGCGGTACATCATCACGAGTTTGAAGTGCCACGCGAAGCACGACATCATCACCGGAATACAGCCCGTGACGTGAAAGAGCGGCACGATGAGGATGAAGCACGGCGCGAGTCCACTTCCGACCTCCTCGGGTCCGCGCCGCGCCGCTTGGATGGCGGAGCTTGACGCGAAGGCCATGATCGCCTGACACACCGCCGAGTGCGTCGACACCGCGCCCTTGGGAAAACCCGTGGTACCCGAGGTGTAGAGGATCGTCGCGTCCATCTCCGCGGTGACGTCGACCGAAGGCATCGCCGCTCCCTTCTGGACCACGTTGTTCCAATGCTCTACGCCAGGGGCCAAGGGCAGCAGTTCGTCGAGTCGCACACCCACGATCGGCACGCCCGCGCGCTGGCAGGCCGGTGCCGCGCGTACGATCCGCTCGCTGTCGCCAATCAACACGCTCAGTCCCGCGTCGTTGATGGCGTAGTCGAGCTCCTCTTCGGTCCACCACGCGTTGAGCGACACCGAGATGGCGCCCACGCAGAGAATCGCGCAAAACGAGATGATCCATTCGGGGAGATTGCGCATGGCGATGCCCACGCGGTCCCCGGGCTCGATGCCGTAGTGCTGCACGAGCGCCGCGCCCAGGGCGTCGGCTTCGCGCAGCACGTCGTCGAATGACCATTCCTCGTCCTCGTAGACGAGGAAGGTATCGGTGTTGCCACGCGCGAGATCG
>Ga0209611_10010192_pt1 | contig 13920 bp, 14 predicted proteins | sample S1TSphgellanicum_3_FD_187693 | JGI IMG/M metagenome (GOLD analysis project Ga0209611, IMG submission 187693) | Host-associated microbial communities from peat moss isolated from Minnesota, USA - S1T2_Fc - Sphagnum magellanicum MG (SPAdes) (version 2) | ecosystem: Host-associated > Plants > Peat... | reverse complement strand
CTTGTTAGAAACCTTCCCAAATTTGGAACAGAATAGGTGATGTTAGAAGTTTGTGAAGCATGCCAATTGGGGAAGCAAGCTAGGCATCCATTCCCAACTGAAACAACTCATGTAAGTTCCAAACCTTTGGAAATGATCCATTTAGATGTGTGGACCACGAAGACAGAATCCATTGGAGGATGCAAATATTATGTGAGTTTCATTAATGACTACACAAGGAAGGTGTGGGTTTACTTCATGAAACACAAAGGTGAAGTGTTTCAACATTTTTTGAATTTCAAAGCAATGGTGGAAAAGGAAAAGGGTGTGAACATCAAGTGCTTAAGGTTCGATGGAGGGGGAGAATATTTTTCAAATGAATTTAATGAGTATTTAAAGGAGCATGGAATTCAAAGGAAGTATTCATGTAGTTATTCCCCACAGCAGAATGGAGTTGTTGAAAGGAAAAACATGCACATTACAGAAATAGCACGTGCCATGTTAAATGAGAAAAAATTTCCAAATTATTTTTGGGCTAAAACAATAGCAACTACAGTCTACATCATGAATCGAACACCCATAATGGCAGTTCATGGCATGACACCTGAAGAAAAATTCACAGGCAAAAAACCTGATGTTTCACACTTCATAGTGTTTAGTTGCATTACATACGTGCATGTTCCTAATTAGAAGAGATCAAAACTAGACCCAAAAGCTGAAAAGTGTATCTTCATTGGATATTCCTTAAAACAAAAAGGATATAGATGCTTCAATCCTTCCACTTGAAAGTTGCAAATGAGTAGAGGTGTTGTGTTTGATGAGATGGTTAGCTAGTGCTCACCACTAAAGGTAGCAAAAGATGGAAAGGCTAAAAATGGTGATGTTTCATCAAATGTGGAACAAGAATCATAATTAATTAGTGGACCACAATTGTCTTCAATTAGTGGGTCTAGTAGCACTCCATGGAAAGGAAGATTAAGATCTTCAAACATTGTAAATGGTAGTTCTCAAACATCATCTAAAAATCTTCATGTAGATGGTGAGTTAAGTGATTAAGAGAAGAGTGTGGGTGAAAAATCAAAAATCACTTCAGTTATTACTCCTAAAGCTCGAATGGCCAAGAAAGCTTTGAAAACACTTGACAACAACAATGGAGTACGAAGATCCACACGAGTCAAATACCCTGTACAAATATTCACATATGATGGCTTTGTAGCTCATCATTATGCATACATGGTGAGAATTATATTGGAGGTTGAACCCACTTGTTTTGAACAAGCGGTTGGAAACCCTAGGTGGGACAATGCCATGGATGAAGAGATGGCGGCTTTGGATGCTAATGTTACTTGGGAATTGGTAGCTTTACTAGAAAACAAAAAAACAATTGGGTGCAAATGGGTGTACAAAGTCAAACACAATGCAAATGGATCTGTGAGCAAATACAAATCAAGATTGGTTGCCAAAGGTTATGCCCAAACTTATGGCATAGACTATGAGGAGACCTATAGTCCAGACGCCAAAATGACAACTATAAAAACAATCATTATTATGGCAGCAACAAAACGATGGTCCTTACATCAAATGGATGTAAAGAATGTATTTCTTCATGGAGATTTACAAGGAGAAGTGTACATGGAACAACCACCAGGTTATGTGGACCAAACACATCTTAATTTGGTTTGTAGGTTGAAGAAAGCTTTGTACGGCTTGAAACAAGCACCTAGAGTTTAGTTAGACAAGATAGGTCAGTATCTTATCACAAGTGGATTTCAAACATCCAATGCAGATTTTTCACTATATGTGAAAAAAACAGATCATGGGATTGTAATCATAGTCATCTATGTTGATGACTTGAATAATACAAGAGATAGTGATGCAGACATTTTCGATTTGAAAAAGCTTTTGAAACAAAAGTTTGAAACCAAGGATTTGGAAAAGTTGCGTTACTTCCTCGGCATTGAGGTAATCCAATCCCCTAAAGGGCTAAAGGGATATGGTTACTACAAAAGTAATATGCCTTAAACAAATTGACCAAATATGGGATGACAGGTTGCAAACCCATTTCAATTCCATTGGAGCAAAATGTGAAGTTAAGTGCAGATGAAGGAGACCTTGTGGAGGATACCACTATGTATAGATGCATAGTGGGGAGTTTGATTTACATGACCATCACAAGGCTAGATTTGAGTTATGTAGTTGGAGTGGTGAGTCAATTCATGCAAACACCACGAAAGCCACATTTGGATGCAATGAGGCGCATACTGAAGTACATAAAAAAATACATTACAGTGTGGAATTTTTTATGAAACCAAGAGCTAGTTACAAGTACATTGATACACGAATGTTGATTGGGCTAGTAATGTTTTAGATAGACCAATGGTTTCATGTTTTCTTTTGGAAGTGGTGTTGTTAGTTAGAGGAGTAAGAAACAACCAACAGTTGCATCATCAAACACAAAGGCAGAATACGGAGGTGCAGCAATTGCTGCATGTGAAATAGTTTGGTTACAAAAACTACTATCAGATTTGGGATAGTCAATGGATGTTCATGTTGTCATTTATTGTGATAACATCAGTAGCATACTACTTGTTAACAACTCGGTCTATCATGCTAGGACAAAACACATTGAGGTGCACTACCACTTTATTAGAAAAATAAAATATTATCAAATAAAATTGACCTTATTCATGTCAGTACTGAAGATCAAGTTGTTGACATTTTCACAAAGGCTTTAGGTATAGACAAGCTAAGGAAGTTTAGAAAAATGCTTGGTGTACTAGAAGTGGATTTGAGCTTGAGGGGGAGTGTTGAGAATTCAAGCTTGACTAGTTAGGTTTCATTAATTACTGGAGTAGGACAGTAACTAGGTTACTTTCACAAGGTTGAATTACTTTTTTTACTTATATTAGTTTGGTTATTTATGGTTTGGTCTTTTAGTTAAATACCTTGGTGTTAATGGTTTGGCTCTTTTTTCTTCATTACACAAGTTTGTGTATTTCATGTGACAAGAACCTTGAGGAGTTCTTGATGTTATGTTTCATGTTGTGAACATCATGTTGTAGTTTCCTTTCAATAAAGATTTATGTTTGCACTTGAGTAGATCTCCTATTTGTTAACACATACTGGAACATCAATCCACCATTTGGTAGATGGACAAAATGAAATAGGACCTCTACAACCATTAGAATTATTAGCATTGAGTTCAACCAATTCCATCTTGTTGAATGGCCATGTCAGTCATGGCATCAATATGGAACATGATGGAGATGTCATAGAAAAATTTCAATAACATCATTGGAATGGGGAAACCTTTATAGTGATATATCATTTGTAGTTTGGGAGAATATACACCATAATCATCTGATGTAAAAGATTATGACATGCCACCCAATCTTCTATGTTTTCAAATGTGAACAAAAGTGACATCATCATGGACCACATATGTTAGTGATCTTCAATGTGTTTGTTATACAACTAGTTTACACTTTCCATGATGGATTGTTTTGATGTAGCCAAAATCATGACAATATGACCAAGGAAAATTTAACCATTTAGGACAAACCATAAAGGAAGTAAATATCATAAATCATATTTTTATTATTTTGGTTGAATACATGAATCAAAACAAGAAAATATTTGAATTATGGATGAAATATGTTTTTGTTTGGCCAAATTTGACACACAAAATTAAAATGTATACATTCAAAAGTAGGGAAATTCTTGAATGCACTTGGCATTTCAATTCCACGTACATGCAAAAGAGGTAGATTTTTGTTCCAAGAATGGAGAGTTTGGAATGATTTATGTTGGATTATGGATCATCATTTCATTACTAATTTTAGCAAATGCGTGGTCTTCATGAACAATGGACCTATTTATTATTTCCCTTGGTGCAATTGATGGACAAATGATAATCCACAATGATGAACATAGTCATATCTCTTAATATAACTTGCTCAAATTAAAAAAAAGTTATTGCAAAAGTGGGGGAAAGTAACAATGTGTGAGCACAAGGGATTATTTTCTCAAACAATGGGAGGCAAAAAAAAGAGGAATTTAAAATACAATTAATCCATTGAATATGTTACAAAGGTGGGATGTTAAGGCCTTTGTCTAGACAAACAATATGAAGGAAAAGACTAAATATATCGGATGCTAATAGAATAATATAACACTATATTAGGGCTTTCCACCCAACCATAGGACCACATAAAGGGTTTAGGCACCTAGTGATCCACCCTTGAACTCAAAAAACATGACAATCTACCTCATTCCACAACCTCATCATTAAGCAAAACTCTAACAATAGGATCATATTTAACATGGTTTTTAATGTTAGGTGGTGACAACATGCAAGCCATGATCTGAGCTTCAACTTCAACATACAAGGGCAACAAAAAATCCTAGATGGATCAAATTGGAAATCTTCCATCGAAAACAAAAAAAGACTCCTAGGAGCAAGCAATGAAAGTCCTATGTAAGAATACAAGAAGAAAAAATTAGAAAACCAAAAAAGAAGAATCTAAAAAATAGAAATGAAAGACAAAACAAGAGGTGGATTTACTCACAATCTAAGTTCTATTTAGAACACTTTGGTGGTGGAGAATCTTCACCATCAAGGGGCACAACATGGTGCTTGCCCCAAGGGATGGGAACCTAAACAAGTGGCTCCAACACTTCTTCGAACACCTCCATGTCCAATTTCAAAGCTAAAATGTGATGTGGAGGATCTAACAAGATTTGATGTTGTTGCCTACATGGGTAATGTTAATTAAAAATGAAACTGGGAATGATTCCATTGAAAGGAACAATGGAAAGATGAGGGAACAAACATGTAGAGGCAAACAAGTCTACTATAAAGGATCTTGATTGAAAATAAACTTCAATCAGGGCTTGAAGAGTCATAGGATGCATTCCTTGGCCATCCAATTGCCCTTCCATTGTTGGACTTAATCATGGAAGATGCATATGTCCAACTATAGAAGATGTCCTCATCTTGAACATTAACCCCCTTCTATAGGAACTCTTTAGACAAAGGATAAAAGAAAAATGGCTTCAAATGGAAAGATGACTTAATAGGATTTCTCACTAGAATAGTAACCCAACTCAACAAGGTTTGTCATAATCCACATGAAATATTTATGAAATGTGAGAAGATGGTGGATGTAAGAATAGGGAAAATAAGAGAATGGGAAAAGAATTGGATCCATACCTTCATGGAAGGATCTTTTGAGTTACTAAATGGGAGAAAGTTAACAATTGTCCACTTCATGCGAATCTGGAATTTATAGCTTTCCATATATGACTTGATTTCCTTGAGAACACATAGATCATCAAGGTGGAAAAGCAAGATCACCCCATCACTTGCCATGAACCATTTTATTAAATCAAAGATGGAAACAATATGGTTGTCCATTCATTTGTTCCAAATAGGAATCTCTATGGTGAAAGTTGAAACCAATGACATAAGAACATTCCTTGGAATGTCAATAAGGACAAGGCCAACCTTGCCATCTAGGTTTACCTACAGAGGGTGAAGGAGGACGAAATTAGAAAATTCAAAATTGAATAAGGCAAGAAGGAGGTTTGGGAAAATTTGCAAATGTTTTGAAGAGGGAAAAACTTGTGAATGAAGTTTAAGATCCTCTTGAATTCTTGAGGCCATTTCCCAATGTCAATCCTGTATGAAATGATATTTGGCTAGGGAAAAGGAAAAGTAATGCATTACCATCCATGAAGCCTACTAGACATAAATGCACTAGGAATAAGGCAAAGGGGGGTAAAATGGGTAGGAGGAGATACCACAACCTTAAGAAAAGCCTTGGAAGGAGTGACTTCCTCAGTAACACCAAAGCCACTAAAAGGAGGAGTATTCCCATGTAAACAAACCTTGACATAAGCCTCCTTGGTACATCTTGGTGTCATCAATCTTTCTAACCTGATCCTTTTTCTTTCTCTTACCCTTCTTCTTGAATGATTCAATCCAAGCAATTGCGAAGGCATGCAAGATAGATTAGCACCCAAGGTTAATTCTTTCATGAAGTGCAATTTTACTTGCCCATTTCCATGTGGATAATAAGTGGTAAAACTAACATGATTCAACAGAAAATGATAAGTCGAATGTTAAATTTAACATTATAAATAAAATTAACTCCCTAGGTAAAGTCATAGTCAAAGGAGCCACCTAAATGAATGGACATTCCTTAAAATTGCATTTTTGCATGTTCGAAATATCACAAGGGTGGCATAATAGTTTGGATTATATTTTTTTGGGAATACTTTCCATTAATTACAAAGTTTACATGTTCAAAGCTTGACACAAATCAAAAATGTTTTTTGCATGTTCAAAGCATTCAAACATCGAAAGTGGACGGTTGTTGTTTTTTGAACAAACGTTTTTTTTTTCCTACCTAATGTGCACCATTCCTTATGAAAATTGGAGAGGATTTTAACATTGACAATTAGAAGGGCAAAAGGACTTGAACTAATAAAAAATAAATTATAACCCATTTGAACACATTTGGTTCAAAAGTGTTTTTGACCTTGAAAATTATGGATTTTGAAAATGTGGTTTTAACTAAAGTTGTTCATATGTATGTGATGGAGGGGATGAATGCATAATACAATGATATAAAATCAATTTTTAGTCAAAATGTATTTATATTTAAAATGTAGTGTTAAACGGGGTATTTGAAATTCAAAATTATAAATTACAAACCAACACAAAAATGACATTTGTCATGTGCAGTCCTTGGAAAAGGACTTTTACCTTAACAACCCTTGGCTCCTTTAACCATCATTTCACCCCCCTGATATGTTACTAAAACCAATGGACAATTGAATGTAATCAAAATGAATTTGTACAAAAGTTTAATTGCCACAACTGCAATAGTTATCCAAAGTGTTTTCGCCTCAACCCATTTTGTATTGTAATTTGTGGATGTTACTAAAATGTATTTGTTGCCTATAAATTTCCATGTTGATTTAATCGATCTGATAGAGTCTAGCCCCCATTTCATGAATGGTTATTATGGGAAAGTAATTTGTGTTGTTAATGCATTAACTCTTTAACATGCGTCACATGAGTTGTAGTATTTTATGGCATCCAATGAACAACATGGGCCACCAATAACCAACACTTAGAATCTTTTTAACATTAATATCTACTACAAAATGTTCACCCACAAATCCCTCATGAAGCTCTTGCATTGTTTTTTATGCTTCAATTATGGTCACATAATGTTGAAATGTGTTGTCCTGACCCATCCACAAGACTATAAATTCCATCCTATATCATAAAAAGTTTTGTTATTTTTAATAGTGTTTGTTTTTAAATAGTGGTTAAGATTCCAAACATATGTTTTGTTTATAGATAATCCCTAACCTCCTCTAACCAAACTAATTGTAATTGAAACAAAACTACATATGTGGTTTGATAAGGTACACATGTTAGTTCTATAATATGCGGTAGCTTAAATAATGCATTTACCACTACTTGTGTATGTCCCAACTTGTATATTATTATGAATTCATACTTTTAAAAAAAACTAACCATCTAGTAATACGACTTGAAACTTGCGGTTTGTTCACTAAATAGACCAAAGCCATATGATCAACATAGGACACAAAGTTATTACCCAATAGGTTATATCTGAATTTATGAAATGCAAACACCATTATTCATGCTTATGGTATTGTAGTTTCTCTTTGGTCTATTAAGGAATCTAAAAGCGTAGAGGATAAGCTAATCATGTGCACGTTTTTGTGTCAAATTTTGTCCTAGTATAACACTTATGACTAATAATGATGCATTTGTATGAACATGAAATTATATATCCCAATTAGGATATATAAGAACATGTGTTTTTATATACTTAGGTTTTATCAACTTCCAAACCATTTGACATTTTGGGGTCCATAAAAATTGTTTTATCTTCTTCATGAGTTTAATAATTAGGGCCATTATGAATGTAAAATTCTTGATGAAACATCTATTGAATTGAACCATTTGGTTGAATACCTAAATTTGTTTTGGATTTGTGGGGTACATGCATCTGAATTATGGTTTGGATTTTCTTAAGATCTAATAATTTACCTTCCTTAGATAACATAAACCAATGTTGGGTGAATATCACAATTTTATGATACTTGACAATTATAATTTTCACAAAATGATTACAACAAGGTCTGGTTTTCAACTTTTAAAAAAATGTCAAGCAAGGGTATCAATAATTAAAAAAAAAATTTAAACTGGGTCATAATGTCAATTCTTAGAAATTTGAAAATAATTGATTTTCTTATCTCGGTTTTCACAAACCAAGTATTAAGGATAATTTTAATTTTAATTTTTTAAATTATTTATTTGATTTCTTAAATATTAAAAATAAACAAAAAAGCCACAAATTTATTTTTTAAAAAAAATTATTTGTTGCATTTTTACACTTCAACAACTTCATCCTTTCAAACTCACCTTCACATTCTTCTAATTCTGCTTCTAAATCTATGTCCCTTTCAAGGAATTCTACTAAATTAAATCAAGATTTGTAACTTACTCTAGGATCATTAGACCAATTTTTGTTAACAAATATCAACTTCTTTAAATTTCTAATTGGCAAATGACATATTTTAATGTTGGTAAGAACTCTAGCCAAGGAAAAGTCCTATTTTCTATTTCAATTTGAGATCCACAACACCCAAAATCTACCAAGGTAAAAACTTGATTGTAGAAAACATTACTTCATGTTTTTGCCACCATTGAAAAGGACATTTAATTTCCCTGACATTCAATTGATATCTCTTGAAAATAGTAACTCCCTCTTGACAAGTTGTTCTATTAGTTCACTTGTGCTTGCAATCTATTAAAAAATATCCAAATTGCAATCTTGATACAAAAAAATCATGGTTAATAAAAATTTTATCTAACTTTACAAAAGGATGCAAATGTTCATGACATTTGACCCACATATGATATAAAAATTTTCTATCATTTTTTTCAACATGAACAACACCTTGATCCCTTCTAAAAAATGAGGTTACTATACAAAGGTTCTTAAACCTAAGGTCTAGTGTGAGGAATTCTTGCACACCTGTCCACATGAAAATATGCACTCACAAATTCATTTGGGGGTGGAACTATTATGTAATTATATTCTAACAAGTTAACGTGGTTTAATAGAATGTGATGAAATTCACTAAAAATCGAATGTGTTGTGTCCATTTGAAGGATGCCAAAACATGTTCGAAAAATCTAAACTCACCATGATGAAATGTGGAAGAGCATTGTGTTGATGTTTAATCAATGTTCATGATTGATAATTGACCCCCTTTGTTCCCATAATATCTCCATACAATCTCCTAATCTAACATGCATAAGGTTGTTGGAAAGTTAATCTTTAAAGCAATAATGTTACCAAATCTTATAAGTTTTTATTGCTGAAATCAAGAGTTATGCCTCCAAACTAAAAGCTATTTTGACTAGATTTGAGAGAAAAGACAATGTTAACCCCCTCTATTTTTGGCAAATGTAGCTCCCTTGTAGCAGCCATGATGATGTTAAAATTTTGAGAGAACATTTTACATTTCCTAAACTAAAATTGATTGAAGTTGGAAACAAATCTAATGGTGGATCTAAGAGGAACAACTATTTTAGTAAAAAATCATTTAAAAAAATGAAGCTTGTTCATGGAAATCATTTTATGAACTCCCTTACAACTACTTACTACACATAACGTCCTTCTATGCTCATTTGTTTTCACACATTTTCTTTCATGAACAACACTTTTTCACACATAACAACTAGTTCTCCTCTTACACACTCATTCCCCTTCTCTTCCCCTCAAAAAAAAACACATAACTCCTAAAAACTCTTCTCCTTTAAGCTTTTCATGACCCCTCCTTGAGCTTGTTTTTTTTGTCCAATGGAAGTTGTGGAAATCCTTCCCTCCAATCCATGGCCTCCTCATCCTTCAAAAACCAATGAGAATCGAGAATGATTTGCCCTCCAATGGAGTTTAGGATGAGAATTTTTTTGCCCAATGAAATATTAAAAAGGTTCCATCCTCCAATCAAATAAGATGATAATCCTCGTGACCAATGGAATTGGAGGACTCATCCTTTTCTCTATTTTGCACATCTTGATGGGGTTCTTGAGTTTGATCATTGTCCATTCCGTTCGTTTAACTTCCACATCCTACTTTTTCATCCCAATTATTTCAAGTAAGAAGCTATTAGGATAATTTACCAGTAGTAATAAGTAAATACCCTTAAGTTCCCATTTGACTAAATTAACTCAATGGTAGTAGTAACATTTTCGTGTACCATTTATTCTTGTAATATCCCCTAGATATTCTTTACTGGGTACTAATTAATTGTGTAGTACATAGTAAATTCCCATCACAAGAATCCCTATGTACTTATAGATCCATCGTCAAAATTAGGGGAGATTAATCCATTAAAACCAAGATGTCCGGGTTTTCATGAAGTTTTGTTGTCATTGCCACACATTATGCTTACTATAATTTGTTAAATAAAGGCATCGACCCCCTTTGAATGCAAATACCAAATTGTTCCAGCTACCCCTTTGGTTTTTGTTGATGCAGGCGAAAATTTAGTCATGGCGGATGATGTTGTTACGCTTTCGGATCCTCCAATTGTGCCAATAAAAGAGGAAGAACTTAAAAAAACACCATTTAACATGAATGTTTCCTAATGGTCGCATGAAAAAAAACCATCTAGAAAAGTGGTGCGCATTTGAGTTGATCATTCGGCATGGGATATTGATTGTTTCCTAACCCACATGCTTGAACAATCTACTTAGAATTTGTTCCTATTCGTGGAGCCACACTAGAAAGGTTTTAAAAATGTAAATATGAAGATGAAAATGTTTATCTTCATTGTCAAACTTGGGTCCCCAGTGATGGCCATTATCATTGGCTATAAGGCCCAATCAACCCCCTTTCCATGGAGCATCGAACCAAACACCTAGCATGCACCATTCATCGCATTCTAGATTTTTTATAATTGTGATTTATCCCTTCTAAGTCGTTTACTAAATTGTAATTCATTTGAGGCTACTCAAGTGAAAATGTTAGTATCTAAATTTGATATCGATTACATTAGGAGCTTTATAAAAATGAAGATTAAATAAGGGTGTATTAGGACTACATCATAGAAATCTTATAGGTACATCATTAGTGTTTGAAAATTATTCTACAAAACTAATTTAATATTATCATGGTGAAATGTTAATGTTAATTATGGGCTTGTATTCCCAATATATTAGTAAAACCACATTTAATTTTACATCCCTTTCACCTCTCTGCAACATAAAAATGATAATGCACTCTAGAAGGTTTATTAGGTTTTTAAATTAATTGAGCGCTACATCAATTTTAATAAGGAAATTCTCTGCATTGGAATTATCCAAAAGCTAAATCAACTATTAATAATTATTATTTGGAAGTTTATAAGGATTCAAATCATTATTATTAAGCAAAATTATGGAATTAAAACTTAACAACTTGTTGAATTGTAATCCACGGCTCACATCTAGCATCAAAGATACCATATTACATGGGTTTTTCTATCATCATAAATCCTTAAGAATGAAAGAAAAAAATCTAGCACATTGATTACTTCCCTTTTAATGTTAGAGGCTAACAAAGATAACTCATCAGTAACAACTAAATCATCATCCATAAAATTTCCAAATGAAACAACTTGATTTTCCTCCTTCAATTTCAAATGCATGGAAATGGTAGAGTGTATTTAAACATCACTAATAAGCCAATGACCGTAGAATTGGTTAAAAACAAAAGATAAAACAATTGGAAACAAAAAACCCATAATAATTTGAAAAATTTGCCAAGTTAAAGGTGGAGGCATTCAACCAATGACTTTCACAGTAGTTTATATGATGTATTAGAACACAATGGCAAAACAAAATTGCAATGCCTCCTAAAACATAATTATCTTGTTAGCAAACCTACAAAACAACCAATAATAAAATGTTTGGTTATCCTATCAAATTTAGAAGCTCAAAACTGTAAATAGTTCACACAATATTGACAATCAAAAGTCTACCTAATTTTCACTTGAGTATTCAATATTATGGGTTGAATTATAATTTCCACATGAACCTTGTTCCATTTATGTCTACCTTTTCCAAACTTCTTGGGCCAAGTGATGCACTTTTGCAAATCTACTTGTGTGGATTAAATAGAAACATATTTCAATTTTTTGTAAAGCCTTTCTTTTACTATTCCATATTGACATGCCTTCGAAAAAACATGCCCAAAGGAAGTACCTTGCAAACTCTCTTCTAACCCAAAAGATTCACAACTAACAACTTATTTGAATTTAGCAATCATTACATTGAAATTAAAACCTTCATCCTTGACATAAGCAATTTTTTTCCCATAAACCATACTTGTTTAACAATTCTGTTAGATTTCTAACTAAGGCTTTACATGTGGTTTCTTTGCTTCAAACAAGCCAATAGTCACATGCTTTGGCTACCAATCATTGCCCAAAAAATTAATAACTAATGTAAATACATCATATTCTCCTTTGGACATCCACATGTCAAAGCTCGTTATTGCAAAATGGCATTCTATTAAAGTAGGAAGAACATACATTTGACCTATTTTCTCCACTAACCCTGACAATATCTCTTGTGAAAATTATACTCTAGAAGGGAAGTTTAATTTTGGACATAAATGCAGAATCAAACGTTTTAGCCAAACATTTCCTTAAACTAAAATGGTAAATTATTCTTAATAATTAACAAACCAAGGTCTTTTAGGAATTCTTTATGTAGCACATCCTCCTTTTTGAAGGAATCTTTCACAAAAAGAAATTTAGAGATTGAACCACTAAACAAATTTGTTTTTTTTTTTTATGGTTGTCTTTTTTCTCTATCTTTTAGCAAATTTTTCACTTCTTTAAAAAAATTTGCAATAAATTTGTGATCTGCATCCACATTTTTTAAAAAGATGTTATTCCATAAGTCTTGTAATAAGAAATCAATAATTTCCTCACTTGAGTTATTGGATTTATTCCACATATAGGAGTTTGATAACAAAGAATACAACGCAACATTTGTATATTTTCCAAATCCATTTTTACATTATCATTAAACAATAGAAACTTCAACACAAAGATGTTCTTCCATGGGGTTTCCAACATTTTCTTTGAACATACAGTTTTTTGATATTTATCTTCATTAATTCTTTAGAAGCATATTATGGATTCCTACTTGTTTTTGTTTGCACATTATTCCCACTTATCATATTCTCATCTGTAAAGGATTGTTCCATTCAAGTTTTCACAAGAGTATGTTTAGAGATAATGCAAAAAATAAATCCCCAACTTATAATCTCTATTTAGAATGAGCAAATTAAATAATACTTACTAAGAAAGGACAAGAAAGAAAGCAAATTTAACAATACATTTATAAAAAATGGGTTTAAAGGTGTAGAATTTAGAAAAAACATTTACAAACAATGGGGTTTTGAAGGTGTAAAGAAATAATTAAAAAATCACTCATTTTTCTTTCTCATCATGATACAAAATGGTTTAAGGGTTTTTTTAAAAAACTGGTTTCAATTTTAATATTGCACATAATAATAATAAACAAATACTTAATTTTCACAACAAATACATTAAAGAAATCAAATTAAATTTTAAAAAAATAAATATAAAAGAAAACAAGTTCTACCTATAAAAAGCAAAACACAATGGAAATTTCAAAATGAAAAAGAATCTCAAAACAAATGAAAAAAAATCTTACCTTAACTTGGTTAGGATGTTTATTGCATTAAGTTCCAAGCTCCTCCACCTACACAAGAAATTTCAAAGGGAGTATTTATTAACACACAAAACACAAGGCAGCAAGGTGTGAAAGTAGTAGCAAGGGAACCAAAACAACAAAAAGGGGGGGTT
>Ga0209611_10010189_pt1 | contig 13924 bp, 6 predicted proteins | sample S1TSphgellanicum_3_FD_187693 | JGI IMG/M metagenome (GOLD analysis project Ga0209611, IMG submission 187693) | Host-associated microbial communities from peat moss isolated from Minnesota, USA - S1T2_Fc - Sphagnum magellanicum MG (SPAdes) (version 2) | ecosystem: Host-associated > Plants > Peat... | reverse complement strand
TTTTTTTTTTTTTTTTTGTTATTGAAATTTTAATAACTAGGGGTTAGAAAAAATTGTTGCAACCTCCTTGTCAATTCTTTTATGAAACCTTGACAATTCATTGAAAACTTTCAAAAACCTGGAACCAGAGGTTCTTTGGATTTTCAAATTCTTCAAAAACCTAAAATTGGTTGTTTTAATTCTCCAAAAAAAAATAGACTAATGAGTTTTGAGTTTATGATTTCTAGAATTTTCAATTTTTGGATTTTCGGGGGAAAATTTTAACATTTAGGTGATTTTTCAAATTATGGGTGAAAATTTTCAGAATTCCAGTGATTTTTCAATTTTTGGTTAGAAAATTGACACATGTGATGTTCCTTTGATTTCTAAAAGTTTTAAAGTACCAAAACTAAAGGTTATTAGCAACATCAAAGAACTACACAAGACTAGTTTATTGTTTATTCCCACTTCCATAAGGTAATTGTTGTTTATTTTAATCTTCATGGGTTCAAAATCCCATAGGGGTTTAAGGTTTAAACAATATGGGCTCTTGATGAAATAAAGTTTCAAATATGGTGCTAGTATGTATATGGCTCACCCTTGTGCCCTTAATACTATGTACATAATTTTGTCCACTATTGATTTTTGCAAATTGTTTATTTATTTATTTCTTTGTTTTGTTTTAGCGGGGGCACAAATGAACAAAATATATTTCAAAGAAGAAATAACAACATTTTTTCTTTCTTTCTTGAATTGAGAATAAATTATGACTTCCTTTTGTGCAAAGTGGAGGGTTTAGAACTTAAGAGATAAAACTTCAAGACCAAAGGGAGGAAAAAAACCACCTCAAGCACCTAAGGCTAGTGTAATTGGTAGGCATATTGCAACACAATAAAAACTAAATTGTCAAATGATCAACACAATTGGCTACCGTTGTAAAAGAAACAAATAATGAAGACTTATGTAGGCCATACAACTCAATTCTATTTAGTGGTGAACAAAAAACCATGTTGTTGATTTTTCCTCATGTGGAAAAACTGTATTAGAAAATAGAATCTCATCCATTAGACAATCCTACAATTACATAGGGCAAGAATGGCCTTTATCTTTTGTGTGGTTGGAATTTTTCATCTAAAAGATGAATGTGTCTTTCTATAAGCTCAAATTACTTCCAATAAACTTGGTTTCTGAAACCCTAATCTTAACCCCCCCTAATCCTTTGATTTCACTTGATTATCATTGAAATTTTCATCCATAGTAGAAACTAATTTTTATTGAAACCTAATATGTGTGAATCAAAAATCAAAATTTATTAACATATTTGTCACTATAAAAATGTACAAATTTCTTTAAATCCTCACAACCAATAAACATCATTACCCAAGTGTTTGATTTTAATTTCCTTGCTATAAGTACATCTCCTTAATTGTGGATATTCTCACCATGGTTTATTCCATCAAACCCAGGGTTTTTTTTTCCAATTTTGTGATATAGTTAAAATGGCATTCATCCATAATACAATTTAGCCAAATTTGATGATAAGAAAATATGAATTGTTTTAAAAAAATCTAGCATGGACTTCTATATTTTTAGCTACCTTTTGGAACTTATGATAGATTATGACAAAAAAAATTATTGGATTATTTGAAAAAATTGGCAACTTGATAAATTCAAAAACCTTAATTTTCATTAAATTGAAAAAAAAACCTTCATTTGATGAAATTTTGCCCCAAATTTTTTTTTGATCACACCTATCCCATTTTTGTACACAAAGTACTTAACATTTCATTTTTCTCTTCCTTATAACACATTACAAGACGTTGAAATTCTTGGCCATATAATAATTAGCTCTCCATTGATATGGGAACTACAACTATTTTAGGTTCAATTTCTTTCTTTTTGGTCCCACTCATATTTAATCTCCTTCTATCTTCATTTTGCACCATAGTTATTAATTATGTAGATAAATTCAATTTAATGTCACATATTTTCTTAAGGAAACATTGAAAACCCAAAATTTGGAAACATGACAAAAGTTGGTTCATTTCACATGGTTTTGATGTTTCTAATGTTTCTAATTCTTTTGCCTTGCATGTTTCAACATACCACACTCAACCCCAATTCCTTGATATATCAATTTCAAAATTAGGTTTTGGATAATATATAGTTGGGAACATTATGAAAAATCATGAATGAGATCTTTTTGGAAGGATTATAAATTATGAGTGAAAAGACCCCTCATCTATAATCATGTTCCAATGGTCCATGGACATGAAAAACCCACTCATTTCTTTAATGGTAATTTTACGCAATGCTATACATATATATTCTAATGGTGTATATTAATATATATTATAACGTTGAATTTTTATTAATTTTCATATTTAGTACATTCAGAAAATTTTCCTAGTCAATGTATTTTTTTAAAAAGAAAGGAGCTTACACCTACCACTTGAGAGTGAAGAGAAAATATGTCTATTTACAAGTGTAAGATCCTTCACATTGTTATGGAGTAGGTGCAAGATCATATTTAAACGTTTTCCCCAATGTCTCGTGATCTATGTGTATATTTAAGTTTGTGATAATATTTGCCTGATGTTTTCATGATTTCAAGTGGAGGACATTTGAAAACTTAGGGCCAAACTTGGCAATGGCCTTATCCTAGGGCCTTTATTTTGGGAAGACCCACCTTAGGATTCTATGGTCCATTTATTAGGTGTTTGATGATGCAAATTTCACCCCCTTTGTTAACAAGGTATTATAAATAGGCTACTTTTAGTTATTTTAAACCATTCCACCCTAGGTTACTTTTGATTATTTTAAACCATTCCACCTTAAGTTACTTCCAACTTATTATAGGCTATTCTAGATAGGCTATTTTTGGTTATTTTAAACCATTCCACCCTAAGTTACTATTAACTATTATAGGATATTATTGGTTTTTTTAAGTTATTCAACCCTATGCTATTTTTTAATTTTTAAGCTATTTTTTACTATTCACATTTTTACTAATGTACTAGCCAACATCAATGTAATATTGTGACCAAAAATCCATATTGGGTTTACATTTATGTGACATAAACCAATTAATGGCATTGAAACACCATTTTGGGTTGCAACAAAAACAAACACCTATATATCTAATTTTTTCAGTTGCATAGCCCATTTGTTTAATAGTTGTAAAATGTCTCAAGTTAATTAGGTCCAAAACATAGAGTCCCAATTCAACTATGAATGGATTATATAAACTACATAATGAATTGGGTCCATTACATACTGAACCAATTCTATTATAATAGATTCAATGAACTATATAGTGAAATAAGTCTACTACATAGTGACCTAGTTCACCTATGGTCGATTGACATTTAGGGTTAAGTAAAGTTATTTCACTATGAAAGCCCCATAGTGATTTAGGTTAATGAATTGTGCCCACATTTTGTACTATTGTTTAAAATATGGTTGCTTCTAAGCTCACCTCCTAGTTGTGATTGCTCAATTATTTCTTTTTCTACTAAGTACTTGCTTAAGGACCTTAACGTACAATTTGGGTTGTTTCCTTTTTGACTTTGGATCTTAGCACCCAAAGTCTATGTGTACAAAACCATGATTAGTATTTAGAATTTCTTTGGGGTTGATCAAGCTTTGGGCCACCCTAACCCATTTTGTGTTTTGCCTCAAGCCATAAACATTATACACTCTACTTCAATAGATTCATAAAAAACCAACTATCTCTAAATTTGGTGGGCCTTTCACCCCTAACCACAAGTCATCCCCATATTTTGCAACATTCATGAATTTGGTCTTCCAAGGCCCATTAAAGTTCTCTTCAACTTATTCATGGCTAGATCATTCAATTTTGGGTTAAATAGAAAACAACTACATTATTTATTTACTTTCAACTACATTGCACTTACATTTAATGGCTTAAGTTTGTTGTGTTCATTTACTCACTAACCCAATATGCAAAAGGTGCATTGTTAGAGTGGAAAGTTAAATAGCAATACAAAGAAAAAAAATAAAAATTTAATGATTTTAAAATTTAACTTGCTTTGTCCTTCGACTAATTATTTGCATTGGATTTCAAGTTTTCTATTGCACTCCCTTTCTTAGGGTTATTTTCACCTTCTTTCACAATACTTATACATTTCAATCAATGAGGAATATTTAGCCTTAAAAGGTGGTCCCTTTTGGTCACATAAAATCAATCATAATTCAAATATAGTATTTGCACTTTACTTATCAAATCAAACCAAAGGAACAAATTTAAACAGCTATCACCTTCTTTGGCAAGATTTTTCAACCTTTTCACAATTCCTCAAATGGTTTTTCCATCATGCAATTTTGAACAAATTAAATATGAAAAAAGAAGGTTGAAAAAACACTTGCATTGTACGTTTTCTCAGCCTTCTCAAAAAGCCTAATCTAGGTTTGTTTGTCGTTACTAAAAAAGTCTTGGTTGATTTCCTTTCCATTACTTATTTAAATGTTTCATTTTATTAAGTTTTGAAAATCCAAAGTGGAGTGCAACACACTAATGTGCCACTTCACTCAAATATGATTTCCTGATTGCAGATCCATGGATCACAAATGTTATCTACCCACTACATTTCACCTTTAAAAGCATCCTTCTTTCCCAATGTTTAGGCATCCATGCAATACGTTTTTTTTGGATACAATAAAAATTGCACCTATGTTGCAACTCACTACCAAAATATTCGCCAATAAGGTTTTTTAAATGATGGACATGCCTTCTAGTTAGGTGATTTATTATAATGCCTTTGAAGGTGCACTAGGGCTCAAAAATGAGGATTTACGCACAAAATGCATACTCTTCCAATAAAAAGGATGAAGGTTTATGCACAAAGTGCTTTTTTTTCAATAAAATGACAAGGAAAAAACCTGATACTTATTAAATTTCAGGCTAACTAATAGTTTTTTCTATTACATTAGCAAACTTGGCCACTAGTGGGCACAATTTGGGAAACAAACATTTGTTTCCCAAATTTACCACTATTATACCCAAACAAATTGCACATAAGTTGGTTGTGGGCAATTTCATAAATCTAATTATAATTAGCATAAAAGGAGTTCTATTAGCTAGGAAATTATTCATTTTCAATTTGCATGTTAATTATTGATCCCCAAAAATATTAAATTGACATTAATATAATTAAATGGAAATGCATGCAAAAAACCAAACCATTATAAATACTTAACCAATATACCTTTTTTTAATCCTATGAATGAACATTCAAGATCATCAATGTAATAAAAATCCATTATATGTATGTTATATATATTTACATGTCATTTTGTTTACATTACAAGCAAAATCTAGGTTTCATTTTGCTTAAACCCAATAGATAATTTAACATTTTAAACTACACCATTAATGATATAAATAAACATATTCATATCTTTTATACCCGATTGATTTATTGTTTGAAAAAATGAATAGTGCACAAAATTGAGCAAATAACAAATGCACTACTTTCTAGATTCCATTATTTACCAAAACATTTATAACATTTGGTGGGAATAGGATTTGAACCTACAACATTTAGATTATGATCTTGACGAGTTACCAATTATTTTATCCCACAAGCATAATAAAGCTTATTCAACTACAAAAGAAGAATTATTTGACCAACTTTAAGTATAACCTTTTTTTATAATTCTCGCATTTTTCTACCAAATTTTTTTATGGTAGTTCATCTATCAACTAAAGTCTTACATAACAATACTTTGGGACTTAGCTCCCAAAGCAAGAATCATCAAGCAATTTTTTATTTATCATTATTTTTTGTAACTTTATTTAATGAGCAAATTGTGGAGCCAACTAAACAAGTCCTTTGGCTTGCTTAAAAGATAGTTGCGAAGTTGATTTCTTTGAAGATATTTGTAGATGTTTCATAGCCCAATTCATCATCATAGATGGTCAATGTTATATATGTTAATGTCATTAATCAACACATTCCTAAAAAAATTCTTTGTTAGGCTTGCTACATTTTCATCCTTTGCATTTGATTTTAGGAAGCCACATCCACCCCCCTACTACCCCCACTTTGTACCCTCTATAAGCTTCGTCAAAGTCACTTTTTGGATTTTATTTATCAAAGCCTTGACTTGATTTGGTGCCTACAAAAAAGGCCCACCCAATCAATTTTACAAAAAATGTTTTTTTTTACTATATATGCACATTAAAACTTTAAATTATATTAAATATGTTGTCTAGGCTTCTACCATGTCTCCTAAAATTCATAACTCAATACATATGGCGTAAGATGATTTCACATTTCAAGGTCGAAATGGGATTGGGTGTTTCCACATCTTACCATAGTGCCTCGAGCTACATAGCAATTAATGAATAGAGTAAAGAATCTACCTGCCCAATCGTAGGTTTCCTTTGTTCACCAAGGCATGCTACATCGGTGTTTTTTGAACTATGCTAAATAGTGGCCCATCACACAACATTCTAACTTGACTTTTTTCGAATCTTTTATCAACCTACCTTAAGCTATTTTTTAAAAGTGAGTTGCTTGTCAAAATGTCTTGCTAAAGAGCCCACAAGGGAGATGATGGCACAATAGGCTACGACAAATAAAACTCGTCTAAGTGCTTAAGAGCTTATTGCCACCTTGACAAATGTATAGATCCTTTTTATCTTGCTTAGTGCCACACTAGGAAATTTACAAACTCATTCCATGCAAAATGGAGATTTTCATTTTTACCTTTAAGAAAAAGACCATGGGCTCCTCTTCAACACTTTTATATTATTAAGTCCCTTTCAAGTAGGCAAAACCTCTTATTTCCAAGGTGCAAAACACACTTTCAAAAAAAGAACCTCATTTTCATTGTTATTTCTGGCATAGCTTGTCCAATTGAACACCATGCCCAATGTTATAATATTTTTTAGCATTTTGTCTTTAGTAACATGGGTAATTTGCTATACATTGAATTCTACTTTTCGTATAAATGAGTAGATTGACAATAAGCCCTTATGACCTAGTCAATTTATCCTACAACAAGCATAGAGTAAGCAACATACATTGCACATGTTTTCATTTGTGGAACTAAGGTGTCAATGCTTGGTTGCTATGTAAAAGGCCCTAAAAGATTTTATAATTTTTTATAACATTAAATCATATTAGTATGATAAGCAAGCTAATTTCATGTTGTTGAGTTATTTGCTTTCAAAATGGTAACCTTTCCCTCCTCCCTTGAAGGAAGCTTCTCACATGTGCTTTGGTATGCATGTTTGTTACCATATTAAATGAGTGTAATGCCTTTTATATAAATTTGAACAATACAATTTTTCATGCATGAACTAAATTGTGCACCCTTCATTAATTATTTGGCTAGGGCACATTTTTTTGGTTCTTTTATTCATACTTATTAAAAGGCCTAAGTAAAAGTAAAACATAATATTAGTGCATAATTGCACATGCTTTCTTTGATTAAATGCATCAAAAAAATTATCAATAGTAAATTATGATAGTTTATAAGTTATTAACATTACAAGTAATTATCTGCACTTTGTTAGTACAAGTCTGTAAAAATGAGAGTATAGTGATGGTTTATGTACTTTGTGAAGTGTAAAATGAAAATGTATTATATATGATCAATTTTTTTGTCTAAAAAACATCCATTATGTCAAATATTGTACTTATGTCGAAAAACATCATAAATATAAATATTTATTTACTACAACCTATCGCAAAAGGAGAATTGGGGCAAGGTTAATGACCAACACACACACACACACACACACATGCATGCCACTAAGCTATAGGTCAAATCCTTATTAAAAAACTCCTATCTAAAAAGAGATTTGAACCTTCATGTGCAAATTATGACCTAGTTGTTCTAATTTATTAAACTACTGTGACATGCATATTATAATTTTTCTATTCTACTAATTTGCTACTTCCTAAGTTTTTTTTGTGAAAATTTACTTTATGCCCAACTACAAACTAGGGTCATAAAAAAGAATGGATTTGCCATTCTAAAGGATAAAATTAATTGTGTATGTATCAAGTTTAAACAAAATTAAAACACCTTGTGCCATTGTATTTTTAATTGCAACTAAGCTTGTAAATGTTTTTATTATTAGGTAAATAATGACATTTATAAGCATACCTAGAGAGGTGTAAAGTATCAAGCACACCATTTCCACTTGCCATAGGCCAACAAGCCTTTAAAGTCTAATAGTGCATCCTTCATATAGGTTGTTTTGCAAGCCATGCAACCTTTGAAAAATGAAAAGTGCAAAACAAAGCTACATTTTTCAAAAAATCCATATATATATAAGCTTATTTTATCATTTGTTCCATTATGAGAAATAATTTAAAAAATAATATATATGTGTTTTCAACAAAAATGAGACAAGAACAAAAATTATTTATGGAATAAAGGAGTCGATCCAAACACAAGTTCCCCTATGACTACCTTGTTACAACTTCACCTCAATTAAAGGACCCACCTTCGTATCTTACATTAAACCACCAATTACTCCAATAGACCACACTCAATAACAACATGGAACATTAAAGTAATGGGTGAGTGGGTTATTTACTTTAAATGTTTTACTAATCACACCTTCATTAAGGTATCTAAAACATGATGAAGATGATTGATTTCTTCCTTCACTTTTAGACACATTCTTATGGATGCATGTAAAGCATTGATCAACAAGCAATGGCCACCTGATTGGTTCAATTTGCAAACAATGACAACGAAAAGACAAATAATTTATAATAAGTTGAAAAAATGCCATGTGAAAGGAGGCAGTACATGGCCAGTGACTCTAGGCCCATTTTGTTTATTGTAAGAAAAGGTAATGGCTTATTTGAATTGTAAAACCTCCTATAACATAATAACTTTTCTTCCAACATGCACCTATTAAAATTTTGCAAATTAGAAAAACATTTTTCAAAGAAATAAAAAAGATCATAAGCAAAAATAGACTTGAAAATGGTTGAAAATATTAAACCTTGTTTTGATTAAGGTGTTTAATTTTTGTGGGTGAACACTTACATCATGCATGTTTTCATCCATTTTTGTTACCCTTTGCTTGACTTCTTAAGCCACATCATGCATTTTTCCAAATAAGATTAGTAGATTTGATAGAAACATATCTTAACCTCCTATAAACTTTATCCTCAATAGTTGCATACTAATTAATAGGTTTTAAAATATACATGTCCAAAACAAGTCCTTTGAAAACTTTCCTCCAGGCTCAAAATCTCACAATTTACTACTAACTTGAAAACTATTATTGAACCTTCATCTTTCACATAAGCAACAATCTTTTTCCTCAACCCATATTTCTCTAAAAGATCTTGTAAATTTCTTGTCAAAGTTTGGCCTAAAGTTTGAACTCCATCAAATAACCCAATTGTGATATGTTTTGTCATTGAATCTACTCTTAATCATGAATTGATGACCAAAGCAAACACATCATGGACATCCAAAGGTCAAAAATAGTTCCTAACAAAATGTTTTTTTGGAAGGAAACACATCACTAGGGCACAATTGCATTATCATACAATTAAACCAAATGTTTTCAACAAATTGAATGGGCAAACAATACTTGACAACAAGATGACTTTGATAATGTAAGAACTATTTCTATTGCACATTATCCTTCTTAAAGAGATTGTCATACCCAAAAAGTTAGAGATTGCATTTGTAATTATTGTTGGCCTTTTTTTTGTAGATTGCCTTTGCATTGGAATTTTCATGGGAATGTTTATTCCTTCCTCAAATTTCTTTGCAATTAATCAATGTTCTCCACTTGCATGTTCTTTCAATGTTGTAATCCCATTACTTCAAAAAATATGACACTAAACCTTTCCTACACCTTATTCATTGGTTGAGAATTGCAAGACCAATTCAATTGTTATGACAATCAATACAAACTATCATTTTTGAATTTTTAAAATCCACATATATGTCATCATCACAAAAGAAAACCCAAGTTAGAGACTTTTTGTCATGAGATTTCCATTTTCTTCTTTATTCATGCCATTTGCAAAGGGTTGATTACAATTCACCTTCATTTTTTAATATAAAATGTGACAATGTTTCAAACATTTCATCTACACTTCTCCCCCAATTCAAATCTCACTTTCATTCATGAAGAAATCACATGCTTCATCAAGACATCTATATATGTTGGTAGGAATTTTATCCATTTTTAGCATGCCTTGTTATCAAATCAAGGTAGAAAGTGCCAAACAAACATTTTCCAAACTAATTGTATCTTATTTTGTAGTTTGTAGATGAATTTATGTTGTTAATTTTTATTCTTGCAATTTAACAATGTTGAAAGATGCAAGTGATGTAAATAATTAAAAACATTTACATGTCCAAAACTCAATCTTCCCTTGAAAATGCATGATGCAATTTGTATCTCAATAAATATTGAAATATAAGTTTAAAGGTCATGAATAAAAAGATGCAAATTATTGTGCATTGTAACTTCATTTCAAATTAGATAAAATTTGCAATGTACAATTCTTGTTTCTACATGACATAATTTAAAACAAAAATTTATTAGACATTATACATGAAACAAAAAAACAACAAAACAAAACATACAACATACAAATAGGAATATATATATATATTTAAAACCTAGAATACAAAAATGCAAAACAAGAAAATTTTAAATTTTGTTGAAATAAACATGCAAAAAGAAAACATACGTAAATATAGAACTCAAACAAAAAATTTAAACAAACACACAAAAGGAAAGATAAATTTTTAAAAAATGCAAAACAAGGAAACATAAAACCAAAACACATACAATCAAAATATTTTTAAAAAAAAGGAAACAAAGCTTGTTCAAAGTGGAATGTTGATGTTCGTAGGAACATCAATAGGACACGCAACAACATGAAGATTTTCAACAACCTTTTTGTGCACAACAAAGGCAAGGAAGAATATTAGCAACACAAAATCAGGAAGAAGAACACCATGAGTAACATCGCAAGCAAAAGCACAAAGGAAGAGAGTGGTGGTATCTAAATGCAATTGCAACACAAGAAACACCATGGAGAAAAGTATGAAATTATAAAAAAAAATCCACAAACAACATTGTGAATAAAAGCATAAGAGGAAAAATAATAGTCATAAGTAACATTGCAAAAAAAAAACACAACAGAAGAAAAAACACCACAATGAACAACACTTCAAATAAAATCACAAAAGAGAGTAGTGTTGTGAATATAAGCCTAGAGGAGTAGAAAACACTACCATGAGCGATGTTATGGACAAAAGCACAAAGGAAGAGATAACAAGGATGAGCAACATCACAAATAAAAACGCAAAGGAGAAAAGAACAAGCATGAATAGTGCCAAGGATAGAAACATGGAATAGGAAATATACCACCACAAGCAATGTCATGGATTGAAGCAAGGAAGAGGAGAAAGCAACACCATGGGTAACCTCCAATAAACATAAAAGTAGATAGGAAAGAAGACATGAAAAATATCATGGGGCAAGTTTGAGAAGCTCAGCTTTTTTTATTAAGCTCAAAAAATATTTCCTACAAAATACTTGCCACAACTCCTTGCTACTTCAAACCTTAAACAATAGCCATACCTAGCTTAAACCCTACTAATAGGTTACCTATAGTTTAGATTCTAGACCCATGTGTGTTATGTCCTTAGACCTTAAACTTTAGTTCATAACTAGACATGTGGGGGGGGGATGGGGTGGTGTTACTTATATTAACCTACATTGGCAAATATTGAAAGGAACATAGTTCTTTACCAACTAATTTTGTAAACATCTATACTCAATAGTTTAGTTTTCAACCATGTATCCTTCTATTTGATAATCATCAAGGTTCTTTCTAAATAATTGAACTAAAACTGTAACTAAGTATGAAACTATTTTTAATACCCATCCAACATTGAAAAATGCCTAATAACCCAAACAATAGAAATAGATGACAAACTTAAATCCAATATTTTTCCTCCATTAATTGAAGACGATTGGTCATGTAAGTTTATTAGGGTAAACACTACACCAAAGCATGGCATCCATGACTATTCCTTTTAAATTAGACATGTCATTTATGTGTCATTTGTAGTCAAATTAGATTTGTTGCTTATGCCAAATTTGTAATCATGTAACATTGGTCATGGGTGCCTTGTTCTAATGTAGTGGAGAGAATGCCCCTTGAAACAAAATATATTTTTTCTATATTACTTGGAATAAAGTTATCAATGAATTATGTTTTATAACCTATTAACTTTAAGTCAAGGATAGTTTTTCTTTTGCAAAGGAGTGGCTTGTGTGCAAGCAAACATTAAACAAATGCAAGAAATTAAATGTAATTCACTCTCCAATACAAAATGTACACAAGTTTGGGTATGCCTCATAATAGTACCAATTGCCCACAACCAATTATTAGTTTTGGGAGTTCTTAATTTTTCAATCCTTAGTGGAACTTTCCTTCACAATTTGCAACCTCCCTTCCTTTTGACCTTAGTATGTCATTTGAGTCAAACATGTCCTAAAATGTAGCACCTTGATAAATGGCGCTACCTTTCCCTCACTTAAAATTTTCAAAAAAACTTGTCAAATTTGCAAGAGATTAGAATTACCAAGTATTGCTTTCATGAATAATTTTATTAGATTTGAATAACCGACTATTGCGAGTCCAATAACAAAACCAGGACACCCATAAATGTAATTCTGAATTTCAATTTTCCTAAATTGTCCATCTTTGCCAACTTAGATATCATCCAATGTGTATCTTTCACACACCCCATATTTTCGAATCAACTCCATTTCAATCCATAGTTCATTTTTCACAATTTCATCTCATTTATACCATCATATTTCCTAGATTTACTTTTTAAAAGCTTTCAATTTTCTTTGTTTCTATTTATTCATTATTTTACCCATGTTTTTAAAAAAAATTCCTAGCCTCCATTCCAAGCACTTTCATTCCTCATGTTGTCCAATATATAATTTCACCAATTCTCGTGATTTTTTACATTTAGCTCCTTACATTGGGTGATTAATATTTCCCTAATCATTAGCCATTTGACCCTTGAATTTGACCATTTGCCAAGTTGACAAACTTTACACCCATGCAAGAGATTGATACTTTCTCTTTTCCTAAAATGAAGCATCAAAAACATGTTATTTGTGTCCATTATATGTAATAATGGATGTAACTTGTAAGTTTCAACCACAATTTAAAGATTTGGAAACAAAATTTTAAAACAAGAATAATTACTTGCAAAAGTTTAGTTGTCCAACCTTGTTTCAAAATAAATGTATAAACTTGCCATACATATCTTCCAATTTGACATCATGCAAATGTGGCCATCATATAGTACATTTCAATTTTTCACAATGTCATGGATGTGCATGTGAAGGACAATTTAGAAAAAAAATAAAATCAATGAGAAATAATGTGCAATTACCTCATCAAAGCATTCCATATGTAAGTTGTTTTGATGCATATTCAAAGTTTTATGTTTTTGTAGCATGACCTTGGCATTCTTAGTTTATGGTCCACTAATTATTATAGTCACTATATTGCTAAAATTTCAAGATGTTGAATATGTTGCCTTATTCATGACAATATTGGCATGGTTTTGATATTTGCTACCTAGATTATGTTGATTACTTGACCATGAGTGATGATATTGAAATGACAAAAACTTGTTAAAATAATCCAATTTGGATAGGAGAAACGTGGTCGGCTATTGTGATAGACATTTTTTGAATGAAAAGATGTATCTATTGTTTACATTGTTTCTCAAATGTAATCACATTTGTGGTAAATATATTGGGATTGCTTTAGTTCAATTCCAAATGTTATTTAATTTGTTACATACATTACTGTGAAAACATCATAAGATGAACTATTTAATTTGTTGCATGACATTTGCATACTTGTACATTATGTGTTCA
>Ga0209611_10010187_pt1 | contig 13925 bp, 15 predicted proteins | sample S1TSphgellanicum_3_FD_187693 | JGI IMG/M metagenome (GOLD analysis project Ga0209611, IMG submission 187693) | Host-associated microbial communities from peat moss isolated from Minnesota, USA - S1T2_Fc - Sphagnum magellanicum MG (SPAdes) (version 2) | ecosystem: Host-associated > Plants > Peat... | reverse complement strand
AGCGGATGTTGGGATGGTCAACATACTGGGAACCAAGAAAAATTGAAAAATATCCCCCTCTAAATCCCCCGCCTCCCAAATTTAAAAGGAAAAAATGCAAGGCACATTTAGTGTGTGCTTGGGCCTTCCCATTGGCTGCATGAAATTTCTCCTCCCAAAAAAATTTATCACCGTTTTTGGCCTAACCTTTACCCCTCACAAGTCTAACTTTTTTTTATTGAATTTGATTGGCCCCGGCAAAAAAAATTGAAACTATGAAACCTCACAAAAATTGAAAATTCTATGGACAAATGGAGTGCCTCCCCCTTTGGCCCACCGATAAATCTGAAAAGGGGAGGACTTTGAACAAAACATATGAGATTAAAGCAAGGTGCGATTGGGAACACCCATGGGGAACACATTGGGGACCTGTTGGAACAAAGAAAAAATGAAAAAACTCTTCCTCTTTCTCCGCCCCCCCCCCTCCCCCCTAAAACTTAAAAGAAAACCCATGAAGAACACATTGGGAACCTATTGAAACAAAGGGAAAGAAACCTGATCATTTTGCTTGTAAAATGGGTTTACAGACTAGTTTATCATATAAAACAATGGTTGAGTGATCCAAAGAGAATGAGACAAGCATATTGCCTAATTTGTAGGAGATTCCACATTGCTTCATGTAGCAACATGGAAGTTTTCTTCAAAAAGGTGTAAGTATGACACGTCCAAGTGGCAAAGAATGGTTGGTAAAGTATGGTGGGCCAATAAAGTATGGGTGTTGTGCCCATTTTTAGAAAAGAATGGCCGGTAAAGTATGGTGAGCCAATAAAGTATGGGTGTTGTGCCCATTTTTAGAAAAGAATGGCCGGTAAAGTATGGTGGGCCAATAAAGTATGGGTGGTGTGCCCATTTTCAGAATTTCAGGGGCTATTTCACTCTCCTCCTCCTCCTCGTCACACACGGTTGCTATTGCTGCAGTCGTCCGTCCATTTCCAAACGCACACCACCGCAAGAAGAACAGCCACCAGGCGCACGTCACTGCTAACAACGGGTTCCATCTACGCCTCCTTGTTGCACCCTCGTCCCTGTTGCGTGTTAGCAGCGGCCTGCTGATGTCGTCGTCCCCACGCAGAAGTGGCCCATAGTGAGGTTGACGAAGAGCTGTCGCCATCGCCATCCTCGTTGTCCTCATTCTCTCCCAAATGCCCCGCTCTCAAACGATGAAGAACCCGGTTAAAGAACCTCCGGTTCTTAAATTGCCGGCGGTCTTTACCCAGATGAGGGGTTGGTTAATTAGACGAATGAAGAAAAGGTTTATGAAAGGCAATGGATGTCGTCTTAGGCTAATTGCATCCTTGAAGTATTCTTGTCGGATTAATATTTGTACCTTCTAGCAAATGTCCTCCATAAATGTAAATATATTTACTATTTAACCCTTTGCACACATTTGATTTGTTGGCTCCGTGCCCATCAGGGTAAAGACATTGTGATGCACCCACAAATCGGGCAAAGTTTAGTATCCTTATATTCTAGGGTTATGTGCAGTAGGGACATTTAGATGTACCCAAAATCGGGCCAAAGTTTAGTTCATTTCCATTGTGGGGTCATGTGGAGTCCACTATTGAAATATTTTCAACATAATTGAAGGATCCACTTGGGTTTCACCATGCTAACCACCCAGTGTTTCCAATTTGGTATGTTGAATATTTATAATCCTTATGCATGTCAATTTAATAATGAAACCTTACAAAAACACAATTTAGATTTGGAAAATGTACAAAGGAATTAAAAAAAGGATAAGGGAGAAGTTATAGGATGTCAAGTTAGCTCAAACTAGATGTCAAATATCTTATGTCAAAAATTGACCACTTGTAGTAGGTTGGCCATAATTATCTGTCTCAAAAATCAACCACTTGCAATAGGTCAGCCATGGAGATGGGAGGTGTGTCCTAAAAGGGTGAAAGTCAGGAAGTAGCTAAGCGAACGATTATCGTTCAACTTAAGATGGAGGATGCTTGTATCTTTTGTAATGTGATTGGAATTTTTTGACAAAGAAAAGTAACTTGGAAATAAAGATGAGGGCCCTCTAGCCTGGTCAAGCTCCAACTGGCATTGGCACAATCGTGTAAAAACACATTAACATGTTTTTATAAACATTCAAATACCTCAATTTTTAAAGGGAAGAATTGATTGGTGGAATGTCAATTGCAATAGCTCCTTTTTAAAACTTGAGTGGCATCAAAGGTAGCAAACTTTGAGTTGCTCAATATCAAGGAAGTAAGTTTTCTCACATGGGGTTAAAATGATGACATTGGCTAAAGTGTGAATGTCATCTTTGATGAACACAATATTGATTCATCAACGAGAAAAGTTGAACACGGTTGAAAGAAGCGCATGTAATTGTTTTCGTCCCACATGGAAGCCAACATCTTGTGCAATGGCAACAAAGGTGTTATGAACTGCATCATGGGTTTTTGTGCACTTGTTACCATGAGTGCAACATAAAAAATGGAAGTGGATACCAATAGAGCCGATGAGATGTGTGCACACACATCAAAGGATACTTGCAATTGAGGAATGGGGTACTCCAAATCATATTTGAAACACTATGAAAAAAGCTAAAAAAGATAATTGGAAAGCTAGAAAAACTAGTTGAGTTGTAAGCCAAATGTTTGCCCCTAACCAAAACATGATAAAATCAAACAAAATGGATTTCAAGTATCCTGTTGAAAAGCATGTTGAAAATGGTATGATGGTGATGAAAGCAAGTATGATTTTGATGTATCCTCCATTCACATTTCCCAACCATTATTCCATTGTGATGAAATTGTATTCAGCTTGGCATGGCGTGATAACCAACTCCTTTGGTGATATATACCAACCAAGTAAAATATGCAATACCCTCAAACTAGGCTTAAGTGACCCCGCACCCACCAATGCACCACCCAAAAAATCCTATAATGGGATTTCATGGATGTGATGAAACTATCCCCTAGGGGTCAATTTACTTCATCAATATATATATTCTTTTTTTTCCCAACTAGATTTTTTTCCCTAGCTCATTTTTTTTTGGGGAAACATTTTTTTTATCATTTCTTTTTGGCCCACCCCTGACCCCAAGTTTTTTTGGGGAAACTCCTACTTACCCCAACCCACCTACCACCCTTCTTCCTACCAACCCACCTACCTCCTTCATCCTACTAACCTCTTCCCCACCCACCTCCTTTTACATTCATTTCCATCACCAAAACTTCCAACCTAAAAAGAGCTTGAGTAAGCTTCAAGAGTGCCCTATGAAGAGGAGCTTCAACAAACAGGCAATAGGAGCACGAAAGCAAGAGGAGCTTCAAGGTGGTGGCAAAAATGGGAGTTTAAAGATAAGTACCCTTCTCCTCTTCCTTTATTATTTTTTACATTCCTCTATTTTTTCTTCTTGCTGCAAAGAAAACGATGACAGTGTCATCATTATCTTCTTTTTTTATTATTTTTCTTTGTAGAAAGAAGATGACAATGACAACATTGTCATGTCATTGTCGTCCTCTTTTCTTGCTTTGTAGGTGCAAAAAAATGATGACGAGTAGCTGTGCTGCTCGTTGTCATTATGTTGTGGTTTTGTTGCGAAGAAAAAAATGAAGACAATGTCATCATCATTTTTATTTTTTTTTAATTTTTTGTTGTGAAGAAGATGACAACGACAATGTCATCCTCATCTTCTATTGATTCACAAGCACAAGAAAATGACAACAAGTAGCATAGCTACTTGTCATCATTATGTTGTGGTCTTGCAATAACAAATGAATGATAATGAGCGCTACTCATCATCATTCTGCTATGGTCTTACAAGTGAAAAAAAAATGACAAGCAACATAGCTATTCGTCATCATTCCAATGTGCTCTTGCAAGCATGAACAACAATGACAACCAATCGCACTACTCATCGTCATCCTCTTTTTTTTTTTTCTTGTTTTTGCAATTGTGAACAAGGACAGCGAGCATAGCTTGTCATCCTCTTCAAGTTTCAAGGCAGGCACCAAGTAACAACAACGAGTAGCATTGTTGTTCATCGTCATTTTGGTTCTTTTCCAAGCAAGAAACAACAACAACAAACAATCGTGTTATTTGTCATCATCCTTTTTTTTGGCAACTATGAAGGAGGTCAATGAGCACAACTCGTCATCTTTTTCAAAACTGCAGAATAGGCACCAGATAATGTCAAATAGTTATTTCCCACGTAAGAAACATGTGCACTCATCATCATTGTTTGTGCTGAATGATAACATCGTGCATCATCATCGAATTGCTTTCACTTACTACCTATAGAGAGTGGTTATGCTCCTAGTGGTCCTCTATTTTGCATCTGTTACACAGTTGGTGGTTGTATTCTTCTTTGACTTGGTAGTCCTCTCCTTGTCTTTTACTACAAATGAGACAGTGGAAAATGAACCAAAAACTAAAATAATATTATGTTGTTTGTGTTTTTGTTGGATGCAAACTCGAAAGAAAGCAAAGAATGTTGGAGCAACTCAACAAGTTTCAGCATAAGTTGTAGATGGCATGGGAGGTGTCACAAATGAAAGACATTTGGAGGCTAGGGTGATGGGACAACAAGTGAATGTTGAGAATGTGGTTCCATTGGTTCCAAGTGAGATTGTTGAAGAAGAACAAGTGGAAGTGGGTGAAGACATTGGGGAAACGTTTAAAGGAGATGTTGATCAAATTGAATTGGATTTGGAGAGACTATTTTGATGATAAAGGACCAAGAAAATGTAATATCTACTATTCCATTAATGGAACAAGAGAATGCAAATGAGGATGTTGAACTTCATGTACATATTGATGGAGGTGACATAGCCATTGAATTTCACTTATTATAATTATTACCCCACCCATCCTCTCAAGTGGAGAATATGGGTGGGGTTTTTTTTGTCAAATTTGTGATTGCAATACCTTCTTTAATTATGGTCCATAAACCTTTGTTTGTCCCACCTTCCTTTTCCATGTGAAAAGGTGGGTGGGGCATTTGTTTTTGGTTTAAGTCTATAAGCAATACCTTTAAGCTTTGTAGGTGATATTGTTATTTTTAAGGTTTGCTTCGTTTTATGCAAATTTCAATATTAGAGTTTAGCAACACCCTTATTTTGTGTTTTTGTTCTTTTATCTTTTTGTGTAATACCTTCATCTTATAATTGTAATATTTTGTCTATCTATGTAATATATTCATTCTTTAGGGGATAACCTTCATCCAAAATATTAAGTTTTACATTAAGTTTTTAATTTTTGTTTTTTTATTTCAAATGTGGTTGCCCCTCCCTCGATTACTATAGAAGGTGTCCATTGGGGAAGGGATGGGCCCAAATTTGCTTGTAGGGTTGATGGGTGCAATGCATCATATACATCCAAATATAACTTGGTATGGAATTTGCAGGCGTGCCACAATGTGACCATGGAACCAGGCAAGCCCAAACACCCATCTATTTGAGAAAAAGGCCCAAAGCATCAAGATCATGTGGCCATGAATGCGCAAGTCTTGAGCAACCGTCTAGTCTGATTTTGGCATAATGAACAAAAGGCAATTGTTAGGGCTAGGAAGCACATAAACTTGGAATGGGATAGGCTCTAAGTTGATTTGTAACACACGCCTAAGGTTCCTAAGCTTGCACTTGTTGAATTTCCAACAAGGTTAACTAATTACCACATCTATGCAAAGTGATTCAATATCCGAAAGGTTCCAAATTTTATTACAAACCCTCCTACATACTCTTGAAATCCTCATGATTGCCATTCAAGGTCTTGGAGCCAACAAACCTCTCAATGCCAATGGCATTATCTATTATATCAATACATGGTAGTTGTGGGACTTTAATGCCACAAAATTCTTCTGCCTAATGTACTATCCCATAGTTGAAACATGACCTAATGGTGTTCTTAAATTTTCTATGACAAAAGCAAAAATATTGAATTCAACAATTGTCAAAACATATGGCACTACTAGTTTTAACATCTTCCCACCTCTTCTAAGGTTGGCAATTAACCACAGATGTGGTTTAATACCCTTACGTTGTAAAACACATTGTACTTTCACAGTGTTTTTCTCCCTTATGATTATTTTTAAAAAAAATTTGCAAAGTTTTGTTCACAATGCATAACATCCAAAGTATTTCATATCAGCAGGTCCTGTCCAAATCATAACAACCATAACCAACATTGTTGGATATAATGCACCAACAACCAAATTGTTGAGTTTGGAATTACATTCCTAAAGATGAAGGGGAAAAGCAAACTTGCGATTAAGGAAGATCGTATAACACATTTTTGCGTTTCACCCCATGTTCTTTTGAAAGGTTTCCAAGATCACCTTTTTCTTGCTTGAGTTGAACTTTTGTTTATAGTGATTTGCTCGATATAGTTATTTATGAGTCATGACTAGACATGGTTTATTTTGTATTTCTAACATCCCATTGAAATGGTCTACTATTCTAACTGACCTATACCAGTGTCCTTTTGGTAGCCAACATCGTGTTGTAGTGTATGTTTGCTTCCCAAGCTCCACTAAATATTCACCCTTGAATTATGGTTTGCAAATTGAACAAGCAACATACCTTTGGTGTGCCACCCCAACAACAAAACTATAACCAGGGAAATCATGTATAGTCCAAAGTAAAACACCCTTCAATGTGAAGGTCCTAGAGCCCATTGGTTTTAGCACATCATATGCAGGAACCCCCTCTCACAATGACTGTAATTCTTCCACTATAGGTTACAAGTAAACATCAAAATTATCTAATGTAATTGATTCTTTCCTTGGAATCAACAATGTAAACATCACAAAAAAGTTCTTTGTTGTCAAACATGGAGGAATATTGTAATTGAGCAACATTACAAGCCAAGTGGACCATGTTGAATGGTTAAATTTGTACGGGTTCACAACATTTGTTGCAAGACCTAGGTGCACATGCCTAGCATCTAAAACAAGTGTTGAAAACCTCTCATTAATGTGTTTCCATGCTTTTGAATCACATGGATGTCTAACAAATCCATCTGGACTATTGTTTTGTGCATGCCATAACATTAGACTAGACATGGCAAACATCTTAAAGATTCTCTAAAGTCTAGGAATAATGGGAAAATGTTTGAATACTTTCTGGTCACTCAAGGCAAAACAAGAAAAAACGTTTGCGATCTTTATTGTCTAAGTTGGGAGAATCATTACAAAGAAGCTTGAGGTTGCAAGAAGTCATAGGTGCCTTGGAGGGGAAGGAGGGTGAGGAGTGTGAAGAGTATGATGATTGTAAGAAAATGGAGGATGCATCTATAGAGACAAAAATAGATGATGTAGACTACACACCAAGTGTAATGTTGTTGACACTGTTTTTTATAAAATTCTTCATGTTGTTATGTAATCAGAAACAACTTGCTCTTGTTCTAATTCTCTACATATGTAATTAGAGATAGTTTGTTATCGAGTTCTTCAGCTTGCTTTGCAATTTAAAATAAAGCTTGCAACATTATTATTCTCTAAAGCTATGTTTTTGTTCTTTAGTTCTTTAGTTGATTCTTTTGCCATTAGTAGGTTTGATTTTGCCTCCCCAAGGTCTCAAGTTATTGCTTCTTCAACCCATATGTGCTTTTCTTTTACTTCTTTTTAAAACTTCAACTTTGCATTTAGCTCTACAAGTTTGTAGTTGTTGAGGCTATGGTTACCTTCAAAATGTTTAGTTCATGCACCTAAACTAGTCAATAGGTTTGTATGCAGATGCAAATTCCAAAGAAACGTAAGTGAGGTAAATGCATTAAACTAAACACGTGTGAAGTTTGGAAGAACTTTAAGTCACATCACAATGTTCAAAATGTAAAGCTAGTACATTACATTCATGTGGTAGTCTATGTTGTTAAGGCTAGTTGAAGTGCCAACCTTTGCAATATATAGAATTTGTTGCACTTGCATGTTATATTAACTTGCACACTAATTAATTTTCTTTTGTCACATGGTTTGAATATCATGTAGAACTTGAAGATGAAGGAGAGTTAATACATGAGACCCCTAGACTTGTGGGAGTAGAAGATGTGACAAAATTAAACAAGAAAAGAAAGTTGTTACAAACATATCACCTTGCCACTTTTCATGTACCTATTATGCAGCAACCTATTATGTAGCAGCCTGTTATGCAACAGTGCGTTGGAGGGCAATGGCAATGGCAACCACCACCTGGATGGCTGAAATAGCCAATAATGGTAATGGTAGAACCTACTAGTACGCCTTCATATCCTAGGCCATGTATGCAAAACTTAGAAGTAATGTTGGCCAATTTATGGGGCCAACAAATGAACCATCAATGCAGCAAACACCATCTATGCAAAGAGGAATTACACATCTGATGAAACTAGAAAATGAAGTTAAAATGGCTCGAAGAACAAGCAAGAAGGAAAATGATGCAAAAATTGAAGCAAAAGGAATCAAAGTGACAGAAACCCCAACAGATTCGGATATGGGCAAGGGGTGACATTGATGGACAATGTCATGGAAAGAACTCATGGGATGAAGCAATGAAAACTTTAATTTCGTGGATTTTAGACATCAATGTTTTCACCTGGGAAGGCCACTCCATCGACTCATTACAAAAGTTAAGGGCACCTTTAGATAAGGAATTCGACTATGTGGACAATGAACTTTCAACAATGGGGTTCAAAAATGTGGTGAAGAGGTGGTTCAAAACTAAGAGAAACATCATGGAGTTCTTGTTTCAGTGGTTGGGATTTTGACCACATGCCTTGGACTTTTGCAATATCTAAAGGTTATTTAGCAAAATGTTAGCTCGAATGTTAGGAATGGAAAAAAGACAAGACGAACTAGATGGGAAGGTTTTAGTGTTGGATGCCAAGGTTTTGGAGGTGCTGGGCAATCAAAATTCACATAATCAAACATTAGTGGACATGAAAACCATTTTTTTGAATTCTTAGGGAAGTTAAAGGACCATGCAACTATCCCTACACCATTTGAACTAACCTATGGTTGTGAACATCAACAATAGTCACCTGCTCGTTGTGTATTAGAAGAGATAGATGTTTTGCAAGATTTAGATTCAATGGACACCTTTCAAATGGATAGTGGATTTGAAAGCAGAGACTTTAGGTGTAAGGGCAAGAGTGTTGTGGGCATTTTTGTTGTATCAAAGCCATTAAACCTTGAAATTGCATAAGCATTGTTTAAGAAAATTAAGGTAGACAATAAATCAGAACAACTTCCTGTACCTCTTAAATCTGTAGAGGGTGAGGATTGGGTCATTGTGCAACCACAATCATCACCATCAAAAAAATTACAAGCTAAGAAAATCAAGGTTGGATTGAAGAAATCTCCAACAAAGCTTGGTGCAAATGATGGTGGTATTCTTCTTGTTGTTGGTCAGGTAAGGTTTCAAAGTTGGGTGGGAGATATAAAGTTAACATCTAGGTGTGATTAATGTTATCATGGACCTATGTTAACTTGTTTGATGTGGTTGTAACACGAATGTGTTGGGAAGGAGCTAAGGGGTAGAATGATTACACTTATAAAAGGGGGCAAAGAAAAGACAGCCGCACCACAGGTAAGCAACTAAGGTCTTGTCTTTATTTTTATTTTTTTGGACTTCTATATAGTCATGTTTAGGAATGTATAGTAAAGTGAAATTGGTCTAATTTTAATGCATTATGATTTTGTGTGGATTACATATTGTTATAAGGTAGTATGTGGCATTGTTGAACCCAAAAAACACACAAAGGACAGTGGTAATGGGGAAAATCAATAGCCTTTGGGGCATTGACAAATTCCATGGTGATGTTATCCCCAAATTTTCCCTCAAAGTTGATGTTGCAATTGTTCATGTGGCTAATGTTCCCCTTATGCACCCACATGAACCAAATGATCAAGTTGTAGTGGGGGATGTGGTAGGGATTTCTGCTTTATGGAACTAGAAGTTGTGAAAGTTTTGCATTGACAATCATTTTGGTTGTACCTAGTTAAATTGTTGTAGGTTGTTTATTCCTTTTGCCATAATCAGTGAACTTCTCTTTGTTTTTCATATGTTGCACTTCATTTTACAAATTCCATAATATACAATGTATTATTATATCTAGTTTGTTTGTTATTATTTGGAAATATGCTAGTTCAATTGAAATCGAGTGTCTTTGTTCATGGAAGTCTAGGTGTCACTAAATTTAAACTACCAAAGTTGGTTGAAAACAATTCATTGGAAATGTCTCCAATATGACTATTGACTAGTGGGGAAAAAGTAGTAGGAAATGATAGTTTACATGTATGCTTCAGAATTTAAATCATTTGTAGTTGATAGAAAGGAATATTTTATGACAATTTTTTCATTAGATAACGTTGCTAGTAGTCCAAAAAAACTAATGCACAATTATGTTTTAAGACCAATGACTGTGCATAGTACATTAAGCAAACAATGACTAATGTCCAACTAAAAATTTACACATTTAATAGCACAATACAATTGTAATTAAACTTATCAATGATTACACATTGAATTAGTTTATCCACGTGTCCAAATCAAATTTTGTCACATGAGCAAATCATTATATGCCATGTGTCAATAAATTATACTTTTTAATCACTCAATTTTAACTCAACAATAACAAATAAATGACTATGGTCTTCCATCTTCATGCCACATATGGACCAATAAAACATTGCCATTTAACAATATGATTGTTTTCCACATGTCAATATTTGGAAATACCACATACGCAAGATATATGTTGCTAATTGGCAAACTTAATGAGTTAAATTACTAGAACCATACACAACAATGACTATAAATTTTTGACTCCCTCTTCACACCTGACAATATTTTATTGACACATGGTACATTTACATGTTGCCATGTGCACTTATCCATTGTTGCCATCTATTAGAACATGAAATACATTTGTAGTCATATTTTAGTCATTGTAATCAATGACACATGTCAATTAATAGTCATATTTTGGTTAATTTAAAAATGTCACGTTAATAACATGTGGCATCAATGTGGCACTAATGGGTTCAGGATTGTCCCCTATGACCATAGGATATGTGCCACGTAATGTCCGAAACAATTATGTGTCCTTTTCGACTCGTTTGTAATGATTATAATGAATAAAGTCATATGTGTCTTCTATAACTAAAAAATGGGTTATAAACTCAGTCATAAATCTTGGATTCCTTCTAATGAAATAATTATGCAAACATTACATCTCTAGAAATGTAAAAATATATAATCTCACACATTAATAAACTAAATATATCATCATTTAGGACATTGTAAGCTAAAATTTACATAGAATTAATTTACAAGGATTAAACTTACATAATATTAGTAACTTATATTTCAAACTTCAATTAAAATATTTCAATTTACATAGAAATAATATTCAATTACATGCATTGATAAAATATACGATGTTAATAATTATCTTTTGGAGTTTTAAATTTTCATTAGAAATAAATTTTATAAAAAAAATACATTAGACATAACCATGGGTTTATATGTATAATTTAAATTTAATATAAATTTCTAAATCAATTCTTATCCTATTTAAAATAAATATAAAGACATTTATATGTATTAAAATGAATCAATAATATAATTACATAATATCATTGATTATATATAATGTATTACTCGATATGTTATAAATAACAATATCTTTAGACCAATATCTAAGCCAATATTATACATCATAAAAAATAAATTTTACATAAGGATTTGTGTTATATCTGTATAAAATATAAAATATCACCGACCTACTATATAATTATTTTAGGCTAGAAATGATATATGTCAAAAAATCAAATAAAATTTCAATCATACATATGATTAATATATGGGAAAGGCCATTTTTATTATTATATGAACCATTAAACAAAGTAGAAAATCATGTGCTTTAATTAATTTTTTAAAACATGCATTAAAATATTATTAAATAAATATATATTTTTTAATTTTTTGAAATGAATTTACAACTTTAAGAAGGAAAAACATAAATATGTACATCATTAAAAAATGTTAAGCATGAATTTTTAATTTTTTGATTTTGACAAATTTTGAATTCTAACATTAAGAGTAAATTTTACATTAAACCTTAAACCTTTGTACCATCAATGCATTACGTTCATTTTTATATATGTTAAATCAATTGTAAGGTGAATAATTAATTTTGAAAACCTGAATTTCATGATATATTGGTGGGGAATCAAATATTTTAAAAATATTTTTATGTTTCATGGTGAATGCAAATATCTCATGATGATACATGTATTGCATTTAAACTCCATAACTTTGTTCAAGTGACCTTTCATCATCAATGTGAAGAAGTTTGCAATACCTTCATTTACTTGAATCAATATGTAAGGCATGATATCCTGTTGTTTCATGGTTTAAATTATTATTACAATATGATGCAAGTATTGCTTTCCTTTTAGGTTTTGGTATGGTTATGCATAACCCTTGCAAGTTTCAAAAGGAATGTTAAATTAAAACCCAAATGATTTCTGGGATACCCTAAAAGGGGTAATGCATATGCATTAAATATTCTTATGCATGAGTAATACCCTTTTGATAGTCGAGACCAAAATAATTTAGCCCATGTTGGTAGGGCTATGCATCACCCTTCTAAGTTTGAAATGATATGTTATGAAGCCCAATGTATTTTTGGGATAACTTATGAGGGGTATTGTAGGTGTATTGTGTAGTTTTGAACATGGGCAATACCCCTCCAATAATGTAGAGCCATGGTGTTTAATTAATGAATAACCTAATGAGGATATTGGTTTCCTTATAGGTTTTGGTATGATTATGCAATACCCTTACAAGTTTCAAAAGATATGTTATGGAACCCAATGTATTTCTAGGATACCCTAAGGGGTAATGCACGTTCATTGAATCCTTCTAAACATGAGACCCTTTTAATAGTTTAAACCAAAATAATTTAGCCCATGTTGTTTACAATGTAGCAGAATGAGGGTATTGTATTCCTTATAGGTTTTGGTAGGGATATGCAATATTCCTCCAAGTTTCAAAATATATGTTATGGAGCCTAATGTATTTTTGGGATACCCTGCAAAGGTATTGCAAGTGTATTGGGTAGTTTTGGGCATGAGCAATGCCCCTCCAAAAGTGACATAAACCCTTGGTGTTTAATTACAAAATACCCTAATGAAGGTATTGATTTTCTTGTAGGTTTTGGTAGGGCTACGAAATACCCCTTCACGTGTCAAAAGATATGTTATGGAGCTTAATGTAATTTTGGGATATGCTAGGAGGATATTGCATGTTCATTGAATCTTTTTGGGCATGAACAATACACCTTCTAATAGCCTAGACCAAAATAATTCAGCCCAAGGTGCTTATCGTGTAGCCCAATGAGGGTATTGCATTCCTTCTAGGTTTTGATAAGGCTATGCAATACCCTTCTAATTGTCAAAAGATATGATATGGAGCCCAAACTATTTCAGAGATACTGAATGGGGTATTGCACATATTTTGCTTGATGAACCCAAGTACAACATGCATTGAATGTGTCTAAATTGAACTGGAGCTTTTTATCGTTTTGATTATCCATTTTGTTTGCTATACCCCATGGAAAACACTTTTTCAACAAAATTTGCAACACCCTTATCCTTATATAAGGGGTGTCCAATACTTAAATCGTCCCCTTATTTATTTGTTTGAATGAACAAGCACAAGCTCCATGCAATACCTTCATTTTATTCTTTCTTCATCATTGCCAACTGTTGGGGGTCTATTGGAGTGGCAAACATGTAGGTAGTGTAGCCATGTAGGTGGGGTTTGGTAGGTACCTATTTAAAGTGTTGGTACGTAGGAGGGTGGAAGGGTAGGTGGGTGGGGATAAGAGTAGCACATTTTGAATTTATAGGTGAGTAGGTGGGTGGGAAAAGTTTGAAAAGAAAA
>Ga0209611_10010186_pt1 | contig 13925 bp, 13 predicted proteins | sample S1TSphgellanicum_3_FD_187693 | JGI IMG/M metagenome (GOLD analysis project Ga0209611, IMG submission 187693) | Host-associated microbial communities from peat moss isolated from Minnesota, USA - S1T2_Fc - Sphagnum magellanicum MG (SPAdes) (version 2) | ecosystem: Host-associated > Plants > Peat... | reverse complement strand
AGGAGGATCGCCTGCGACAGTGCATCATGCTCGGCCTGCGCCAGCAGATCCGCGGCGACGAATTCGGCGCGCGCGCTGTCGTCGGCGATCACCAGTACCTCGGACGGCCCCGCCGGCATGTCGAGCGCGGCGCCGGCGGGATCGGCGGCCACCAGCTGCTTGGCCGCCGTCACCCAGGCATTTCCCGGTCCAAAGATCTTGACCACCTTCGGCACGCTGGCGCTGCCATAGGCCAGTGCCGCGATGGCCTGGGCACCGCCGATCTTGAATACCTGGTCGATGCCGCACAGCTGCGCGGCCACCAGCACCGCGGCGTTGGCAAGGCCGTGCGCCTGCGGCGGCGTGCACAGCACGCGCTGCGGGCAGCCGGCGATGCGCGCCGGCACCGCCAGCATGATCACGGTGGAAGGCAACGGCGCACCGCCCGCCGGCACATACAGCCCGACGGCCGCGAGCGGGCGAGTGATGCGCTCGCAACGCACCCCGGGCTGCACTTCCATCGACAGCGCCGCGGGCAGGCCGGCGCGATGGAAGCTATCGATGTTGGCAATCGCCTTTTCGATCGCGGTGAGCTGCTCTGGCGTCAGTTGCGCGCGCGCTGCGGCGAACTCGGCCGCGCCGACGCGCACGTCGTCCGGTTGCACGCCGTCGAATTCGCGCGTGTAGCGGCCGATGGCCGCATCGCCCTCGCGCCGTACCGCATCAATGATCGCCTGCGCCTGTTGCAGCAGCTGCGGCTGCAGCGCCGCCGATGGGCGCGCCAACGCGGCGCGGCGGCCGTCGTCATCGAGCTGTTGCCAGTCCAGTATCTGCATCGGTTCAGGCCAGCATCTTCTCGACCGGCAGCACCAGCAGCGCACTGGCGCCAGCCTGCTTGAGGCTCTCGAGCGTCTCCCAGAACACGTTCTCGCGGCACACGGCGTGCACCGCGACCCGATCGGGCGAGCCTTCCAGCGGAATGATGGTCGGCGATTCGCTGCCCGGGAGCAGTCGCCGGATCGCCGGCAACGCCGAGCGCGGCGCGTGCAGCATGATGTACTTGCTCTCCTTGACCTGCTGCACGCCCTCGACCCGCAGCAGCAGGCGCTCGACCCACTCGTTCTTGTCCGCCGACAACGGCACCGGGGTGCGGATCAGCACCGCATGACTTTGCAGCACCGTCTCGACCTCGCGCAGGTGATTGGCCTGCAGCGTCGAACCGGTCGACACCAGGTCACAGATCAGGTCGGCACGCCCCAGGCGGGGGGCGATTTCCACCGCGCCCGACAGGATCACGATCTCGGCCTGGATGCCGTGCTGCTGCAGGAACTGGCCGAGCAGGTGCGGATAGGTGGTCGCGATGCGCTTGCCCTGCAACGACTGCGCACCGCCGTACGGCTGCTCGTCCGGAACCGCCAGCGACAGCCGGCAGCGCCCGAAGTCGAGCGTGCGCAGCGTCTCGAAGCGCGCCGGCGCACCGCGCGCCGCCAGTTCCAGCCGCTTCTCCTCGATCACGTTCAGCCCGACCAGCCCCAGGTCGCACACGTCCTCCTGAACCAGGTCGGGGATGTCATCGTCGCGCACGAACAGCAGGTCGAGCGGCATGTTCTCGCCGTAGCCCATCAGCTGGTCCTTGCCGCGCGACAGTTTCAGCCCGCAGCGCGTCAGCAGGTCGACCGACGGCTCGGTGAGCCGGCCGGATTTCTGCACCGCCAGTTTCAGTCGCGGCTCCTTATCCACGCTACCCATGCTGCGACCCGTCGATGCGTTGAGCCGCCAGGCTATACCCACGATCATCCATGCTGCGACCCGTCGATGCGCTGCGCAGCCAGGCTATACCCACCGTTGCCCTGCGCCAGGTAGCGCGCCACGCGGCCGATGGTGGTGACGCTGACGCCGGTCTGGCGATGAATCTCGCGATAGGGCAGGCCGCGGCGCAGGCATTCGACCACCGCCCAGCGGTCGGCCATTGCCTGCAGTTCCGCCGGCGTGCACAGGTCGCGCAGGAACGCGCGGCATTCCTCGACGCTGCGCAGCGTGACGATGGCGGCGACCAGGTTGCGCTCCGCCAGGGCTTCCTGGCGCGCCGAGAGCTGGCGGTGGGTTTTCATGCGACGGCCGTCTGTATTAACGTATTAGTACATTAGCACGTGGGTACAGGTCGCGCAAGCAGCGGGCGGCGTGCCGCGGGCCGCAGGCGGCGGCCCTTGACCCTCGGGAAAGCCGCCCCTAGACTTCCTGCCACTCATCGAGACCGGCTGAGGGAAAGGCCCTTAGACGCCGGGGCAACCGTCGGACCTCCGACATGGTGCCAACTCCTGCGGCCCAGCGCGCCAGTGCTGGCCGATAGATGAGCGCCGACAGTGCAGCGACGCGATTCATCATCCGACGCGCGGCTGTCGAGGCGAGCGGTCCGCAGGAGTGCCACGATGGACGACGACAGGCACAGCGGAGCGTTGATTGAGCTTGGCCCCACAGCGAGAGAATCTACCCGGCACTGAGCATGCGGCCGGCACTGAGCACGCGGTTGCCCCTGCCGAGGCACTGCAGGGCGTGCTGCAGTTGCCCGGCCGGCTGTCGCTGCGGCACGGCGGCAGTCTCGATCAGCCGTGCCTGGCCTGGCGACTGGCAGGCAGTGCCGATGCCCCGGTGGTCGCTGCGCTCGGCGGTATCTCGGCGCATCGACGGGTGTTCGATGCCGACCAGCCGCGCGCCGGCTGGTGGTCGGCGATCGCGGGACCTGGCCGTGCGCTCGACAGCACCCGCGTGCGGGTGCTGGGCATCGACTGGCTGGGCGGCAGCGGCGAGTCCACCGGCCCGGCCTCAGGAGGCGTGTTTCCGAGCCTGTCGAGTCACGACCAGGCACAGGCATTGTGCCAGCTGCTCGATCACCTGCAGATCCCGCGCCTGCGCGCTATTGTCGGGGCGTCCTACGGCGGCATGGTGGCGCTGGCATTCGCGGAATGCCACGGTGAGCGGGTCGAGCAGTTGCTGGTGATCAGCGCTGCGGACCGCGCCCATCCGATGGCCACCGCGTGGCGCTGCGTGCAGCGCCACGCGGTGCGGCTGGCGTTGTCGAATGGGCATCCCGCGGAGGGCATGGCGCTGGCGCGTGCGCTGGCGATGGCCACCTACAGGAGCCCGCAGGAATTCGCCGAGCGTTTTGCGCTACCGCCGCAACAGGTCGAGGGCCGGTTCGTGTTCGCGGTGGAGGACTATCTGTTCGCCCGCGGACGCGACTATGCGGCGCGTCATCGCGCGGAGTCGTTCCTGTGCCTGTCCGAGTCGATCGACCTGCATGCGGTCGACGCCAGCCGCGTCGCGACCGCGACCACGGTGGTCGCGGTGCAGCAGGACCAGCTGGTGCCGATCGCCGACATGCGCGCACTGGCCGCACGGCTGCCGCGCGCGCGCCTGTGCGAGCTGTCCTCGCGCTACGGCCATGACGCATTCCTGAAAGAAGCCGCGCTGCTGCAGCCGCTGTTCGATTCCCTGTATGGAGTTGCCCCTACGTGACCGATCAAGCCGATGCCATCACGCGTGCGGTGCGCGCTGGACTCGAGACCGACGACATTACCGGCGCGGTGGTGCCACCGATTCACCTGAGCTCCACCTATGCATTTCGCGGCTACGGCGAGAAGCGCGCCTACGATTATTCGCGTTCCGGCAACCCGACCCGCGACCTGCTGGGAGCGGCGCTGGCCGACCTCGAGGGCGGCGCCGGCGGGGTCATTACCGCCACCGGCATGGCGGCGGTGACCCTGTGCCTGCAGATCCTGCCGGGACGTGCACGTGTGGTCGCGCCGCACGATTGTTACGGCGGCAGCTACCGGCTGTTCGATGCGCTGCATCGGCGCGGCGAGCTGCAGGTCGAATTCGTCAACTTCGGCGATCTGGAGGCACTGCGCAAAGCTGTGCGCGCGCCGACCGCCCTGCTGTGGGTCGAGACACCGAGCAACCCGCTGCTGCGCCTGACCGACATCGCGGCGGTGTCGACGCTGGCGCACGACTGCGGCGCGCTGGTGGCGGTGGACAACACGTTCCTGTCCCCAAGCTGGCAGCGGCCCCTGACCCTGGGCGCCGACCTGGTGGTGCATTCGACCACCAAGTACATCAATGGGCACAGCGACGTGGTCGGCGGCGCGGTGGTCGCGGCGCGCCAGGACCTGCACGAACAGCTGTGCTGGTGGGCCAACTGCCTGGGACTGACCGGCTCGGCGTTCGACAGCTACCTGACGCTGCGTGGGTTGCGCACGCTGAATGCGCGGCTGGCCATCCACGGCCGCAACTCGATGCAGCTCGCCAGCTGGCTGGTGGAGCAGCCAGGCGTGACCCGCGTGTTCTATCCCGGACTGCCCACGCATGCGGGCCATGACATCGCGCTGCGACAGCAGTCGGGCTTTGGCGCCATTGTGACCTTCGAGCTGGCCGGCGGCATTCCGGCGGTCAAGGCGTTCCTCGCCGGGCTGAAATATTTTTCGCTGGCGGAATCGCTCGGCGGCGTCGAGAGCCTGGTCTCGCATCCGGCCTCGATGACGCACGCCGCGATGGCGGAGTCGGCGCGCCGCGCCGCCGGACTGACCGACGGACTGCTGCGGCTGTCGGTGGGCATCGAGGCTGTAGAGGACCTGAAGTCGGATCTCGCTGCCGGCCTGGCTCGCTGTCGCTGACGTGTCAGCGGCACACGCACGTGATGCGTTAGAGCGGGATCGGCGACAGCAGGATCAGGTTGTGTCGTGCCGGGAAGCGCGACGGTGCGATTTATGCGGCGGTGCGAGGTAATTGCAACGATGCCAGGTGCGACGTCTGCCCGAAACAGGCTTTTTCCCTCCGTGGTTCGCGCGTTGGGCGTGCTGTGCGCGGCGCTCGGCGCCGCCGTTGGTACCGAGGTGCACGCCCAGGGCGATCCGGTCGCTACCCAGCCTGGCAGCTGGCAACAGCATGACTACCAGTTCAATTACATGGGTTTCACCGCCACCTATTCCTGCGACGGCCTGGCCGACAAGCTGCAGCTGCTGCTGCGCCTGAGCGGGGCCAGCCCGCAGGCGAAAGTGATTCCGTTTTGCGCGCGCGGCTACGGCGTCCCGGACAAGCTGGCGCAGGCGCAGCTGAAGTTTGCGACGTTGCAGCCGGCACCATCCGGCACCGGCACCCCCGCAGCGAGCGTCGATGGCCTCTGGCGCCACCTGGAACTCTCCCCGCGCCACCCCTATGAGCTGCAGGTGGGCGACTGCGAGCTGGTGGAGCAGTTCCGCGACCGGGTACTGCCGCTGTTCGCGACGCGCAACCTGCAGAACCAGGTCAGCTGCGTGCCGCACCAGGAATCGGGCTCGAACTTCAGCCTGAGTGTCGACATATTCGTTCCGGCCCCGCCAGCCGCCACGCCGCCCTGATCACAGCAGCTGTTCCCACAGCCGCCAGAAGTGTTCGCGCAGCTTGCGCGACAGCGGTCGACGCTTCCAGCTCGCCAGCTCGATGCCGCTGGCGTGCTCCAGGTCCTGCTGAAAGTAACCCTCCAGCTGCGCGCCGGTGGCCGCGCTGATGACTACCGCGTCGACCTCGTCGTTGAACAGCACGCTGCGGTGATCGAAGTTGGATGATCCGACGATCGACCAGACCCCGTCCACGACCACGGTCTTGGAGTGGAGGATGCCGTCTCCGCGCTCATAGATCTTCACGCCCGCTGCCAGCAGCTCCGAGTAATGCGACTGCTGCGCGGCCAGCGCCGCCGCCGAGTCGCTGTGCGATGGCAGCAGCAGGCGCACGTCGACGCCGTGGCGCGCGGCGCGTACCAGCGCACGCTTTTCCTGCAGCGTCGGCACAAAGTAGGCAGCGGTGACCCAGATATGGCTGGCGGCGCTGCGGATCGCCGAAATCAGCGTTGCATAGTAGCGCGGGGTCAGCTGGCCGCCGGTGCTCCCGACCACGCGTACCACCTGGTTGCCGCGGGCCTCGAAGGTCTGCTTTTCGTCGACCAGCTCGTCGGCCGGCCCACCCTGCGCGAGCCAGTGCTGCTCGAACAGCTGCTTGAGTTCCTGCACCGCCGGGCCTTCGATCTGGAGGTCGGTGTCGTGCCAGGGTTCGCGTGCGGGCTGCCCGGCGGGCGCTGGCGGCAGGCTGGCACGCGCCGCCGCGGCCGCCGCCATGTCGCTGACCGCGGCCGTGCGGTTGCTGCGGCTGCTGGTGCCACTGCCGCTGGTGCCACTGCCGTTGCTGCGGTTGCTCTGTTCGTAGTCGGCGCTCAGGTTGACGCCGCCGATGATCGCCGCGTGGCCATCGGCGATCAGGATCTTGCGATGATCGCGCTGGTTGATCGAGAACGGCGAGGTCCTGACGGGGTTGAACTGGCGCACGTGGATGCCGGCGGCCAGCAGCCGGTCGAACAGTTCAGCGGAGGTGTCCATCGAGCCGATGGCGTCGTAGATGATATCGATGCGAACGCCCTGGCGCTGGCGGGCGATCAGCAGGTCGGCGAGTTGTTCGCCATCGAAGCGCACGTTCTCGAATATGTAGTACTCCAGGTACAGGTACTGCCGGGCGCCGTGGATCGCCGCGAACATGGCCGCGAAGGTGTCGGCCCCGTCGCGCAGCACGGTGACGCGATTGCCGGTGTACAGCGGGCTGCCGGCCACGGCCTGCTCGATCGCCAGGTGGCGCTGCAGGGCGCCGGCATCCGGTGCCTGGGCGCTGAGCTGGCCCAGCAGCGCCGCGGTGGCCCGAGGCGACAGTGCCCCGCGGGCGCCGCGCACCTGGATCTGTGCACCGCTGTCGATGGCCAGCGGGGGGACGGTCGGAATGTGCGCGCAGCCACCCAGCAGCAGCAGTATCATCGCCCGGACGCCGATTGCCACGCACGGGAGCCTGGCTGCGACGATGCCTGACACTCTGGGAGACGCGGCTGCGAGCGATGTGCCAAAAGCGCTGCGCATCGTCATTGGCGAGAACAACAACGACCTGGCCGTGACGCTCGGTCTGCTGCTGGATGCCGAGCCGGACATGCGCTGCGTGGCTACCGCTGCGTCCTCCAGCGCGGTGCTGTCCACGCTGGAGCGACATTCGCCCAATGCATTCATTCTCGACCTTTCGCTCGACGACGGCTCGAGCTTACCGCTGATCGGAAAGCTGCGTTCCCGCCTGCCCAATGCAGTGATTGTGATGTTTACCGGGCACAGGAACGAGTTATTGAAGGAGCATTGTTTACGCGCCGGCGCTGACGCGCTGGTAGTGAAGACCGGGGATTTCGACGAGTTGACCGCGACATTGCGCGGTGCGGTGCGAGGCCTTGCGGCAGGCGGCAGCGGGGGAGCGGAGCCCGCTGCGGGCGCCGTTTCCGCAGATGGTTGAATTTGCTTGAGCTAAAGCACTAGAATCGCCGCCGCCGGTGGACGGTGTTGGCACCAGCCAGCATGCCGTAAAGCTGCAGGTACTGCGGCCAAGTGCTTGATTCAGAAGCCCCACATGGGGCTTTTATTTTTTGCGTGGCCTTTATCGTCAGATCAGGCACCCACGATGTTAGCGCCGTTGCGCGAGAAGCTGATAGGGCTCACCGAGCCGCTGCTGCTGCAGCTCGGCTACGAGCTGGTCGACCTGGAGTACGTCCCGGGCCGCGCGCACGCGCTGCTGCGCATCTTCATCGATCGGGCGGGCGGCACGGATCCGGCGCCCGGCGTGGATTTTGCGCCCGGCGTGGATCGGTCGGGTGGCGTGGGACTCGACGACTGCGAGCGGGTGAGCCGCGAGGTGTCGGCGCTGCTGGATGTCGAGGATCCGGTGCCCACCGGGTACACACTGGAAGTGTCGTCGCCGGGCTTCGATCGGGTGCTGCGCACGCCAGCGCATTTCCAGCGCTTCGTCGGGGAACGGGTGCGGGTGGAACTGCTCGCGCCCCGTGACGGCCGGCGACGCTACACTGGGCGGCTGCAGGCGCTCAATGGCGAGGGGATTGAATTGATTGTGGACGGCGCCATGGTATCGGTGCCGTTTAGCCAGATCGGCCGCGCGCGGCTCGCGCCGCAGTGGTCCTGAGGTCGTAGGAGGAGTTGTCGATGAACAAAGAGATTCTGATGGTCGTGGACGCCGTCTCGAACGAGAAGGGCGTGGACAAGGAGATCATCTTCGAGGCGCTGGAAGCGGCGCTGGCGTCGGCTACCCGCAAGAAGCACGGCGAGGACTGGGACGCGCGCGTCGCGATCAACCGCAAGACCGGCGACTACGAGACTTTCCGGCGCTGGAAGGTGTTCGCCGATGACTCCAACGAGCTGGAGAACCCATCCGCAGAACTGCGGCTGGAAGACGGACGCGACCTCAGCCCGGATGCGGAGCCCGGTGGCTACGTCGAACAGCCGATGGAATCGGTGGCCTTCGGCCGCATCGCGGCCCAGCAGGCCAAGCAGGTGATCGTGCAGAAGGTGCGCGAAGCCGAGCGCGCGCAGGTGGTGGAGGCGTACAAGGACCGCGTCAATACCCTGGTCAGCGGCGTGGTCAAGCGCATCGATCGCAATGGCATCTACGTCGACCTGGGCGGCAACGCCGAGGGCTTCGTGCAGCGCAGCGACATGATCCCGCGCGAGCAGTTGAAGCCGCAGGACCGCGTCAAGGCGTACCTGCGCGAGGTGCGTGCGGAACCGCGCGGCCCGCAGCTGTTCCTGACCCGCAACGCACCGGAATTCCTGATCGAGCTGTTCAAGCTGGAAGTGCCCGAGGTCGGCCAGGGGCTCATCCACATCCTGGGCGCCGCGCGCGATCCGGGCATCCGCGCCAAGATCGCGGTCAAGAGCCAGGATCCGCGCATCGATCCGGTCGGCGCCTGCGTCGGCATGCGTGGTTCGCGCGTGCAGGCGGTGTCGAACGAGATCGCGGGCGAGCGCGTGGACATCATTCCTCACGACGACAACCCGGCGCAGTTCGTCATCAATGCGATGTCGCCGGCGGAAGTGCAGTCGATCGTCGTGGACGAGGAATCGCACAGCATGGATATCGCGGTCGCCGAGGACAAGCTGTCGCAGGCGATCGGCCGCGGTGGCCAGAATATCCGGCTCGCCAGCCAGCTCACCGGCTGGGAGCTCAACGTGATGACCGAGTCGGACGCCGAGGCCAAGAGCGAGACCGAGGCGCGGGCGCTGGTCGAGACCTTCATGAAGCAGCTCGACGTCGATGAGAACGTCGCCCACATCCTGGTGCAGGAGGGCTTTTCCACCGTCGAGGAGGTGGCCTACGTGCCGGCCGGGGAACTGGCGGCGATCGAGGAGTTCGACGAGGACATCGTCAAGGAGCTGCGCAATCGCGCGCGCGACGTGCTGCTGACCCAGGCGATCGTGAGCGAGGAGTCGCTCGACCAGTCGATGCCCGCGGACGACCTGCTGACGCTCGAGGGCATGCGGCCCGACCTGGCGCTGGCGCTCGCGCGCCGCGGGGTGCGCACGCGCGAGGAGCTGGCCGACCAGGCCATCGATGACATTGCCGACATCGAAGGCCTGTCGAGCGACGAGGCCGGCAGCCTGATCATGAAGGCGCGCGCCCATTGGTTCGAGGCGCAGCACTGATGCTTGCGATGGTGAGGACACATGGCTGACGTAACAATCTCGCAGTTTGCCGACGTACTGAAGGTCCCGGTGGACCGGCTGATCGCACAACTCGACCAGGCCGGCATCACCGTGTCCAGCCCCGAGGACATGATCAGCGAGGAGGCCAAGCTCGAGCTGCTGACGCACCTGCGGCGCAGCCACGGCCATGGCAGCGAAGGCTCGGCACCCAGCCGCATCACCCTGAAGCGCAAGACCCAGAGCGAGCTCAAGCTCGCCAGCAACCAGGGCCGCGCACGCACCGTCAATGTCGAGGTGCGGCGCAAGCGCACCTACGTCAAGCGCGACGTGCTCGAGGGCCAGGCGCGGGCACAGCAGGAACAGATCGATGCGCAGAAGCGCGAGGCCGAAGAGGCGCAGCGCGCGCTGAGCGAGAAGGCCGAAGCCGAGCGGCGTGAACGCGAACGGGTCGAGAGCGAGAACCGGCGCCGCATCGAGGACGACCAGGCACGCAAGAAGGCGCAGGATGAGGCGCGGCGGCAGGCCGAGCAGCGCAACGCGGAAGATGCCGAACGCGAACGGGCGCGCCGGCAGGCGGAGCCGGCGCGCGAGGCGCACGCGCCGCACGTGCATCCGGCGCCGGTGGCGCGCGAGGAAGCGGACGACAAGCAGCGCACGCGCTACGGGCGCGAGGAGCTGCATATCGCCGGCGACGTCAGTGCCCGCCACAAGAAGAAGAAGCGGCTGAAGACGCGCTCCATGCCGGTGGGCGGCAGCGAGGCCAAGCACGCATTCGAGATGCCGACCGCGCCGGTCAAGCGCGAGGTGGCGCTGGGGGAGACCATCACGGTGGCGGAACTGGCGCAGAAGATGGCGGTGAAGGCCACCGAGGTGATCAAGGTGCTGATGAACCTCGGCGTCATGGCCACCATCAACCAGCCGATCGAGCGCGACACCGCGACGCTGGTGGTGGAGGAGTTCGGCCACACGCCCAAGCTGCTGCGCGAGAACCAGATCGAGGAGGGCCTGCAGGGCGCCGAGGGCGAGACCGAGAAGCTCGAGGTGCGCGCGCCGGTGGTGACCGTCATGGGGCACGTCGATCACGGCAAGACCTCGCTGCTCGACTACATGCGCCGCACCAAGGTGGCGGCCGGCGAGGCCGGCGGCATTACCCAGCATATCGGCGCCTATCACGTCGAGACACCGCGCGGTTCGATCACCTTCCTGGATACCCCGGGTCACGCCGCGTTCACCGCGATGCGCGCCCGTGGCGCCAAGGCCACGGACGTCGTGGTGCTGGTGGTGGCGGCGGATGACGGCGTGATGCCGCAGACCATCGAGGCGATCCAGCATGCCAAGGCGGCGGGCGTGCCGATCGTGGTCGCGGTCAACAAGATCGACAAGCCGGACGCCGATGCCGAGCGGGTGCGCACCGAGCTTGCCAAGCACGAGGTGATCGCCGAGGAGTGGGGCGGCCAGAATATGTTCCGCAGCGTGTCGGCCAAGACCGGTGACGGCATCGACCAGCTGCTGGAGGCGATACTGCTGCAGGCCGAGGTGCTGGAACTGAAGGCTCCGCGCACCGGCTTTGCCGCCGGCGTCGTGATCGAATCGAGCATGGAGAAGGGCCGTGGCGCGGTGGTCACGGTGCTGGTCAAGCGCGGCACGCTGCGCGCCGGCGACGCCATCCTCGCCGGCAGCGAGTTCGGCCGGGTGCGGGCGATGTTCGATGAGAGCGGACAGTCCATCACCGAAGCCCCGCCGTCCACGCCGGTGGTGGTGCTCGGGCTGTCGGGCGCGCCCAATGCGGGCGACGAGCTGCTGGTGGTGGAGAGCGAGCGCAAGGCGCGCGAAGTCGCGCTCTACCGCCAGGGCAAGTTCCGCGACGTCAAGCTGGCGCGCGCGGCCACCCGGGCCGAGGACGTGTTCTCGACCATGGGCGAGGTCAAGGCCGGTGTCATCGCGGTGCTCATCAAGACCGACGTCCAGGGCAGCGCCGAGGCGCTGCGCGACGCGCTGGCCAAGCTGTCGACCGACGAGGTGCAGGTGCGCGTGATCGCCAGCGGCGTCGGCGGCATCACCGCCTCGGATATCCAGCTGGCGGCAGCATCCAAGGCGTTCGTGATCGGCTTCAACGTGCGCGCGGATTCCGCCGCGCGCGATGCGATGAAGGAGACCGGCGTGGAGGTGCGTTACTACAGCATCATCTACGAGGCCATCGACGACGTGAAGCAGAAGATGAGCGGCCTGCTGGCCCCGGAGATCAAGGAGACCATCGTCGGCATCGCCCAGGTGCGCGAGGTGTTCCGCTCCAGCAAGTTCGGTGTGGTGGCCGGCTGCCTGGTGACCGAGGGCGCGGTTCGGCGCAACAACCCGATCCGCGTGCTGCGCGATAACGTGGTGATCTTCGAAGGCGCGCTGGAGTCGCTGCGCCGTTTCAAGGACGACGTCAACGAGGTTCGGGCCGGCACCGAATGCGGCATCGGCGTCAAGAACTACCAGGACGTGCGCGCCAACGACCAGATCGAGTGCTTCTCGCGCGTCGAGGTGTCGCGCACGATCCAGTGAGGACTCGTGCCGCGCCTGCCGCATGCCCAAAGCCACCGCTCGCACCTCGCGCATCGCGGCGCAGATGCAGCGCTCGCTGGCCGCGCTGTTGCGGCGCGGAGTCAAGGATCCGCGCGTCGGCAACGTGACGGTGACGGCCGTGGACGTGGCCAGTGACCTGAGCTACGCGCGCATCCAGGTACTGCCGTTTGCCGGCGAGCATCCGGCCGATGAGGTGCTGGCCGGACTGCGCAGCGCGGCCGGCTTCCTGCGCGGGGAACTGGCGCGCGAGCTCAAGCTGCGGCATGCGCCGCGGCTCGAGTTCCACCTGGATACCGCGATCGAAGGTGCGATGCACCTGACGCAGCTGATCGAGAGCGCGGTGCAATCCGATCGTGCGCGCGGCGGCGACGATGGCGGCAGCGGCGGCGACGGCGACGGCGACGAGGACGCTTGAACGGCACGCCGACCGGGATCCTGCTGCTCGACAAGCCTCTCGGACTGTCCTCCAACGCTGCGCTGCAGCGTGTGCGGCGGCTGGCCGGCGGCGTCAAGGCGGGACATACCGGGAGCCTCGATCCGCTCGCCAGCGGCATGCTGCCGATCTGCCTCGGGGAGGCGACCCGCTTCGCCGGCGAGATGCTGGCGCTGCGCAAGTGCTACCACTTCGGCGTGCAGCTGGGCGAACGCTCGGAAACCGGTGACGCGGAAGGCGCGATCGTCGAGCGCTGCCCGGTACCGCCGCTGACGCGCGCGGGGGTAGAGGCGGTGCTGGCGCGATTCACGGGTGCGCAGTGGCAGGTGCCACCGATGTACTCGGCGCTCAAGCGCGACGGCGTGCCGCTGTACCGGCTGGCGCGCCAGGGCGTGACGGTCGCGCGGCCGGCGCGCTCGCTGGTCATCGACGAACTCACGCTGTTGATGCTGCAGGACGATCGGCTGGAGCTGCGCGCGCTGTGCTCCAAGGGTACCTATGTGCGGGTGCTGGCCGAGGACCTGGCGCGCGCGCTGGGGACCTGCGGCCGGCTGTTCCAGCTGCGGCGTGAGTATGTGGAGCCGTTCGAAGGCGAGCCGATGCATAGCCTGGTGCAGCTGGAGGAGTGCGGGCTGCCGCCCAAGGAGTGGCCGCTGCTGCCGGCCGACCGGGCGCTCGGACACCTGCCCGCCCTGCAGCTCACGGCGCCCGCGCTGCAGGCGCTGGTGCACGGCCAGCCGGTCGAGGGGCTGGCCGCGGGTGCCGGGCTGTGGCGCCTGTACCAGGGCGCCGGGCGATTCGTGGGCCTGGGTGAAAGCGACGCGACATGCACCCTGAGGGTCAGGCGCCTGTGCAGCAGCGCATGCCTGTCGGGCACATCGGCGAGCCCATCGGCGACCCCATCGACCACCCCATCGACGTGACTCGCCCGTTGTCTGGTAACTCCCTGTTCCGCTTGAGACAGCGAGGGTCTGCGGTTAGAATGCGCGGCCTTCAAAAATGACGCACACGATCCAGGTCGGCACAGAGGTTTGGCACGCAATGGCTTTGTCCACGGAACAGAAAAGCGAAGTGGTCGCGCAATATCGCCGCGACCCCAAGGATACCGGTTCACCCGAAGTGCAGATCGCGCTGCTGTCAGAGCGCATCAACGGCCTGGGCGGACATTTCAGCGCCCACAAGCGCGATCATTCTTCACGTCGCGGCCTGGTGAAGCTGGTCAATCAGCGTCGCAAGCTGCTCGACTACCTGAAGTCGACCAACTCGGCCAAGTACCAGGAAGTGGTCGAACGCCTGGGGCTGCGCCGCTGAATCGTCGCCGGGCCGCGCCTATCGCCCGCCGAGCGCGGTCAGTTCCAACTTCCGCAGCAACACTTTTCGCAAGGACTGAAGCGTGACTGTCT
>Ga0209611_10010184_pt1 | contig 13927 bp, 14 predicted proteins | sample S1TSphgellanicum_3_FD_187693 | JGI IMG/M metagenome (GOLD analysis project Ga0209611, IMG submission 187693) | Host-associated microbial communities from peat moss isolated from Minnesota, USA - S1T2_Fc - Sphagnum magellanicum MG (SPAdes) (version 2) | ecosystem: Host-associated > Plants > Peat... | reverse complement strand
ATGGGTTTTGTTTTTTGTGTCAATTAAACTGTTTTCGAGCGCAAGGGGGCGGGGGGGCCGGGTGGCTGGAGTGGCGTAACCACGGGTTGCCCTCACTCATTAGTAATGGATTCTACATTTGTAGCAACATGTACAACATTGGCAATATGATTAACATTATTTTCTTCTTTTCCAAGTCATGGACATAATGAATTTGCAACATCAATAATGGATTCTACATTTGTAGCAACATGTACAACATTGGCAATACAATTAACATTATTTTCTTCTTTTCCAAGTCATGGACATAATGAATTTGCAAAATCAATAATGGATTCTACATTTGTAGCAACATGTACAACATTGGCAATATGATTAACATTATTTGCTTTGGTTTCTAGATTCCAACCTTTAGTGAATGCATTTGTGTGCTCCCATGTAACTTTATTGTAACTTTCAATCATTTCATCATCCAATATCCATTTTGCCCTACTTTGTTTGCAAGGTAGAAGCCTTCATGTATTTTTTCCTCTATCAACATGTGTGTTCTTGTTGTTCCATAACATGACAAAAGTTGCATGGAACAATTTTACTTATAAACATTAGTACCCAACTTCACACTTCATACAATTGGGATGTTCTAATAATCTCAAATCAAAAAAGTCACATGAGGATTTAACTTGGTATGGATAACAAAGTTACTTGTAAATTGACCTGAGAGACTAAATTGACATGCAAAGATTTGAGACCACATTGGGACCATTTTCTTCTTTGTCAACACAAAATATTATTCCTCTAATATTTCTCCTCTAGAATTCAAAAGTTCTTATGAAAGCTGAATTTTTTGGAGGTATTTAGTCCATGAATCAGCAGAGTTGTTATTCATGCTTTGATCCATGTGCTACATCTTGACATGGGTAACTGCAATTGTCTGCTTATGATGAGCTAGATTTGCACTTGGGAAGAAGGTGGGTTATGATATTAGAATTGCATGCAGGTAACTGCAATTGTCTGTTTTTGATACTAGAATTGCACTTGGGAAGGATATGGGTTGTTCTTTATGCTATAGAATTGCACTTGATGAGAATGGCATGGTTTTGTGATATATCCAGTTTTTTTCTTGCAATTGGGGTGGTGGGTGGATTGTGATATTGGGCTGCTGTGCGATCCAGTTGCTCATTGCTGCTTTTTTGTGTCCATGTTTTGGAGGACTGTCCCTTGCTAATGCAGTAGCATTTGAGAAAAAAGCACCTGAAGGTTCTCTGGTGAATGTTGACATTGGCATTGCAAGGATTCAAACGAGGATTGCAAAACCCATTTTGGGAATCAACTGTTGTGAATTTTGTTTCTGGTGGCATGCACAGCAATTTAGAGGCAAATGGGTGGTTGCAGAAGTACAAATGGTGGAGACAAAGAACAGTGGCAGCAGTTGATACATTTTCTGTCAGCATTTTCTAAACTCTAAACCCTATTCTGAGCCAGTATGTGAAGGACTAAAGATTTGAATGTAAATCCAATGTCCTGCTTTTCTTGAGATTGGCTCATGGGTCATTTGTTGATGCAACATTGATTTTGCATTTTCAGTGATTCATACAAAGTCAGTGCTATGGAAACATCATCTAAAGACAACAAGATTTATGCTGTGTTCTCTAACAAGCTTGAATCACCCCAAGATGCAAAAGCAAAATTAACAATGGATTTGCAGTAAAATCGTGTTCTGTAAGTACCATTTCACCATCATCTCTACTCCAGGATCCAGTAGCATTCATCTATTACTTGTGGCAAAATTTGATATTGTTGGTCCTTATTTTTCAAGGCAATTGACAATGACAAAGTTTGTGACCCTAACTCCAGTGTTTGAAAAAGAAGGAAAAAAATTTCCATTTAGAAAATTTGCTGATGAACCAAAGTGCAAGTGTCTTTGTGTCTTTGCAAAATGTGGTCGCAGGGTGAAAACCTTGTGTTTGTTGTGTTCAGAGTTCAGACCCAAGGTTCAGTAATGCATGTGGAGAGCCCATGGCCCCCGCCACCTTGCAACCCAAAGGCCTGGGCTCAAACCTCAAACCTCACATGCTGCTCCCCAGACAGAGCTACCTAGCAGTAGTCAACCATTGATGTGTAGGCTAAGGTACCTCACATGCCACAAGGGCAGAACATCCATGTTGTTGGGAAAGCTAACACAAAATCCTCCTGCCATGGAGTCCGTTGCATTTCTTTCTCATCATGAAATCGACATGGGTTGTGTTATGTATAGGGGAAGGCACTCCTGCTCCTGCTGCTGTCAGTGCTTTCTCCTTTCTCCTTTGTAACAAGGGGTGTGTGTTAGAGTTATTTCAACATTTCATGTCATTGACATATGAACATGTGTTGTTTAATTAATTTTTGTGTGAATATGTTGACATTGTTCAAAAGATTGTTTACGAAAGATATGTCACACTGTGACTTTGCCATTTACATTTTAAAAAAAATCTTAAGACAAAATGAAGACAAAATGAAGAATGATGAAAACTCAAATATTTCACCATGCAAAAATATAATCTTTTAAAAAAAAAAAATCCTCTAAAAGAAACCAAAATCCTTTCAGATATTAGAACTATATAACTAATCTCAAGTTTCAACACAAGCCAAAGATATCATCTTTCAAAAATCCTCATATAAAAATAGACCTATTATTTATTACCTAGTAGGGGCCAAAATCCCTTAAAGCTACTATACTCTATAATGAATCTAAACACAATATATCCTTGCCTTGGTAGTAGGCAGTAATCAGACAGTTTGATGAACCAGTGTTGGAAGGTTGTCCGAACTGGAAACTGATATCCGGAGGTTCTCAATTTGGGTCTCAGAATCAAATAACTGGGGTTCTGATAGATAACTATAGTTCTAAAAAATGAGAGAACCAATTCTGATTTATAAACCGTGGTTCTCAAGAAAATCTAAGAACCGGTCAAATAATGATTTATAGAATTGTCAGCTCTTTGCCAGTTAGTTTGTAAAATCCGCCGGTTCTCTGAGGCTTCCCGAAGAATCCCGAACCAGGGGTTTTTTGAATTCTATATTTAAAATTAAAAAAACTGGAACTGTAGGTACTTTGATTCTGAAAATAAAATCAAAAAATTTAATGAAAAAATGGGCCCAAATCACCACATCACAAGCAAAAAAAAAACCCTAAAGTCATCATATGTAGAAAATAGGTTTCAATAAGTCCCCAATTTATAAGAGGAATCCTAAATTTTTCCGCTTTCCCCCCCTCCGACCCGTACCCAAATTTGGCTAAGTCCTCGGGTGCATGCTCACCACCCCCCTCTTATTTCACAAATTTGAAAAACAAAAAAAACATGGGTATTAGGCAGGTACTTGAGTTTGATAATACCCAATGGTTCTAGTTTTTTATTATTATTTTAGAATTAGAGAAGCACTAGTTCTGAGAGTTTATTGGGGGAAAAAAAGTCAGAGACCACCATTTTTGGTTATTAAAAAAATCTCAAAGAACAAGTGATTTTATAGGTGGTTATTTGATTTGATTTTTTAATTTTTTTTTTCAGAATCATGGTTATATTTCAGGATCCATTCTTTTGATTTTTTTGAGAACCGACAAATATGAACATCAAAAACCACTGCAATAACCACGGGGGTCTGTTCGTGTTTTTGATAACCGCCCAACACTGAACAATACTCTATAGTTTTAACTAAACATTATGTTATGAATGTGTTGACAAAGTGTGAATACAAGATAATTTCCCATTTGGGGTGGGTCTCATTTAGAACATGCCCTTCATTTTTCTCCATTTCTACTTGGTTCACACATTTGTGTTTTGTGTTCCATAAAATTTTGTTGTTAATTTACTCCTAAAAACTCCCAATATTTGGGTGAAAGAAATTCTAGTGTAAATTCAATTAATTCAAAAAGTTGGGGAAAATTCACACTCTATCTCACATACACACACTCTCTTACATAATTAGCTCAAAATGGGCATGAAGTTTGGTGTTGATGTGCATGGGCCTGAATTGGAATAAGGCCCATGAGGCCCATGGTCAAGGGCTTAATCCTAAGTAAAAACCATGTGTCATTTTGTTCTCTTTTTTTCCATGGTACCCATCGATATACCCTTTTTCAAAACACCCTCCAAAAGTGGAGAAACAAGGGGTGTGTCACACACTTTGGCCTTGCCATTTACATTAAAAAGTAACTTAAAGCAAAAAAAGAATTATGGAAACTCAAATATTTTTCACCATGCAAAAATATATAATCTTCAAAAAAATCCTCTAAAAGAAACCAAAATCCTTCAACATATTATAACTCTATGATAACTAATCTCAAGTTTCAACACAAGCCAAAAATATCATATTTCAAAAATCCTCATATAAAAATAGATTTATTGTTACCTAGGGGTCAAAATCCCTTAAGCTACTATATACTCTATAATGAATCTAAAAACAATAATCCTTTGCCTTTGTAGGCAAGGCCAACAAAAGAAATATGCTGGGTAACATGCCCTCCAGATACACTACAGAAACCCAATGCAATGAAGAGAGAGGCTTGTTGCAGCAGTTCACTTTGCAGAGGAGCAGCACTGGCCCTTCAATAGTAATAGAAATCAAGTGAGTTTTAGCACCATGATAGTAGTATAACTTGTTTGGGAGCAATTTATGTAAAGTGGTAATGATGAATGCCCCAAGTATCAATCTTCTCTGCTTGCCCCCTGAGTTTTGTTGCAAGTTACTTTTTTTAATACTTATGATGACTGCCCAAGTCAGTGTTGGGCAGTTATTAAAATTTGCACCAAATAACCGATCCGGGCATTCCTAAAGGGTTTAGGTTCCTAAATGTCTCTAAACCTTACATCCCTTTTTTCCCTTGAATGCTTGAGCCTCTATGTTGAATGGTGTTCTTGCATTACAACCTAGGTCTCTATCCCTTTATATCAATAACATTTTCCCTTGTTGTTGTGCATTTTTGGGTTGTCATATAGTATGTGATGCTTAAAAAGTTCACATCCAAAGCAATTGGACTTCTTTTCAAAGGTACAAACAATAGAACAAGTTTTGCTATTTATTTGTGCAACTTTGTGATATGAACCTTTAGGTTCAAAGTTTTGAGGGGGAATTGTTATTGATTTATTTTCAAATTTCCTATCATGTATTACTATGTCAATGTTTACAACTATCATTGTTCACATACATAAACCAAATGATGTAAAATTATCTTGATTAACACATCACATCCAAACACAAAATACAACTCACTTGCAAACAATAAGAATATAATCTTAAAACACGAAATGCAATACATGTACAGAACAATGTGCAATGAAAAAACTTGCATAAAAACACAAAAAACTCTACAACAATAGACTTGTATTTTCTAAAATCTTAAATCACCAAAATTGATTTGACACACACAATTTAAGATTAGATCTCAAACAAAAAATAATTTGAACATTGTTCACATTTGAATTGGTTCCAAGCTAAAACATAATTAGTTGCATTAACTTAGGTTTAAATTAACCTAATGAAAATTTAACCGAGTAATTTACATAACACATTCAACAATTGTTGTATGTTACCATGTCAACACCTATAATTATCATTGCTCACACACGTAAACCAAATGAAATAAAACTCCTATTGGCCCCCCTAAGCTAAATAATAATGTAAAGATTTTGTTTCATAAATTCACCAAGAATGAAAACCATGGTTCTAAAATGAAAAGACCAGTAAGCCAAGTGCAAATGATGATGGATAAAAAATTTAGCATGTTCCTACTGTTTAATTACACAAATAGGTACCTAAATATGTTTAGTGCACCAAAAACAAAACCATTTTTTGATCAATATTTCTTCCAATGACAACACAAAACATTCCATATGTCAAATTTTTAGAACACCAATCACAAATCAACACAATGACAATCCTTGCGGATGCCCAGACAACATGCAATGTAATTTAGGAAGGACAACAACCAAGGATGGGTCAATTTGACCATCAACATTAAGAAAATTACACAATGCACAATTATTCATGTGGTCTTCCATGTTTGACCATCTTCACCTTCCAAATTCCGAAAGGTCACACCTTCCACATGCACAAAATAACAATTCCTATAATCACATCCAATGTAATTTGTGTTATTTATTACAAGTACACATAATCTCCTAGTTCAAATCTATGGACTTAAGGCCAATAACCATGACCTCCACAAATAATAACATAATGCAACATATCTTGGTGATCATGAACACTTGTCATATTTTCCATAATGAATGGCATTACATGTCAAAATAAAATTGTTTGTTGCTCACATGTTTGAAGCCATAGATTTAGATCATCAAATTTCATTATTGCCATAATGTTTTCTTGGATTGAAGCTAATATCTCAAGCTTGTGCCCAAACAATAATATATATGGTGAAAAGGAAGCAAAAGTGACATATCAATTAAACTTATACCTTGTAATTAACCATGGTAATCATAAATTTTAGTCTACAACATGGCTATTTTGAAACCCATACTTACATAAATTTTGTTGCATCATTTGCACCATTTGTTGAACTAACATGCTTGTTTTTGGATGGTTTCATGAAATTGTGCAATGATCAATCAATGGTTTTTCACATAATTATTGGAACTCCTCACAAAACTTCATACCTTGGTTAATGATTATTTTAATTAAAGCATTAAACATATTAAACACCTTGTCTAGAAATGCATAAGCAATTCATTCATTATTGTGATTTGGCAATCACATCAACTTTAGCTAGTTCAAGAAATGTTCAATCGACACATCCAAAACATATTGAATATGTTATGTCATCAAACTTAATGGGTTGGAAAAATCCAAACTTCATTGATAACCAAGCCCCATGATGCGCGATGGTTATAGATAAGTTATAGGTGCATTGAATGATACCCATGTTTAGTCACACACCACACATTAAAAACAAATGGTTAACCTTGTAGTTGCATCCTTTGCCACCAATATGGTGCTTAAAATAAACTATATGTTTATCAAACCCCAAAATGGACCAACTCTTTGTGAAAATGTGACATTTTAATATTGTTTTGGATGAAGCACCACCCACATTCATCCATCATTTCACACTAAAAGGAATTACTTTCCCATTTGAACCTTTTAACCCTATGCATGGCCCATCATTGTTCTTTGGGTGTCAATCCAACTAAAATTTCACCAACTTGCAAATATGTGGTAATAGGTGTATCTTAATGTATGTTCAAAACACCATCGCTTCCAAACCTTAAGAACCTTTATTACCCATGCCATTATGGAACCTAACCTTATAATATCATAATAAGGTGTAAAAGTAGGTAAAAGCATGTCATCCCTAAATTGCTTCCAAATTTACATCTCCATACAATTGGGCCCCAATGATATCCTCTTCATTAGAATTTAGGCTTTGATTCAATCCATTGACATCTTGGTTAACCTTACCAACATTATGAACAATGTTAAAATAATATTTTTGTAAGATAAAAGCCCATCTTGCCTATTTTCTTTTGAGATGATTTGATTCTATTAAAAGCTTGAATGGCTAGTGGTTTATAACCGAAGTAAATGAATTACCATAAGAATAACACGAAAATAATCAAACAACCCGAACAATTACAAGGAAATCCTTTTCAAATGAGTTGTACTTCATTTTGTTTTGTTGTCAAATCAATTAGCATATGCCAAGACAAATTCTAAATCATCATCGTCAAATTGGGTGAAGTTATTCCTAATTTAAAATATTTTAGTTAATATGTAATTGGAATGGTCATCTTGAAATGAGTTGTCACAAAATGAGAGTTGAAATGAACTTTGCCTTCAACTCCAAAAAGCCTATTCTTGTACTTCATTTGAGATATATTTTTGGTTGATCTTCATCAAATGAGTCAAAGGTTTAACAATGCCACTGAATCATTTGATGCATCTCCAATATTAATTACACAAACTTTAAAAAAATCAAAACCAACTAACATCTTACGGCTAGAGACATGTAAAATGGCCTCAATTTTAGTCTTCTAAACCCTTAATCCACCAAGATAAATAATGTGACCCAAGTATTCCATTTTATAAAAAAAACAACATTAAAAAAATACAATTTAAAATTATGGTCCTTAAATCAATCAAACACCTTCTCTAAATATTGCATAAGTTATCTATAAATGTTGCATAAGTTATCCTTGACCCTTGGATTGATTACTTATAAAGGGATACATGTTTTAATTGATGACATTTGGCTTTATCTAATGTAAGTGGATGGAACTCATAAGTTATGACCTACCATATTTGCAAAGTGGTCAAGAGGCCTAGTCCACCCTAGCCATTAGGTAATAGGCATAATGGAGTGGATAAGCCTTTTATGGAAAGCATATGTACCATTCAATAATTGTGGGCGGGGGTAGCTATTCATCCTCTCCATGTATCCCTTTTAGACCATGTAGGTAAATTGTGGGTTAAACACTTTCCATAGGCATCAACTCTAGGCATGGTCCTATTTAGAGGTGTGCACTCAAGCCTTCCTCAAGGACCTTATGTCCCCAACCATGTTGAGAATCCCTTGGTGTGTGTAACCATAGATTTGTAGATAATTAGTCCCATTTTGTATCTTGAATAATAGACTAGTATTGGAGTTCACAAAATGTAAGTATGGGAATCGCATAAAAATTTGACATTGTAGTTGTTTGAGAACTAGAAATCCATGGCCAATTTCCATTTCAAAGGGATGCAAAATAATCAAATTCGATTTTTGGTTGTCTAGTAGAATTAGGGTTTTTGGTGAAGAAAACCATCCCATCTTTGGCCCTATTTCATCCCCAATTAGCTGTAAAGTGAGCAGAACTGGGTACCGTTTGATGAAACTGGGTATCAGGTCACAAGAATTGCACAATATTTAATATTCTCTCAAGACTTGATTTATATGAAAGCATATGAGTAGCAGTGAAAGCAAGAGCAAAGGCCATTCAAAAACTGGGGGTCAAACTCATGTGAGGACCAATTTAGGTGAGCAAAATCAGTTTTGATCCCCTCTTATTCTCGATCTCTTGGCATACTGTTTTAGTCCTGACTTTTGATTTCATCCCCAGTTTTGAGTAAACTAGAGCCCAGTACCGCTAGTTAGTTTGGAGTACTTTAGGGATAACTCCATCCTCATCTGAAGTATTTCCATCTTGCCTAAGGAAATTGGGCAGATCACAAACAATTATGGTTGTTCCTCCATTGCAATTTTTTTTTTTTTGGGGGCCCCACTTTGATTGCCCCAGATTCCAAATTTATTTTGAGGCTCATGGTGGCCATGTTGGTGATAATATGACAAAATAGTCAACAGTTCTAATTCAACTGGTTTGATGATGGAAATTTTTTAAAATTTGGGCCCCAGTTCAAGTTTTCTATGAGTGGAGAAAAAAATATTTTAACAAAAAAAATTTTGCCCATAAAATAAATAAATAAATAAATAAATAGACAGTATCTTTAAATTTTCTGAAATATAGTACAGGGGAGGCGATATTAATTACACATGTCTGTCAAGTAATAAATTAATTTTCAAAGATTTCATGTTGAAAATAAAAGATTGCTGAATTTTCCCAAGAAAGATTCCTTCAAATTGCTCACAAAAAAATTTGTTCTATGAAGAAAGTTGAATGATGATTAGTGTTGAAGATGCCAAGGCACTAACTACTACCCTACTTGAAAAGCCTTTTCCAATTTCTGAATCATTCATTCTCTTCCATAAAAAGTCATGTGCCCAAAAGTGCACTTCGTCCCTCCCTCCAATTTGCATGCAGTTGAAAACAAGTTCAAGTAGAGCCTGACAAGTTGAAATTATTGGTGATGAACATGAAATCAGCCAGTATTTTTGGGGGGCATGCAAAAAGTACTAGGTATGCAAGTCCAAAGCTTTGAGTTTCTCAAAGCTTGTTTGGACACCCAAACAAAACCCCTTGAACCCAAAACCCGAGCAAAGAGCATACATAACCTCCTCTTCAAGTTTGCACACCCCAAGCTTGATGAATCTTAAACCCTAAACCTCAGAATGCATACCCTCCTAAATCTTTCACAATGAAAAGAAAAAGAAAAAGAAACCTTAAATCATAAACCATAATCCTCAGCATACATATCCTCCTAAATCTTTCACACTAAAAAATAAGATACCCCAAACCATAAACCCTAAACCTCAACATACATCTCCTGTTAAATCTTTCACACTAAAAAAAAACCTGTAAACCATAAACCCTAAACCTCAACAAACATATCCTCTTAAATCTTTCACACTAAAAAAAAAAAACAATCCCTAAATCATAAACCTTAAACCTCAGGGTACATACATATCCTCCTAAATGTTTCACACTGAAAAGAAGCCCTAAATTATAAACCCTAAACCTCAGCATACATAACCTAGTAAAGCCCTAAACCTGAAACCTGAACCATTGACATACATCACCTCCTACTATTGGGACTATGCATGCAAAAAGCCTTTCACATTCCATTTACCTCAAATTCAGCTTTACATTTTCCTCCATTTTCCAGTGCACATGTACACCATTCAAGTTGCTAATGGTCAGGACTACTTAAAGAAAATGAGTTTAGGGTTAGGTCTTATTCTCCCTTTTAATCGACTAATTCTCATGCTGAATCAGCTGTTAGTGCTGATTATGTAGACATATTCATAATCGGGTAGGCCTTTGCCCATTCTAACAGCTGCTAATAATGCTAGGGGAGTTGGACAGGGTTTAGCCGATTCCGATTCCTAGTGAATGCTTGCTTGGCCTTCTTCACCTGTCAAGCTTGATGCACACTCCCAATAGGAGCCAGAATTGGCAAAACCTCAATAGGTGCTGGAATTCGCCAAACCCTAATCCAATCAATCTCTACATATAAATAAAAATCATCAATTGATTTGTTATTTTCTGACAAAAAAAAGTTTAGAGAAATTTTTGAGTTGGGGAACCCTAAATTTGGGTGGGTGGTTTCACATCTAATGGACTTGATTTTTCAACATAAGAGAGGATATGGATCATGTCATTGTGACAAGGGTAATGGAATTGTTTCTTTTTAATGTAGTGGGTAGTAGCAAAAGGCTTAAGCTTAAAAGGAAATCTTTATGCCCGACGGTTAAAGATTCTTTAAACCCAAGGGTTAAAGATTCTTTAAGGGCAAGGGTTAAAGATTCTTCTCCGAGTTGAGGGAGGACTTTGGAAAATCTACTTAAGAGGAGCTGGGACGGGAACAGAAGAAAGAGAGAGAGAGAGAGAGAGAGAGAGAGAGAGAAAGAGATGCACCATGGTCAATGGTGGCAAAGCAAGCATACTTGAGTGTTGGTTACATCATGTCCACCAAAACTTCTGAAACCCCGAGAAAGACTCCCTCCCTCTGTAAAAGCATTCGAACCAAAACTTCTGAACCCGACTCTCTGGAAGCATTCGAAGCTGTCGGCGTGAGACAGAGCAGCTGCGACAACTAGTACAGTAATTTGCCTCTCTCTCTCTCTCTCTCTTCCCTCTCCGGTTAATAATTGCAATTATATAAAATTTAAAATGAATAAATAATAAATAATAAATATATTTATGTATAGTTTTTGCTGAAGATGGAAGTCACAATTTGAACCAAATTCCAAATTCCCTCTCTAGTTATAATTTCTGCACCTTTTTATTTTTCCCCCTCAATTTTGTGATATAAAAAAATTGGAAAAAATTCCCATAAACTAAGTAAATAAAAATTACTCAAATTTAATTTAAAAAAAAAATTGTATCCAAAAATTTTCCCCAATAAATTTGTGGTGGAAAAAAATTGGACAAAATTTGTCACCCAAAAAAAATAAAAATCCACTTGAGGAGCACAAAGCACACATGTCAGCCATGTTATTCACTGCCACTGGGTTATAATGCCTTGTGTAAGTAAAAGGTACACACCAAAGTAGTCGTATGAGTGGCATGGGTGCTGGTCACTGGTGACAGTGTAAACAGCACCATATCTGTGGCCCCATGTGCTGCTTGCTGCTTTTGAGCAGCAGCAGGACACACACACACATACACACAAACACACATTTCTTCTTCTTCTTCCTCATGCTACTCTGCTCAGGAGAAGAAGCTGCTGAGCACTGGCCTTGTTCATTCCAACAGATGATCACATTAGGGTTAGGATATTATTATTAATTTATTATTATTATTATTATTTATTAATATCATTCTTGAGTTGAAGAACACTCCTAGATTGCTATTATGTCAACCAGCTGTTTGCATTTTTTCCGGGATTTTTAAATTATTTTTTTAATTATTTAAAAAAAAATTGGTGGGTTTACCTACCCATTTTAAGTAGCTATTTCAAATTTAGATCCTCTGTTAGGATCAATTGTCAGATTTTTTTAATTTATTTTTCAGTTTGTTTCTCTTTCTCAAGTCCCCTTCGTGTATAACATAATGAGTGTCTTCTACAAACTATTTATGATAGACATGCATAGGCGTACAAGTAATGACTCTGTGACATGATGGATTAGGTGACCAAGGGGGCGAGGCCAAGGGCACAGGTAGTAGCCAATAGTCGAGGTGTGTCGTGGATGTGTCGAGATTTCATGTGAGAATTCAGCATCTTGACTATTCTTGGTAATCGGCGCGCCTCGTCCTAGTTACTGGATGTAATCATCCCTCATGAGAATGAGATTGCCCTCTTTTCATCCATCCCAAATGTGGTTATGAAATGTTCATCTATAAGCAATGAAGGGTTATAGAAATCATTGGGTCAATGAGAGCCCGGGATGGTGGTACCTTGTGCTATCTAATAGGTTGCTATTGAAATGGAGGTTGAAGGTTATAGGTTGTTATTGATGATGACTCAATAGTCAATCAAAGCGTCAAGATTGTCATGACAAATGGTTATGTGTAGGGTAAAGAGGCCCAATGGTGGGGGAAGTCCCTAAGTATTGGGCCTAGGACAAGGCGGTGCCCACCCAAGTCCTACCGTCACATTTTGGGAATTTCCATCACCTTTGGGGGGCTTCATCCATTGTAAAGCATGAGGCAAGCATTTTATGAACATGAAAATTTGTAGATCACAAAGAAGAGACAAATAAGGAGTCAACTAACCCCTTTGTCGTTCACACAATAGAAGAAATAACAATGATAATACAATGGGATTAATCTAATTTTTCATTGGAGCAATTCAAAACTAAGGTGGAGAATTTTAATAGAAAGGATATTTCAATATATTTAATTTGATTGAGGAGTCAAACTAACATCCTTATTCCAAACCAAACCTTAAAAAAATTAAGGATATTCATTCCTAGAAATGAGTTTATTTCAAAGCATTTGCCCTTCCTTAACCCTAGTGACATTAGGGTACATCGTTTGTCCACTCTTTTTTTTTGGGACTTAGTTTACTCTTTTTGTGTGAATGAAAGAGGGTTAGAGTTAGTTAATTTCTTTTAGTTTGTTCCTTTGAATTTCTAGCTATAGTCTTCCACATAACTTCCTTCCTTCCCACTCTCAAGAAATTGGCATAATATCACTCCTTTCTATTTAGGTAAAAAGAGGGATGTTCATGAATATATAAGCAGCCCTCCAAATAAATTAAGAATTTTTTAGGAGTGCTTTTAAGCTGAGTAGAAATTCTATATAAACTAGATAGATGATGAGTTTGCTTGACTATGTATGGATTCATTAGAGACTCACTCAAATGCACTTTGGGTTGCCCTAAAAAAAAACCCAGCCTAGCCTCATGATGCGTGTCTGTGCTCAGCTCAGAAAATTGCCAGTCTGAAAATGGGAGCAAAGAAGAAGACCTTTACAACAATCTGAGGATCCCTAAATTCTTCTTGAACTTGCACAGCCCTAGTACACAAAGCTGCAGTCTAATGCTTTCCATTGGGGAGAATCCAAGGCTTCCACCAAAGCAACACTATTTAGCTACTGACTTTATTAGCACTAGAGTGTTAAGCAAAGCCCCTAGGGTAGGG
>Ga0209611_10010182_pt1 | contig 13927 bp, 9 predicted proteins | sample S1TSphgellanicum_3_FD_187693 | JGI IMG/M metagenome (GOLD analysis project Ga0209611, IMG submission 187693) | Host-associated microbial communities from peat moss isolated from Minnesota, USA - S1T2_Fc - Sphagnum magellanicum MG (SPAdes) (version 2) | ecosystem: Host-associated > Plants > Peat... | reverse complement strand
CATCTTGGACAAATTATTCGATGGTGACATGAGCCCTTGGTATGTAGCCTCTATATCTTCATCACAAATACCCTCTTGAATTTCTTATCCTTTGAATAGAAGATGACCATCGTGCTTTAAAATATTAACAGATTTTTACCAAGCTGAATGATATTCCCCCATTTTCATCTTTTTAATGGATGTGTTGTTAGTGCTTTGGAATGGGTAGGCACATTTAACATCGTTATCCAACAAATGTTTAAAAAAAACCTTTACTAACCGAACTTCCCAAAAAACATTCCTAAGTGTTTTCCTCCACAAAAGGTTACCTACAATTATTTCAACCTCCTTGAAAGAATGCAACTAGGGGAATTTAGACCTTTTTGTCGTAGGTAGGCATTTGTCATTATTTACAATATGCCATAAAGGATTCCAATCCCACTTTATATCCTCAATTTTTTTACATTGGCCATATCAAATTCCTTAAGGCACTTAAGAATAGAGCCAAACCTTTGCTATCTTAATAAATCCTTGTGTTCGTTCTCCTAAATCATTGAACCATTGTAGGCATTTTTTATACTATAAAAACTCATGTAGGGAATTAAACAATGATTGTGTGTCACTAGCTTCCAAAAGGTCCATTGTTTGGGAAACTGTAATAGCAACTTCATTTCCATGTTTAGTTTGCATTCAACCCAACAGTGCAAAATGTATTAACATACACATAGCCTACATAAGAAACATATAAAAAATGAATAAGAAATAACAATTAACATAATATTTAAATAATCATTCTATGTTTCTTAACCAACTTTGTTAAAACATGTTATAAGCATGTTTTGGGGTATTGGTGGGGTGATAGAAACATGTCGCTGCCATGTTTTAGAATACATGGAGTGGCTATGTTTTGGGGAATTGAAATATTTACGATAAAAGACAATGGAATTTTTTAAAAAAAATCTAGGAATAATGTGAATGTGAAACAGAAATTGAATGAATATACTAGACATGAATCTTTAACCTTAAGTTATGTTGAAAGACCAATTATGGAAAACTCAAACATGCATACAAAACATAGATATGGAATGAAGGTTGAAGTAAGTGATTGATGTGACTACGAATGCATATGTTAAAAATTAGATGGATTTTAATGGATCAATATGGCAAGAGTGATTGAGTACCACTTTGTTTCCTCACATGAACTTTTGAATGTACAATAAAAAATAATGTTGATGTTTGGATTTCAAACAAAGATACCCAAACTCTTTGCAAATTCTTTTTTATTTTGCACATTTCTAGTCCCAATCAAGAAGATTGCATTGCGTTAGATGCCAAATGCCTAGTGTTTCTACGATTTTCCCAACAAACACTAATTTCCATTTCAAAAGTTCCCAAAACACTATATCAGCTTCTTGTAAGGCTTTGTTTTTGTAGAGCACCCTGTTCAGTTCTAATTTCTTCTTCCTATCCCCATTATTTCCTTTTGGTTTTTAGGGAGTTGATTTTGGCATATGTAATTCCTTTATATTGGTACCCACATTTCCTAATGGCGAGGCTTTATCCAAAACATCCATCTATTTCGACTCCTCACTCTTCTCAATTTAGAGACCTTAGAATGTAAATGCATTGAAAAAGGAAACATATTATACCACAAAAACACACCAATTTAAACTTACCAAAACATGGCTATTAGAAATTACCAGATTTTTCTCTAGGTTTGTTGATTATGAAAGTTGAAACATGATCGTGTCCATGAATGAGGAATGAAATTTCTATGGACGTGTTTTGAAACACGGTAGTTGTTGAGGAATTTTGTAATTTGCCATTGAAACATAATCTTACCTATTGGTATCATAACATGTTTCTTTGGAATTGATAGAATGTTGAAACATGGAATGATACTATTGAAAGATGACTGAAACATGGAACTGATATAATGTTAAAACATGACTAAAACATGGAATTGATATAATGTTAAAAACATGACTGAAACGAGATTTTTTGTTGGAAAGGTTTGAAACTTTTGGAATTTTGAGGATAGAAAAATGTATATTGAAACATGTTCCACATGAACTGATATGGGCTACTTTTTAATTGAACATGAAAAGTTAGACTAATACTTTGTAAGTGTTTTGCTAATTACTAATTCAATCTTGTCGAAACTTTAGGAAATATTACTATGTTGCAAATTCAAATAGAAAAGGTGTGACTCAATACCACTATGTTGCGATTTTTCCCAAATGATAGGTTCCAGTGAAGCAGTGCGTTTGAGAATCCTTTTTGGCTTCAAAACTTGTTTGATTGTTTGGCCTCCATGTTTTGTGAGACGTTTCTTGCGGACAAGAATGAAATCCTTTTGAACTTCATCGTGAATCTCCAAGGGCGGGTTTTTCTCCTTCTTGTGCTTGTGTTTAGACTTTTGTATTAGTTGTAAAGCTAATGTAGTTGAAGGGCAATTGCTCCTTGGCTTCAACAATGCATTCGCCTTCGCCTAATATTCTAGAGTGTTTCCACCCTTCACAAGATACACACCTTCTGCTACATTTTTTAATGGTGGGTACAACTTCAGCTTGAAAAGATTCCCTTGGAAATCCACAACTTTGTCACACCTCTTTTTTTAATGTTCATTGATTTGCATCTTCAAGTTCTTCTTATAGTGATAATAAAAATAGATAAATTCCTTCATGTCTTTTCAACAATGATTGTGGCATTCTTGCAGTAATTGCAACCACTCCTCGTGAGTGTAGGTCTCCACAAAAGTTGTTTTGTCTATTTTCACATTTTCTATTATCATGTCTGTTGTTTTACTTTCCATGTTTCCTTTCTTCTATCATGATTAATTTGGCTTCTGTGTTAAAAACCATGGAAGACTTGGACTGGCTTATGCTTAATTGAAGGAAGAAAATAAACTCAGAATTACAAGAAATCTACAATGAAATTAAACCTTAACTAAACCAAAACCTGGGTGGGCCTGTTCATTCATTGTGATGATTGACATGCGACACATCCTAGTTGTAATCAATTCCTTCCTAAACTTAAAAACCTATTCCATTAATTTCATTAATTGTCCTGATAGAGTAGTTTAACGAAAGTTAGACAAAGCGTGGGAAAGTTGAAAAAGGTCTAAAGCATCATGGATGGGTCATGGGGCATGGATGGGGATCACATGGGGGAATGTGGAAGATGGGTGGATGAAGTTGAAAATAGCTCTTGAAACGTTACATGTTTTGGTGGGATATGTTTGGGGGGCTTGGGCTGCCCGGCCATCAAAATGTGCGTTGGGCTGCCCATCGAAACTTGACATGTTTCAATGGGTGGTAGCTAGGTTTCGAGGTTTTTGTTTCAAGGCTCATGTTTCAAGGCATGCAATTTCCAACCAGCAAAAATGAATGTTGGGTCGCCATTGAAACACAACATGTTTTGATGTTGGTTTGCTCTAGGGCTCCCACTACATGTGCATGAAAACCCTTGCTAGGTCACCTCAAAGCGAACAACGCATTTACGACTTGTTGCTGAAATAACATTGGGGCACAATCCCCAATCTTATACAATATGCATATATTATTATATAGTATAACTATTTCGAATTGTTTTGAAGAAATGAACCAAAATTGGAACTAGAAATTTAGGAATGTGAAGAAATTATGGTCTCAAACCTCCATGCAGGTTAGTTCCTCAAATTGCAAACAACTAGTAGGAACCCAAACTAGAGATTCTTCTTAGAATCAAATCTGATGAAATGGGTATCAACCAAGCTAAAAGACCTGTCATTTCACATGATCAATCACAACAGCTGTGTAAAGTTACTTCGAGTACACCCCAAGAAAACCATGTGGTACTACACTAACCTTAGCGTAAGAAGAGCATATTGCTGCCCTTACATCCATTAGATCAGATGCCACAGAAGCTGTTGTCTAGTTCAGTATTTGTACATTAGATCGGGCTGGCATGGTGGCATGATGTGAACCTGACCAAGCAACGACTTTGTCACAGATATGGCTCCCTCATTCCATCTCTTTGGGATCGAGTCATGGATAACACCAGCTACTCAGCATGGATGGTGGGCACATCTGCAATGAACCTTCAGTGTGGGGAAAGTTATAGATAGAGATTTCTAGGGTTCCCTATTTGAAAGCACTGCTGCCAGACCAAGTAAGTAGTAAGAGCATCAGACTGACCTAAAGCTCATCACACTCAAGAGTCATGAGCTGATCGAACAAAGGGAAAAAAAAGAAGAAAGAGTATTAACGGTGTGTCAGGGTTTCTGAACTGAAAAGAAGGTTCACACCGAACCCCCTGCAATTGTACATAGTACATACAACAGCTCATTTGGACACGGGACAACAAGAGTATGTAATACAAGCAATAAACACCAATTGTTAGGGCTGGAGTCAGGGGATCTTTTTTTGGCCTTGCTTACCAAGGCAAGGATATTGTGTTTAGAATCATTATAGAGTATAGTAGCTTATTTATTTTGGCCCCTAGGTAATAGGTCTATTTTTATATGAGGAATTTTGAAAGATGATATTTTGGCTTGTGTTGAAACTTGAGATTAGTTATAGTTATAATATCTTGAAGGATTTTTGCTTCTTTTAGAGGATTTTTTGAAGATTATATTTTTGCATGGTGAACTATTTGAGTTTCCATAATTCTTCTTTTGCCTCAAGATCCGAGTAAATGGCAAGGCCACAGTGTGACACACCCCTTGTTTTTTTCCTTCCAATTTCGTGATGGAGCCACACTGGTGATCATCTGCAAGAGGAATTAGCCAAATTTGGCTACAAGTCAGAGAGGAAAGTAAATTTTTTCAAAAAGAATCTTTCTGTGTATTTGGGGATCTTCTGGGGCCTATTGTCTAAATATGGCAATTTCAGAATTTTTTTTCCCTCCAAATCTGGTGACTTTGGCATGAACTTTTAAAACAAAAATCTCTTTGTATGAGTCACAATTAATTTTCTTGGGTTGCCAAGGGGTGAAAATTCGCCAAAAAAAAACATTGGAGCTGTCATGAAAGCCCTGCTATATACCTCCAATTGAAGAAGTGTCAATTTTGGCCAGAGTGAACCAGCAGCCTCTAGGGCACCATGTGGGATGGATGGCAGGTGGACAGGCCCATCCAGTTCCCTAACTAATCACTGTGGTTAATTCAGTTGCTGCTTTTATTACCTGCCTCCACTTGCCCTACCTACATACTAACCATCTACATACTTCTACTTACCTTGTAGTGGCCACCTATTCTCCTACATACCTACCTACCTACAAGTTCGTCCCTTTACAGGATAAGTTATGCAGGTGAAACCTGACATCAACTCAGTTGGGATGATTCATACACAAGTGAGTTGTAATGGGCTTCCAATGGATGGTTCTTCACCCAGCACACCATGCAGGCGGATGATGTGTGAACAGAAAACATTTTTTTCATTGCATTCCTCTCCCATAGCCAACCATTGTGGTTAGCTATTTACCAACCATCCACATGTATCTAGTATCTACCTACCAAGTAGCCAGCAAAGTGCCTTACCCTCCTCACCTACCTGCATAGTAACCACTTACATGAACGTATCGGCCTCAGAGCGGGGGTGTTCACGAAGTAAGTGCGCTTCAGCTTCACCTTTGGTGGACACTTACTTCAGGAATGCCCCTGTAGGGTAATGTGTAGGGCATTACCCTACACATATTTCCTGACTCCAAGGATTCTACAAGCAGGACACATTTCATCACGTAATGGCGTTGCATGTTATGGCAAGTTCAAACTTCAAACCAGCAACAGTCAAAATAGAAAATGTTCCATGAAGTTCCCCAAAAGAATGAACTCACAATTCACAGTAACACTTGGTGAACATTTCTCAAAATGTGGGACCAAATGAAAACTACTTGTCTCTCTCCCTTTGAACAGGCAGAGCCCCTAAAAGAGTTGCTCCGCCTGAGGACTTGGATGGATTCAGCATGTAGGCATGTAAGGTAGCGAGAAGTAGTAGTAGTACCAGAGCAGGAAAGATTCAAACCGCTAATTTATTTTTGCAGGATCATGGTTCTCTGTCTCACAGGGAGTCCAGTCAGTCAGTCAGTCCATGGAAAATGTAGGAAAACTTGAGGAACTGTCCTGCTCCCAGTGGGGCAAACCAGGAACTTGAGGAACTTGGTGTAAGAAGAGATGGTAACCAAATTTATTGAAAGAAAAAAACTTTCCTACACACCTTATAACACAGTAAGGTTTTGCAACCTTGGAGTGTCAAGCATTGAGTCAGAAAGCACCCTGAAAATCACTAGCAAGGGGATGGTGTTTGTAGGGTACCTGTATTGGCTTAGACAGTGCCCAAGGCAAACTGGCTTAGCCATAGGAATTGTAACAGTTTGTTGAGCAGCAGATGGTACAGGAAATGTATCTCAATTGGCAGCACTCAAGCTATCGTTATGTTCTCCTGCAAGGGGCAGCCTCGACAGGTCACCATTTCTTTTGTACATGCCACCCCTGAGTAGCTGGAGAATGACTAGATCCAAGCCAAATTTGAGGTCTCAACCTCTTATTCCACCTGCTCAAATTATGGTTTTCTGGCCCCTCCTCCAAAAATGTGTGCCTACATTGTCAGCCCAGGCCAGGGGAAAAATATCCTAAATTGAATGGGGAAGTGCCACACTCTCAGGTCAGGAATTGTTAACAATATATTCTCCCATCATGGTAGCTTCCAAGCTCTTGCCATTTCCAGACAGCACACAGCTTGCAGGTATCATGCCATTGAGCCCATGAGTGAGTGACCTTGAATTTGCATGTGTTGGTGATAGGCCACTGCTTCCATTAGAGATGGTTTGTTCACCTGACAAGTTTGCTAAACCACCCACAAATGCATCTGATTCCACCATGTTTAGTTCACTCTGATGTGAGACTTGCATGTCCAGGTTGCTGAATTGTTGTTGCTGGTATTCAAAAGAACTGGAGGTTGTAGTCTGCTGCTGCTGTTACGACAGTGACAATAATTAGTGAAAGGATCATGCAAGAATGTTGTTTACTTACAGAAGACATTTGGTGTAATCTAGCTGACGATTCCCTGTCCTCTTGATGCCTTCTTAGAAAATTACCTCATGTATTCCAGATTTTCAATCTTTCATACAATATGTATACTAGTTTTTATGACCTGAAAATTATCTGATTTGGCATGCTGGGGGCACATCTATCTTTGGTAGTTAGTTAGTCAGTTAGTTGCAACAGAATGCATACCAGAATGTCAAACACCTTCACCCATTCTAGAAACCTGAAAATTCCTTGGTAGAGAGGGAAATTCCATAGAATAGTGGAGGATCCCTTGCAAAATTGGGCACTGTTTGTAAGGGCATGGATATGATATGTGAACATTCTAATATCAAAAGCAGGAGAGAGGAGGCAGATACTCAAAGAGTACTAACCGGTTGTTGCAACTGTTGCTGCTGGTAGAGCTGCCGAAGTATTTGGAGCTCTTTCTTCAGTGCCTCATTGTGTGCTGCCATTTGATCAACCAACTCACTCTCAGAATCATGATAGTGCTGCATCTTACTGTACCTGGGGAAGCAAGCTAAGGCTTCTATACTTGTTGTCAAATATGCATAGAGACTCCAGTGGGGAGTGGCTGAACCCCATAAATTGGTCTAACATGGAGGTTACTCTGTCATTCCTCCAGTCCAAGGAGCTCCAATTTCAATTTGAGAGACCTTGTACTTCATGAAGTCAGACATTTCCAATTGCATTCAATCTCCATATGTGGCAATGCAATGGAAATTGTGTGCTGGAGGACTGAGGTTGCCTTTGTCCAAGGTGGAATAGGAAAGGGCATAGTTACTACATACCATCCTTGAAGTGCTGACTTTGAGCAAGCGCTGCCATCCTCTGCTTGATTGTGTTGTTGTCCATGTTCAGGACAGCTCTACGATGCTCATAGAAAGCAACCTGAGGAGCCATTGTGGCAACCTCTGTCTGCAGTCCACTTTACAGATTTAGGGCAACACTCACAGGGAGGCACAGAAAGGGTTCCAGATCAAGAGTTGTAGAGAAAATCTGCACTAGACAGACAAAGTTGATACTGTAAATGCTGTAAATTAGAATGGTCAGACATTTGCATGCTAAGCATGCTATCTATGCACAAGAAATGTTGTAGTACAAAAATCAGGATCTTGAATCAGCATCAAAGACAGTAATATGCATAACATCTCAAGGAAATCATGACCTGTAATGGATGCAATTCCTTTCTCTCTCTTTTTCATATACAGCAATGAGCAGATTGTATGACAGCTCTGACTGTGCTCACAAGGCATGGTGATTGGTGCAGACTACAGACTTCCACAGCGCATGTTCATGAAAATACCTGTAAGGCTGCCACACTTCTCTCCAGCTCAGAGATGTATTGCAGCTTTCGAACACGTGAACGCTGTGCTGATTGCCTGTTGGCCAATATTCTGAAAGCACAGACTACCCATACTTATCAGACCACTTTACATTACCAACGCTTCATTTGGGTGGATTTCAGTTCCACCTATGAAACCCCTCCAAAAGAAACATTTCAACTGTGACCCAGAAAGCAATGGACACATAGATCTTCTTGCCTGTCAAGCAGTGGGGGGTCTATGCAAGGCTTGGAAATAAAAACTTTAAGAATCACAAATGGTAGATCAGATCTACATTGCTGTTTTGTTTTCTTTCTTGCTCACCTTTTGGCTCTTTTTGGGTCTAGACTGGAATCAAGCCCAGCCAATGCCTGCTGCAACTCTCCTTTGGAGAAAGGCTGGGTAAAACTGTCCCCATCCCTTGTACTTTGCACTTCTGGTTCACCCTTAAGCTTTTCTGGCCCTGCTGCTCTCACCTCCTCATTTGACACCTCACTTTGGCTGTTACTGTCTGAGGGAGTTGATGGCTTCTCATGTTTTGCTGGAGCAGTTAGACCTGATGTCTGGGTGTTGTTGTTCCCAGAGCTACAGCCTGCAGTGTTTGCAGACACTGCATTAGTTACAGAGTCTGACTTGGGGTTCTTGTTAGCCAGTTGTTGCTGTTGCTGTTGCTTCTGCAGTGAATTGCTGTTGTTCCCAAACATGGACATGAGTTGATCTTCATCAAGCCTATGAATCAAGCAGGAAAGTCATCAGCAAATTGGCTCACAACAAGCCCATCTCCAACTGCAAATTTCTCTGACACCTTCATCTCTGGTTATGACAAGCCAGATTCACAAGGGAAAAAACCAACAACAGTGCATTGCAAATGCAACTTGCCAATGCAAGCTGTAGTTGTACTGTGCAGTGAACTAAAAAGTAGATGCAAGTATCATCTAGAACCAAATACGACCAGTAAAACAGGGAAGAATATATTCACTGATTGTGGCAACAACAGATTTCTCTTGATCAAAGGTGATTATCCCCATCCTCACCCCCAACAATCAATTAGTCACCACTGAAGACTTTCTTGCTATACCTGTCAAAGTCCAAAGAGCCACCACGAGAATGCATTGAGGCTGCACTTTGAGAATCGAAGTCCTCCTCTTCCATAATGTTTTCATCAGCAACCTTGGGAAAATTGGTGTTGCTGTCCAGAAAGACCATAGACTCACTAGCAGACCGCCGATGGCCCGAACTCCTTTTGAATGCACCCTCAGGTGCATCCACTAGCTCATCAATCCAAGATGTTTGTTTCTGCACATTGTGAGACTTGTGATGATTAGCCACAGTCTCAGTAGGGCAGAGAAAATAATGAAAAAGGCAGAGTATCAATCAGCAGCAGTTTGGGCTTGGTTGGAACTTGAAACAGGCCACATGATCCAGGGTCAGTCATGGTCCACACATTTATAGCAAAAACCAAGTTGATATCCCTAACAGTAAAGATAAACTCTCTAGTGCTCTGGAACCTCTTCGAGTTTCTCTATCATCAATTCCTGCATGGAGGTTAAACAAAGAACTTTGCTGTGAACTCTCAAAGGGCCCCTATCTGTGAATCAGTCAACATTCTGAAGGTGTAGTAGATGTTGGCTACTGGAAAGCTGAATGTGGAAGTGCCCACTATCAGGCTTACTGTGGAGATCTGTTGTTGAGCACCCTAACAACCACACCAGGAACTGAATCTCACACCTTCCATGAATTATGATATGGCCCTTTCTTCAGGATGTCTGTTGTGCCATCCAGAGAGACCATACCTACGATTCTGATGCTTGCAAGTATCCAAAAGGAGCTTCACATCTTTGAAGGCTTCCCATGTATGTTACAATGTTTTCCAATAGAGCACTAATACCAGAACATGGGCAGTAGCCTGAATTCATGTAGAAGAAGATATTCAGCTGGAAATGGGAAGGAAAGTTGAGAATATGAAATACTACCTGTGAGAGATACCCAGCTGATGGAGTGCGCTTGTGGACCCCCCCACGAATTGACATGATGGAGCCTGAGCGGCCAGCAGCGTTGTTGGACTCAAGAACAGGACCTGATCCAAAACTTGGAAATGCAGGGCTCTTGGGAGGAAGTTGTGATGGGTTCATAGGGAAGGACCAGTTCACTGCACGTGCATCCCCTTGACTTGGGTTAGCCATTTGATTCTTGCTTGCTTGCTTTCTTGTGTGTGTGTGTCTCTCTGCTCGGCGACCCTGCTTCGACCAGCTCCCTTGAGGCTTTTTCGATGCAGGGACGTGGTTAAACTGCCCTAGAAAAACTCCAGCTCTTCAAGATTTGTCCTGGTGCATTCACGAGACACACACACAAACACACAAACAAAAGAATCAAGTCATATGGGTCTTCACGGAAACCATTACAACAACTCAAACTGTAGATCGAGGAGCAGCTTCTGTAGCAGAGCTTATATGCACAGCTTGCCAGTAGCTCCAAGAGTCTGTTTTACAAGTGCTACATTGTCTTGCAAGGTGCCTAATGATTGCTGCTGATTCCTCTACTTTAGGCCTGAAAATCACCCAACAGTCTGAAATCGGATCAAGAGAAACGTCGCTTTCAAGAAGTAGTTCAATAAACAAGTCTTCTTACCCGCATTCTTCACTAGTCTAGGTTTGGATTACAGATGATGATGGTCGCAGCTAATCCATTGCTCGATCTCTGGAACTCAGCGATTACATTCAGTGAAGCACCATAATCCTCATCTTTCTCTGCGCACAAAATTCGGTAAGAAGAATTCACACATTACCACCTTGTATATCACCATTGTATTGATCCCGCTTCATCAGTTTCTTAGCTACTATTCTATTTCTTGTTTCTTATGACTTCTCTAGTGCTGAGCTCTTTCCTTCTTCCTCTAAAACCCCTTGAGAACTTATCGAGATCCTTTCCTTCAAGTGACATTATGTCCAAAAGTGTGGTCACTGTCCTCAAGGCTTTTGTTTGTGCGACTCAGGTCGAGCTGTCTGTCTCTAAAGAAAAAGGCAAAGGCAAGTACTACGCTCCTCCAAGGTCCACCTACATTTCAACCACGCGGTAATCCAGAACTCAGAGATTGAGAATGCTGATGTGAGGAGCAGAAAGATCTCCTGAAGCTGTTCACGTTTTAGAACTCGACGAGTTTTCGATTTCAAACATTACTAGTTAGCGGAAAGACCGTCGAACACTGATACGACGAGATCGTTTTGTGCACAGTTGAAGACATTTCTGTAAGATTCGCACTTGAAAACATTCACGTTTCAAAAGAAGTCGTGACCAGTTGATGAGCAAACTTCTGGCGTAACCACCTCACACGTACAGTACCGGATGATCCCGACGTACGTAAAAAGAACTGTGACATTACAAGAAGTCACAGTGACAAGGAAGATTTGCTTTCCGAAGACTTACATCTGAGCCGCTAACGGTACGCCACCGGTTCATGGTCCCGAGAAATAAAGAATCCTAGTCGTTTTTGAAGCCACACCAACACGGTCACTTCATCTTGGAGGCCGAACGTTTGCAGTTCTTGAAACTCTGTGAATAATAATACTCCAATGCGGGCTGCTCGGCAATATTGCGACTGTGTCCGCCGCCAAGTCTAGACTGTACTCGATCTTTGATCTATTTCGAAGAGTGGTCGCGGAAGGAAGGAATCGCTTTTAGTAGCTAGAGGCAAGAAGATCTGGCGGAGCTTACTTACGCAGTAGTTTTCTTAAACCATGGAATTTGTGTGCAACAGGAACATCCGCCGCGACTTCTGCCTCCGCATGCTGATGATCTTCTTCTTCAAGACACCATTCTCTAGATTCAACAAAGAACCGTAAACTGTGTCCCCGGGAGATGAAGTTACAGATGAGCGATCATCATACCCGACTCGACCTGTAGACTTGTTGCATTTCCAGGAAAACAAACAATCGCAAGTCTACAGAATCGCATCCGCATCGCCTTTGCGAGACTGAACAACAAAGGAATTTACGCCGGATCGGAAGAAAACGCATCAGGCATTGCACTGGATTCGCTTACTACTACTGACTCATGTCGCATAGTTTCGCGACCAGCGTCGCAGTCCTACTACTGCGACGATCATCCAGGGCACAACAACAGGGCCTGTAACCCGCCGGCACAACTTCTTCCCCAAGTTCCCCCCCCACCCCCATAAAAACAAAGATCGAACAAGCTCGCGACAATCGGACGCCGCAACAACAACAACAACAATGTAACAACACGTGACACAAGATATTGAAAACAGATTCCGAAAGTTTTACAATAACATCGATCGCAGGATCAAAAGACAAAACATGACCTCAATGCGGTGCGATCGCCTTACAACAACCAATCTTCAGCTGGCCAAGGGGCCAAAAAAAGAACCAAGACAAAACCAAAAAAAAAAAAAAAAAACAAAAAAAAAACAAAAAAAAAAAAAAAAAACAGTATCACTGCCTACAAGCACCCAAACCAACACCAAAGGACATGAGATCTGGAGATACGGTGGGATGACTACTACCAGCTTGTGTCCCCCGCCAAGCAAAAACGAGGAAGATACCAAAAAAATGCGGAAAAAAAAAGTAGAGAAAGTGGAGATGAAAACTAGCACTACCGTAAAAAAGAAAGAACGAGAAAAAAGAAAAAAGAAAACAAAGAACAAGACGAGCAGATGCGCGAGAAGCTCGGGTTGGAAGGAGAAGATGCAAAGCGGGAGGAGCGAGAGAGAGAGAGATAGAGCGCGCGCCGGCGAGCAATGCGCTGCAAGAAAGAAGTCTGCTGAAAACTGGGCTGAATTTGCGACCACCAAATTTTACTGCAGTTACAGTGTCGTTGTTTTGTGGTCATAATGACCACGTGGTGAGTCCTTAGTTCCTGACTGACTGACTCACCTCACCTCTCTTGTCGTGGTAAAAGTAAAAAAAAGTAAATTCTAGTACCTACCAGTTTCTTTTTGTAACTTCTCTCTCTTATCATAATTTTATTTTTCTCTCTTTCTAAAAGTTCTCTGCTCGCTATCTTTTCTTTTCTTTTACAACACTGCCCGTTCTTTTTCCTTATTTTGACTACATTAGTAGTAGTAGTGCCTTGGCTGCTTAGACTCATGTTTGTCGAATAATTCCTTCATTCATTCACTTTGAGGATTCCATTTCCACAAATGAGGCATATATTCCCAAATATTCCATCAAATTCTTTTTTTTTTTTTTCAGAAAAAATATTTCCAACAAAAAAAATGCAAAGTTAGTGGAATTTACACTAGATTTTTTCAAAATAATTTCCTTTTTTTCCCCCTTTTTTTGGAAAAAAAGGACAAAATTTGTCGAAAGAAAAACGCTCGTGAGCTTGTGTTGTTGGCCTAAGTGTGAATTTGTTACCCAACCAAATTTTCCTTTCTCATTCCAAATGATTCTTTAAATTTGAGTACATCTCTCTCACACCATAGGTCTAAAAATTATGGATCACCTCCCAAGAAATCAAAGTCATTCATGAAGGCTTTCCAATAGTATAAATAGCACGCCTCGATTTCTTGAAAAAAATTAATCTTGATTTTGTTGAATTTTCTTTCACAAAATCATTCAATATTCAAGAACTCCTCATT
>Ga0209611_10010181_pt1 | contig 13928 bp, 6 predicted proteins | sample S1TSphgellanicum_3_FD_187693 | JGI IMG/M metagenome (GOLD analysis project Ga0209611, IMG submission 187693) | Host-associated microbial communities from peat moss isolated from Minnesota, USA - S1T2_Fc - Sphagnum magellanicum MG (SPAdes) (version 2) | ecosystem: Host-associated > Plants > Peat... | reverse complement strand
GGCCTACCTATCTAGGTAAATAAGTCCTAGATAAATGCGTAGGTATGTAGGTTTTAAAACCTACCAATTTACTTACCTATGGTTATGTATGACTTGCTTAGCTATTAATTTTTTTTTTTTTTTAAAACTTGTTTTCCAAAATATAATTAATATGCCATGTGGCAATTATTATTGTGCCATGTGTCACAATTTCAAACAATCATTAATAATCATATTGGATAATGGAAATCAATATTTCGATTTTTTTTATGTTTAAAAGTTTTCATAATGCCACATGTCAAATTTTAATAGATGGATGACAATTATTGATGTTAATATGACATCATGGGTGTAGTTATAATGGAGTTGAAAATGAGTTGTTCTGATAGAGTTACAATTGAATTACACAATATATATATGATAAGTTACCAATGTCCTATGCAATTCAAATATTGAGTTGCAAGGCCAGTTGTAAAACACCCTTTTTCCTCATAGTGATTGTGAATTTTGCTTGAATTTCCATGAATTTACTTAAACCTACTTTAAACATGTAATCTTTATTTAAAGTTTTAACAAAATTGAAAAAAATGTTCATATTAATCCTTGAATTAAATAATATTTTAAAATTCAATATATCAAAGCCTACTTGATGACTACTTTTCTTTATGCTGCAAGGAACATTTGCGATCTAATTTACCATGCTTGGACCCATTTAATTTTTTTAAAAACAAGTATCAAGTTGCATCAATTCACATTGATTTGTAAAAAACAACCAATTGCAAGTTTGTAAGCACATTACAATGTGCAAGTTTGCAACATTATTTTTCTACCACCAAGAACCTTGCTCAACATTAAACAAATACAAAATTTAGACAAGCCACAACTTGCATGTTTGAATAGGCACATGGAAACAAATGGGATTCAAAGTCTTATGAGTAGGGTGATTAATGTTTCTTGTTCAAGAATGAGGTTGGAGAGCTACAATTATGTGAAAGGTTTAATGATGGCAATGACTCTCCTAATTAAATTGAACAATCTAACACCTGTCGCATCACAAATTTGCCCCCTTCATGTATATGTGTTTTTATCACTCTTTAACAATGTGTTCAAAGTTAATTATTAATGAAGTGTTTACTAATCGTCACAATGTGTTACAATATCATATAATGACTACATTGACACTTTGTTAACACTTAATTTTGAACACATAGTTAAAGCATTGTAAGAGTACAAATACATTAAAGAGGCAAGTTTGTGATTAGTCATTAGATGCTTGGGATGTTCCTCTCTAAAACAATCTAATGACTACAAGAAATATTTTAAATATTCACACTCATTATGGCATATAAGCTTCTAGTGAAAGGTTATATGTTTGAAGTAGTTATCCAACACTGATCATGATGACACATCTAATTTTTAGCATAGGGTTAATTTTTCAACCTTTATTTCCTTTGCTAAGGTGGTTGGGCCTTTTGAATGGGGAATTTTGGTGATAATTTGCCATAAAAAACTCTAATTTGAATAAGATCATCTAAATTGCTACTAACAAATAGACTTATGCTAACACCACTCCTCAAGGGCTAGAGTTTGGTGATTTTTTTTGAGAGAAAAAACAAATTTCACCAAAAAATTGAAACAATGTCACCATTTGGCAATCTTTCCCCAAAAAAAAGGATTGATGGCTTAGTAGTTTTTTGGCATCAAATTGTTAGTGCAAAATCATTCATATTAAGAAGTGTTCTTTTTGGGCTTCCAGTTCCAACACTTCAGCCATAAAGCATTGCCCACTATTGTTACATTTCACACCCAAAAATATGATCAAAGCGCCAGCTTTCACATTATCTACAATTTGGCCAAAAGGTTTTAAGGAGGAAATTAAAACAATACCGTATATATCAAAACTACGACAATCCTAAAATGAAATATCCACAATATGTATTATGGAACTAGTGTTTTTTGAAGGATTTTAAAAATATAGCTCAAGTAGCAATCATCCTTATGAAGATATACCAAAATTGAAGATAATCCCTAGGAAGATTTAGTCAAATATGTATATAAACAAGATATGTATTTTATGTATTTACAAATAATAATAATAATAATGATTTTTAATTTTTTTTAATGACTTTTGGGGATTGAAAATTGAAACCCTCCAAAATCACTTTATTTTAAATTTGTTGAATTTTTCTTTTTCTTTTTGGCAAAAAATTTCCACGAAAAATAAGTTATATAGAACACCACACTTGGTTGAGTTATTTAGGGTTGCACAAGCAATGTACCTTGCATAATGGGCAGCTATGAATCCATTCCATTATGTGAACATCTTTGATGGATGATTATTATGTACCATGGAATTTCTATGGGAACAACATGGGAATAAAATGTGAATGTCATGTGAGCATTGTGAGAACAACACTAGAACATGGGAACATGAAAACAAAATATGGGAACCTTTCTTTCAATTGGAATTTTCCAATTTGAAAAATTGTTCATCATAATCTTGTACCTTGAAAGATTATACAACATAATTTTCTTGTTCATAATATTATGAAATTGTAATCGAATGACATGTGGTAGCTTGAAGAGCATGACCATTACCCAACCTAATTGAATACAATAGTGGCCATAAATGTCATGGGAATACTTGCATGTGTGATGTGGTCAATTTTGTGAAATGCCATCTTCTTTCAAAATTATTTAGTAAAGGAAAGAACATCTCCATCGGAGTCCCTAACTAACCACACTTACAACGACAACCATTGGAAACTAGTGACAATGGAGTCCCATTGCAATGCTTGGAACATCAAAATGAGCCAACCTTGTCAATTGCTTTTCCTTGGTTAAAAAACAACACACATTGTACCATCATCACCAACAACACCCAGCACCCATTTTGATCATTGTCACTAAACATCCCTCCATTTGTTTTGTCAACACTTCTTTTGCAATCATTTGTTTTGTGTAAATGTAAAGCCCTAGGGTGGGAGGATTCTCAAAATAAGAGGCCTAGGACAAGGCGATAGCCAAATCCGGCCTTGCATTTTGGGAATGTCCCCCCACCCATGGGCTTTACCTATCATAAAGCACAAGGCAAAATATATCATGAACCAAACCTATGTACATCATGAGGCCATAATAACCCTTCCCATTCATAGGTTATAAAAAATGACTTCTTTTCATAAAATTACCATCAGATGATGCAAGTAATAGGGGTAACTCCACAACATCTAATTTCTGTAGTAGAACACAATTCCCTTTTAGGCCACCTTCACAAAATTGGGCACATGCAAGATTCCTATAACATTTGTGGCCACTTTTGTATTCATGTAGGCTAGTTAACCATGGTGCACTTCAACTTATCACATGTCACTTGGATGACTGTTCGTAATATTATGAAGAAGAAGATTATGTTATATAATCTTCCAACATAGAAGATTATGCTATATAAATTTCAAATTAAAATATTAATTAAAAAAAATTCCCATTTTATTTTTTCATATCCTATCCATGTTCTAGTGATGTGCCCAAGATGGAGTTGGTATTAAGATGACCTAATAAGACAAACCTAAAGTAACTCACTTTTTTTTATTGATATGAGGGGTATCCATGGTTGGAACTTGAGATGCAGCTTATTAATAACACCCAACTAAATGCACCTAATTAGGTATGCAACTTTACTTTGTGTTGATAAAAAGCCTAAACCCTAATACCCAACTGAAAGTGACATGGCTATGCTATGTAACTTTGCTTTGTATTAATAATACCCAACTACCTTAATTCAAGTTTGCTTTGGATGAATACTCAACATAAAGCAACATAATTATGAAATTTTGATATGGGTATTTGTTCCCAACTAAATAATTTCAAGTTCCTTTGGATGAATACTCAACTTAAAAGGGGCAACATGCTTCTAGAATTTTGGCTATGGGTATTTATACCCAGTTAAATGCAAAAACTGGCTTTGGATGAATAGGCAACGAAATGCAACTTCGTCAAGTAACTTTTTAGGACTAAAGGGTGACTATAAGGTAATGATTGTTAAGTGGCGACGTTTCGCCAGAAAAGGAAAAAATTAAATTGAAGTGATTTTGGAGGCTTTCACTTGTCAAAAGTGGGGGAAACAAAAGTTTAAAAAATCTCTGTATTTATACATTGGGTTTTGCAGTGTTTAGCCATGAATGTCGAAAGTTGATTTAAAAAAATTGTGCTTCATGTCTGGTTTATAGCCAGAATGCGCCTAAAAAAAACCTTCCTAGAGACAATCGCCAATTCACCTTCTTCCTTCCTAAGAATGATTCCCATTGAGGTTACAATTTTTAAACTTTTTTAAATCCCCAAAAAAAAACTGTTCACAAGTTTAGACAAGTTTAGAGACTTTTGTTTTTGTTTGTAGGTTAAGTACCACAATTCTAGTGGCCAATATAAATAATTATGCAAATATAAATAATTAAACCACAATAAAGAATTTTGCCATAATGAATAACTATACCATTATAAATAATTATATCATAATAATAATAAATGGAATTTCAGCTTTACAATCAACTTGGTGTGATGCATGGGGGGAATGAATGTCGACTGTCGCACGACAATCGAAGCTCCATGATCTGGAAGCAAAGCATTTGGGGGATTAATGGTGGCAACATTCGAAACAGTTTGATCTCTCCCTTTCTCTCGATTGTCGCTCAACAGTAGGAATTTAATGCTGGGAATTTCGCATAATTCTCGCTCGCAGAAGCAAACTCATGGGCTCCCAACAAGAGAGTATATTTATCCACACTCGACCTTTGAACGGACTTGACTTTTGCAGGCATCAGCTAATTGGGAGCTGTAAGATCCTCATCAACATGAGCCTTCCACTCGCGAGGTACCGTTTCTCTAGTGTCAATTGTACGAATTGAACGTTTTTGTAGATTGAAGCGATTGGTGTTGCACTGAAGTTGCATCTTTGAATTAAATTTGTCGTTGTAGAGAATGCGCCATTTCTAGCTATCTGCTCGTGTTGCTGAGTGCTCAGTACAGATTTCTAAAGTTACGTCGTGCGAGGTTTTGTTTGTTTTTTGTCCTAACTGGATGAAATCATGGATTTTGATGATGCTGATGAAACGATCATGTATTTCGATTAGGATGAAGAAAGGATCATGGATTTTATCTTGATGAAGAAATGATCTGCATGGATGTCTATGATGATGATGATGATGATGAAGAGTGAAGGAATGATCAGGGTGAACCCCAAGGATTTGAGGTTCACACAAGACAGTATTGCTGTCTGCTTTCAATCACCGCACGAAAACTGGCGGATTGACGACACTGTTGATATGATAGTGTCCAAGAAATTGTCCCCCAAGAGGTTCCCAATGCTCTGTGTAGTTCGCTACCAAGGGATTCTTTGGTCTCTCGATAACCGAAGACTTTGGGTCTTCCGGAAAGCTCAGATCGCGAAGATTACTGTGTTGCTTGATCCGGATTTCGAGAGCCGCCGGCGTATTGTCAACCTCAAATCTGACAGATCTCTCATGGCTCGATGGTCATGTGAGAGCTATTTTCCCACAGTGCGAGGAAAAGTCCGATATAATATTCGTCAGCAGAAGCTGCACCTGCCACCTGCTGCACCAATAGGTTTCCTTGATTCAGAAAACCGGCCCAGATTAACGCCTGCGTCAACGTCGCTCCAGTCTCCAGCTGCAGCTTCCAGTAGAGCGTCGCATACCGTTATCGAGATCCCCGAAGTAGGCGCTGAGGGCGAGATTCACACTCCAGAGGCTGAAGAAGAGATTCCGAACCCAGACGCTGAAGAAGAGACCCCCAATCCAGAAGCTGAAGGCGAGATTCCCACTCCAGACTCGGAAGAAGATCACATTCCGAATGCAGGCACTGAAGTTCGTTGCGGAAAACTCTATCGGTTCTTTTACTGGTTGATTTCCTCTGTTTTAAAGCTCTTTGGAATTGAATAGTTGCTGCTGAATTCAGTCCAGGACTGAAATTGTATGCGCTCGCATTAACTTTCATAGCTGCTGCTTGAGGTTTGCAAATATTACGTCTCAGTTTTTGGTTTTTCACAAGCTGAACATCTGCACCAGCTCATGCTTGCATTTTTTGCTTTTAAGGAAGACTCCACTGCGATATCATGATGTTTTGAACAATCAGAACCTCTGACTCTTTGGTAATTCCGACTCCTATATATGTGATTCAGGAATTCAGCTCGAACTACTTTGTGTATGTGAAATATGGCTGCACAGAAATCTGAAGTTGCATTTGATCCATAAAACTCAGACCTCCTCAAATCAAGACAACAGGACCACAAGTCCATCATCCAGTTACCTTGAAACTGAGATGACAAAACCCAATTTCACACAAAACTACATGTAACATATGGGTTCAACTTCACCTCCAGTTCCTCCAGCTGCAAAATTGGTGCAAGTTTATGCTCCCTTGCTCTCTTTATAATAGCTGCAAAAGCTCTCAAAGAAAATTGGAGGACAAGTTGCTCATTTTCTTTCTAGTTTTCTTCAACAGGTTTATAATGATCAAACTGCAAATTTAGTTACAAACTTCCAGGCTAATCACTGATTAAGCTCCGCAAATTCATAAGATGAGTCTTTCCCATGTAGTCTAAACTTAGGCTGAATTAGTCCAACTGCTGCACAGCAGACAATGGAGAATATAATATGCAAGAATTGCAACTTCAAAAGCTGAGATTTTGATCAACTGAATCCCACTAAACCCCAACTCACTGATTCTTGTCCAAGCAGATGCAATTTTGTATTTCCTTTCTGGTTTTCTCCAACAGTAAATACAATAATGATCAAAGCTGAATTAAGCGCCATCATCCTTAATCACTGAGTAAGCTAATTTGTTCACAGATGGGAATAGCATATTATTCCATAATGTAGATTTATCTTCACAGAAACCAGTTCAAGATCTTTGGAATGCTACTCGCAGAGGAGAATACATACACAAAAAATTGCAATTTCAAAAGCTGAAGCTTTGATCATCTGGAATCTACAAAACTCAGCCCCAAAATTTATCCAATCAGATGTAATTTAGCATTTTCTTTCTGGTTTTCTTCAACAGTTTACAATTCCAAAACATATTTATTTTCACAGAAACCAGAAGTCAAGATCTTTCGAATGCTGCACACAGAGGAGAACATATGCAAGAATTGCAACTTCAATTTAATCTGAATTCTGATCATCTGAAATTCACAACCAACTCCAGCACCGATTGTCCAAGCAGATGTTTAAATTTAGCAATCTTTCTGGTTTTGTTTGGCAGTTTCCAATGATCAAACTGCATTAATTACAAGCTTCCCTAATCACTGATTAAGCTCTCTTCACATATGGGTCTTTTGAATGAGTCTCTAAAGTGCTGCACACAATTAAGGAGAGCATATGCAAGAATTTCAACTTTTCAAAAGCTGACATTTTGATCATCTGAAATCCACAAAATCTCCAGCACCAATTGTCCAAGCAGATGGAATTCAGTATTTTTCTTTTTGGTTTTTGTCTACGGTTTACAATGATCAAGCTGCATTAATTAACAGATCTTCCTAATCACTGATGAAGCTCCAGAATGGGTCTTTTGAATTAGTGTAACTGCTGCACACAAAGGAGAGCATATGCAAGAATTGCAACTTTTCAAAAGCCAAAATTTTGATCATCTGAAATCCACAAAAAACTCCAGCACTAATTAATTCATGCTTCTACACCTTAACCATGATCTGTGTACAATTAGAAAACATATCTCTCCACAAACTTCATTACAAGTATTGTAGTATAAACATATGAGTCAAATTAACAATATTCTTTTTGTGGAACTGATAATAATATTTTCAAAGTTCCATATTCCCATCGAAGTTTCATGTTACAAATTGCATGAATCGTCAGTTGACAAAATTACTGAACATTTTGAGTCAAATATTGACAATATGTGTTTCTGCAACTGAAAATAATTAATATTTTCTTCTCCACATGTGACCATCAAAATTACATGTTACAAATTGCATCATCGGTCAGTTGAAAAAATGTTTCAGCATTTGAGTCAATTGACAATAATAAATTTTCTGTGACTGAGAAATTATGCAACTCCATTGTGACCATAACAATTGAATGTGAGAAATTTGCATGACTTATCAGTTGATAAAATAGTTCAAATCAATATTTGTACTCAGTATATGGGCACTCAAAATTGTCAAAGTTTTGGGTTTGGAGTTTTCTGCGATTTCAGGTAATAATTGCTTTTAGCTTTAGAAGCCATGTTAAGCTAATAGAGTTATTTGTAAAGTCATGCGATTAGGGGGCGAGAATGGCCATTTTCAGTATAATAGGGCATCAAACACATAACTGAGAATGAAAATTTTACAAAATGAAATAACTGGGACCCATACTAACTTTTCCACCAATTTTGTTGCTAAACTGAGTTTCATCCATCCTGTCTTTCCTTTTTCCTGAGCGCCTGCACTGCTGCCACATATATTTTCACTGCTCCTATGTGTACAACTATTGTAATTATTCTCAAACCTCATTCATTAAATGCTGCATTTCAGCATTTCATACAGAGATTTAATAAAATTTCCTTACTTTGCAGATACCACTAAAGAGGATAGGGGGTGAAAGCAGGCCCAAAGAGAGGGTGAAGACATGGTGACTTTTTGGACAGCTCTATTACATGGGTATTATTTGTGTTTTACAAAATTTGGTATTCATCAGTTGCATATATAGCTATGTTACATTTAGTTGCATATTGATACAAAGCAAAGTCCCATAACTTTATTGCTTTTTTAGGTGGGGCATTAACCCAAAGCGAAGTTGCATTTCGTTGGGTATATAATACATAGCAAAAACAATCTAGCTTAAGGTTGAGAATTTATCCAAAGCAAACTTGAAATTATTATTTCAAGGGTATAAATAAATATGTAGCAAAATTCCATAACAATGTTACTTTTCATTGAGTATTCATCCATATCACACTTGAATTTATTAATTGGGTATAAATAAATACATCACAAAATTTTGTAAATGTGTTGCTTTTAGTTGAGTATTCATCAAAAGCAAATGTGAATTTAGTTTGGTATTAATACCAAGCAAAGTATTTTGATGCCCACTAATCTTTTGGCACTAAATTGTTAGTGCAAAATCATTCATTCTAAGAAGTGTTGATTGTGGGCTCCCAGCTCCAACATGATGGCCATAAAAGCATTGACCACTTGTTCTTACATTTGGCACCCCAATATATGATCATATGATCAAAGTTCCACACTATTTGCAATTTGGCCAAAAGGTTTTTAAGGAGGAAAATGATGCAATATCCCATATATCAAAACTAGGACAATTCTAAAATGAAGTATCAACAATATATGTATTATGGAACTAATGTTTTTTAAACGAATTTTTTAATGTAGTTTAAATGGCAATCATCCCTATAAAGATCTACCAAAAAATGATAATAATCCCTAGGAAGATTTAGCCAAATCTGGTGATGAACACAATATGAAATACAAATCTTTAATCAACTTTTTGTATTTATAGATACACACAAAAACCTAATTTTTAAAATCTTGCAATTTTATTTTATTTCCTCACTTTTGGGGATTGAGAGTTGAAACCCTTCAAAATCACTTTTCTTTTCTTTTTTAATAATTTCAGTTTTTGGCAAAATTTCACCAGGGAAAAATATGTTGTATGGAAACACCACATGTGGGTGAGCCAATTAGGGTTGCATAGGCAGTGCACCTAGCATAATGGACACTTATGAACCCATTCCATTATGTTAACATCTTAAATGAATGATTGTTATGCACCATGAAATCTCTATGGGAATGACATGTGAATGTTCATGTGAGCATTGTGAGAACATCATTGGCACATCACTAGAACATGGTAACATGAAAAAAAATGATGAGAACATTTCTTACATATAAAATCTTCTAATTTGAAAAATTATAAATCATAATCTTCTACCTTGACAGATCATATATCAAAGTTTTCTTGTTCATAATATTATGAATTGTTATCCAAGTGACATGAAGCAAGTTGAAGAGCAAGTTGAAGAGTTTGGCAGATTTTTTTTCAAAATTACAAAAAATGAATTCTTTTAAGGTTTGCAATTGCCTTTTTTGGAAAAGAATTCAAATTGAATTCCAAAAACATATGCCAATTCTACATTATGTCCCAATAGGTAGAAGGATACTTAAATCTTTTTATTTCAATATATTTTTTATAACCAAATTCATATTATTCTTTATCAGCTCCATCTTTAACTAGCCTAGTTGAATACAATGGTGACCACAAATGTCTTGGGAATACTTGCATGTGCCATGTGCCCCATTTTGTGAAGGCCTTTTACTTACAAATTTTTTTATGAAGGGTAAAAACATCTTCAGTACCACAATACCTTAAGCACACCTACAATGACAACCAATGAAAACTAATGATGTCACAATCCCCATCGTAACACCTATGCACATCATCAAAATTGAGGCCACCTTGTCAAAAAAATTCCCTTCCTCCAACAACATACATTGTACCATCATTACCAACAACACTTGTCACCCATTGTATTGTTGTCACCATACATCCTTTCATTTGTTTTGTCAACAATTCTTCAAGCAACATATATATCAACAACAGGAGTTCACACAAATGCAAGCAAATGAAAAAAAAGGTAAGAATTTCAAGGATGAAGAGGAGGGTAAACTTTGTCAAAGCTTTCTTCATGTGAGCCAAGATTCAATTGTAAGAAATAAATAGCACACCACCACATTTTGGGAATGAATGGTTTTGCATTACAATTCATTGAAGCCAAATGGATATGTTGGACAACCACCAAGGAACTTGGATATAAAATAAAACCTCATCAAACACAATGTTTCCAATTGGTGTGTATGGTAACATTGCATATTTCAATGAATCAAGGAAATCCATAGAGATATTCTTGACAAAACCCTTTAACCTTATATACTTAAACACCCCAGAGGTTTAACACTTTGTTTTGTTCATTGTTGGTTTTTATTGAAAGATGTGCCAAGGTGGAATGATTTGCGTGAAAATCAATGGAGAACAATGCCCTTGAAGCAACATTGTCCATGTTCAAGAAGCACAACATGGGGAGTTTGAAGGCAACAACTCAATTGATGTAAAGGTTGTTGTCCCCAAAATGTTTAATTTCGCATAATTACAAAACAACCAATAAGCAATTGCCTTATGAAAGAGGAAGAAATATTTGAAAAAGTCCATGAGCTGGCATATTTAAAGGCACATGTAATGGCAACTTTAAAAATGGCAATTACAATGTGAACAAGGGTGGAAACCTTGCAAGAATCACAACTTCACAACTTTTCACAATGTTCATAAAATTGAGCTAACTTGATCTAGAGGTTAAGCAATATTTGCAACTCCAACATTCAAAAGAACTTACAAAGCTAAATAGTGATTGGTGTTGCTTCACAACCCAAGCCCATTATTGTAATTATCATCACCAAAATGGCCATCTCAATCAAACTCAACTTGAAAATAACCATGCAAATGTCTCTACAAATTTTGCCATGCCCATAGATGGTTTTATCAAATTGGAGTTTATTATAGGTTTTGTGTTCTTAGCTAGGGCAATTGTAGATGGAACAATCAGTATGCTCATCATCATACGACCAAGCACACACCCACCCATTGTTTTTTCTATTTCAACAACCCATGGAACTAATTGGAACCTTCCAACAACCATGATGGACTATAATGGAAGCTTCAACTTGTAACAATTTGGGTTTTTTTTACAACCACTCACAAGTATTTGCTTACTAGAATGGTCCACTTTTGACAAAAAATTGAATCGTTAATAATATTTTTCATAGTGTGTTTTTATAAGCCAAATTTTTTTAATTATGAATTTCTAAAAGCATTCATCTTTCCAATGAATAATGACACCTAGCCATTAATATAAAGTAGGTTACAATCTTCATGAATTTTTTTTGGATTCCACATAATCATGACATGGAGGACTTTGCCAATTTTGCTAATTTTTGGTGTCATCGAAAATCTATAAAACTTTCATATGATGTTGAAATAATTTAGAAGAGTTAATAATTTTGAATTGCAAACCACAATTATGGATTTTGGAGAGTCCATTTAGGTTATTTCATTACAAACCATGATTATAATGAGTCCATTTCCACCTTCTATAAGGATTGTCACATGGTAACTTATTTACAATTAAAAAATTTCCCCCATTTGATGTTTAAATTTTTTTAATTATTCCACTCTTATAATCAAATTATGATTCTTTTCATAAAAGTAAAATAATTTTTTTGGACATAAGAGACATGTCAAACCAACAAAAATTGACACTTTAACTTGCAAACACCCTCATTTTTTAGGTGTTTGGTGGAAATAAGTAGATAGATGTTTTAGTTTGTAATTTTGTTTTGACAAATTAAGATTTGGTTTTTTGACAACAACTTGTGATGGACCTCCCATTTTGTGGAGGTTTGTAAACCTTTAATTGTTTTGTTTTTTGTTGTTGGTAAAATTTCAAACTTGAGGTTAATGAAATGTAATACATGTTTTATCCCTCTTTCAAAAGTTTGACGTCAAAGTTAATTTTTAGCTTGCCCTTCGTATTGCAACAACAATTCAAAATTTGCTACTATAGATCATGTTTTTTATGTTGTTTTTTATGACTAGATTTTAATCAAAACAAACACTTGGACAAGTTGATTCTATAAAATAAAATAAAAACTAGTCATTCAAAGACAACATAAAAAAACACATTGATCATTTTGAACATAACCAAGTTATTTTAGTTATGTCCATTGTGTCATGTTTGTTTTAATAACTAGAATTTTGTCCTTGCACTTGTGTACTTGATGTGGTTCATTTTATTTAACTAAAAATTGGAATAGGTGTATTTGATCATGTTGACTAATAGGTAGCATAAATAATGATTAGGATTTTCAAATTATTATTATTAAATAATCAATAGGCAGGCATAACTAGTCATTCTAACCTACCTACCATACCTAACTTCACCTACCCAACCTACCTAACCTTGATTACCTAGCCTTGTCCCTTAGGTATACATTCATAAGTTGGAAGTATAAGGAGTTTGAAACCCTTCACCTCTATAAAAAGAAACCAAGTCCTTGACCAATGCACCACACCATCGTAAAGGTGTTAATTTTTGTTAACATATTATAATGCTATTTCATGTGCATGTACATTTGTTTTACACTACTTATAACACAAGAAGGTGGGAAGGTAGGTATAAATAGGTAGATAGGTTGTAAGTAAGTAGATGGTCAATATTTTGATACATCTACTTACCTACCCACAATCTATTAACTTCCTTTTTTGCCTATTACCTACCTACTTACCAAATTGACTAAAGGAGTTTTATGGGGTCTACTTGGATGAAAAAATGCAAATAAACATCTATAGCATCTATGTTTTTGTTTACATACACCATTGATTACACATATTAATTACATGCACACATGATGTATGAGTCAACCTAGGGGTTACACATACACCTACATGTTTAGGCACATCAAATTCCCAAAATACCATTACCATTGATTTAAATATAATAAATGTGACATGTTAGAAATCACAATGCTAATAAGAGTGACTTATATTAGTCACTAACTTATAAGCACAGTCTATGCCACATAAGCACTAAACATGCCACATGTATTAGTAGTGTATAGTATGACTTTTTTAAAAATTGACCTAGTCATATTGGACATACTTGCTATTGAAAGGGGGGGAAATGGATGAAATTTAACCCCTTTAATCATTTCGAACAAATATTTCAATTACATTAATCATTTTAATCACAATGTTAGGGCCATAAAATACATGTTTTAGTAATAGACATTGAATGTTCACATAAGGAAGGGGTGTGTTGTGACCTATACAATGTGACTATAAATTATTGTGTGTTCCAATTTTTGTAAATAT
>Ga0209611_10010179_pt1 | contig 13930 bp, 10 predicted proteins | sample S1TSphgellanicum_3_FD_187693 | JGI IMG/M metagenome (GOLD analysis project Ga0209611, IMG submission 187693) | Host-associated microbial communities from peat moss isolated from Minnesota, USA - S1T2_Fc - Sphagnum magellanicum MG (SPAdes) (version 2) | ecosystem: Host-associated > Plants > Peat... | reverse complement strand
CAAGAACCTTGGAGAGTTCTTGATGTTGTGTTTTGTGTTGTGAGCATTATGTTGTACTTTCCTTTCAATAAAGATTTATGTTTGCACTTGAGTAGATCTCCTATTTGTTAACAAAATATGCTTGGTGGTAAAATGAAGACAGGTTGATTTGTCCATCCAGGATAAAAGTCTAATAATGTTTTAAAGTTGATCAACAATATAAAAGCTTGAGGAAGATTCGTTTAGCATTTGCTAGAGAGTGACTTCATTGGTATTTGCTATCCTGTCGAATCTGCTTGATGGTAAAGTTAGGACAGGCTGATTTGTCCATCCAGGATATAAGCCTAATAATGTAAGCCTAACATGCCCATGAATGTTTACCGAATGTTCACCGGTTGATCTATAAAATTCTTTAAAATTTTTGCTTCTTTGGGCTTCCATAACATTCCCACACTAAGAATGTCATAACTGAGAAAAAAATCTATTATTTTGTGTAACATCTAACCAAATTTAATTGATTAATGATGTAGATGATTGTTAATCCTCCTACTTGACAAATTTGGGGGAAAAAAAATGTTTTACATAATAGTACAATGCAACATCTTTTTAAATTATAAGATTTTTTAAAAAATTGTGCTAACTTGTAAATCATGATTTTAAAAATATTTTTCTTGAATGACCAATAATGTCAAGTGAAAGCATGGTAAATTGAATAATCAAATTATTTTGGCATATCAATGGAAAGTAGCCATCAAGTAGGCTTTGATACATTGAATTTGAAAATATTATTCAATTCAATCATCAATATTAAATGTTCTTTGATTTTGTTACAACTCTATCTAAAAACCACATGTTTAAAGTAGGTTAAAGTAGATCCACTAAAATTCAATAGATGTTACACAACTTACAAAGTAAGTTACAAATAAATAGAAGTAGATGAAAGTAGATGAAATATTGGATTAAATGTTTTTTGAAGTTAATGACATGCTAAAATATACTTGTGAACATTCAAGTTTTACATATTATAACCAAAGCATATCCAACTTCTAATCTAATACTACATTTAAACACGATAAATTGACCAATTAGTTTCAAATATACTTGTTACTTACTTTCATGATACTAAAGTTTTTCAAATTTTGTATTCAACTTATTATCAACTCAATGGATAAGCTAATATTTTCATAGTGAGGATGTAAGAAGTTTTGACTTTATTTTCTTATGTTCATGTTGCAAAATTGTTATATTTAAAAAATTAGAATTTGATTGGACTATTTTTTTTGTTACTCTAACATGTCTTCACGTGGTTATGCCACATCAACTTGATTATTAATCCATACCTTATACAATCTAAATCTTTTGGGCATTAATGGTTCTTAATAGAAAAATGCACCAAACTCTCATGTTGGCATCATTTTAATGACATAAAAATTGTTCAATTTGGACAAGTTTTGACCTTTCAAACTTCATTCTAATGAATGGAAACTCTTGTGGAGTCCTAATTCTTGCTTCAAAAATACAAATCACGGTTTTAAGAATTCACCTAATAATGACACAACCCCACTTTTTTTGGGCATGTCTTTGACTTAATTTAGTTCATTCCATGTTTTGAACTTACTGTTAACACATCTTGAACCTTATTTCACCCCAAATTTAGTCTCAAGCCAAGAGATGGGGTTATAACACACAGTTTATCCCACAAAACTTCTTGATTATTGTTATAAAGTTACAAGCATTGCACATTCTAAAAAACACAACCCAACCTTAATTATTTGTATTAAGTTTTAAGTCAAAAGGCAGGAATATAATCTAATTAAAATTGAAAAGTCAAAAGACTTATTAAACAAGCTATGGAAGATGCAAGATTCTTTCTTTGAAATCTAAAGCAAAAAAGTAAGAGGCAAAGTGATTATATTGTACAATAACACAACTCCTAGTGATATTTAATGTCACATTCAAATCTTTTAAAAAGGACAATGGCATCTCAAGGTTTGAAGTGGTGGCTAACTAAGATGAACTTCAAACCTTAAAAAGACCTTCATGAATGGTTCTAAGGGTGGGAATTTATGAACTGTGGATATATTTGGGTTGATGCCCTCCATTGTGTTTGATGATTAGTTGGGTATGACTATGAGTAAAACTCCCAAATATGGAGGTGGTGGTGGATATTAGTGTTGGGTGGACATCATTTTTTAAAAAATCTATTAGTTTCAAATTTTCAATGCTTTTAAAGAATTGGCTTGGGTTTTTTTTTAATTAAAAAAAATTCAATTACGATATTTGTGAAGGATATCAAATTTCTTTTTAAAAATCAAAATCCAAAACTCACACTTCTAGATATAATAGAAAAAAATATGTTAAATATTCAAAATGGTTCTCACAACTTGGATAACAACATTTAAGAATCTTATTGCACATTTATAAATTACAAATTACATGTCCATTATAAGTTCATCTTGCTCAAACTCACCTTCATATTTTTATTTTTATTTTCTAAATAAACATTTGTTTTAGTTTTAATCAACTTTATCAAATTAAAAGGCAAAAAATAATCCACCCTAGGATCATTTGGTCAATTTTTGTTTATAAATATTAACTTATCTAAATTATCTATTTTCAATTTACATCTCTTCAAATTTGTCAATATCCCAACCAAAGAAAAAACCTTTTCAATTTCAATTTGTAATCCCATAATCCTAAAGATTTGACAAGCAAGGAAAACAACAATTGAAAACAAGGATTCATGTTTTCCCCACCATTCCAAAGGACACTTAATGTCCTTTGCATCAATTTGGTTGAAATATCTATATTTCCCTATTTGCCAACTCTTTGGGACTAGTGTCATTGGTCTTAATAGTCATCTCAAAAATGTCAAGACAAAAATTTTCATCAATCGGTTGATTTTCCATGGTTTCAAATTTTAACACCAAGTGAAATACATGGTGGCATTTCAACAACATTGGAAACCAAAATTGTTTATCATAATCTTCCACCATAGAAATTACTTGTTTTCGACAAATAAAATTTGAAACCAAACTAAGACTATTAAATCTTGGGTTTAACATTAAAAAAACATGTTATGGGCTTTCTTTTCTTCATATTTCATTAGGAACGAAGAAAACCATTTAAAACATTACATGCTTGCTTTCTAACATTAGAAACAAACATAGACACTTCCAAAGCCATAGACATATCATCTTCCATCAAATTTGCCATAGAAGGTGCCATTTTAAATTCTTTTAGTTTCAAGGCCATGGTAATTGCAACATGCAAGGCATCATAAAGTAACCAATGTCAATGAGATTGGTTAAACACACAAGCATTCACAATTGGAGAAAGAATATCAACAATGATTTTAAAAACATCCCAAGTTAAAGGCAAGGGCACACATCTAATAATCTTCATTGAAGTCTAACAACTTTAACATAAAACAATTCCTACTTTGAATTGTTATGCGTACTAAAAAAATATGATTCTACTTGCAAACTTGTAAGAATAGGTTAAATATCAACACAAGAATCTACAAATTCCATAAATAGAATAACTTAAATAATTTTTAAAAAAAAACACAATGTTTTAAAAAAAAAACTAACCTAGTTTTCATTAAAATGCTTCATTTTCTTGGCTTCAAACTAGTTTCAATGTGCACTTGTTCCATTTTTGTCAACCTTTACTATATTTTTTGGGCTAAGTTATGCATTTTTGTAAATTTTCTTAAACAAACTTCATGGAAACATATTTTAAAGCCCTTATAAAAAAATTGATGACTTGTGACATATAGGTAAGCTTTGGAGAAAACATGTCCAAAACATGTTCCCTAAAAATTCTCCTCAAAACTTAGAGCTTCACATTTGACAACAAACTTGGCAACACTCATCATTGTGGTCAAATTTGATCCCTCATTCTTAACATATGTTATAATCTTAATTCTCAAGCCATATTCATCCAAAAGATTGGTTAACATTTTGCTAATGCATGTCTTGTAGTATCAAAAGCCTCAAATAAACCAAGAATAACATGTTTTGGTTTTTAATCAAATCTCCAAAAATTTATGACTAAGGCAAACACATCATGAAAACCCTTGAACCTTTAGAAATCAAAACTAGCAGTGGCAAAATGAAACTGTTCAAGAAAAATTAAAACATGTTTATTAAATACTTGGTTTTCTCCACTAAGCCATGCAAAACATCATGTGAAAAAAAAATTCGTGAAAGGAATTGAACTCAAAGACAAAAATGTAAGATTAAACCCTTTGGCCACACATTCTTCATAAATTGTAAATGCAAATGAAATTTTACAATCAAAAGTGGAAGACTTTCCAAAAACTTTTGTTGCTTCACATCATCATTTTTGAAAGGCTCTTTGGAGGTGAAAAAAGTAAAGATGGATGAACTAGATATGTTTGGTCTTTTTTTAGTAGGTTGTTCTCCAAACTTGCTTTCAGTGTAGAATTCATTTCCTTCAATTTTTTTTGAATGGTTTGCATCAACATGTTTTTACAAACATGTTATCCCACTTGTCATATAATAAAATGTTAGATGTTTCCTTAATGTCATTCTTGGGTTAAAGGAAAGCACATGATTGGAGTAGCAAAACATACATTGCATGATTTGAAGTGCATCAATTGTCACTCTTCCATTGTCATTCACATAGAAGAAGGACCAAAAAAACAACATTTCTATTATGTGGCCTCCATTTTTTCCTTCGGGAATGCAATAGTTTCAAAATTTTCTTCATTTTTTTTTCATCATTTAAAAAAACTTTACTTTTCTTATTTGCAAACTCGAATCCTCTTGAGTTCCTTCCATTATTTCATTTTCACATTTAACATCATTAAAATATACTTCACAATCTTCATTTTGGATTAATGTCTTTTCATTTCCACTAGACCTTCCATTTTTCACATGATGTTCAACAAGGCCAAAGGCAAAGAAACTCAAGCAAACAAAATCTCTTGCAAATAAAAGTCTTGGTCTAAGGTGAAATATGACATGTGTTGTTGGTATGGATCTTTTAATAAAACTAATGTTAACATTTACAAGCAAAAATCAAACTCTTTCATTACAAGATAAAGAAATGTGCGAAAAATAACTCTAATGCAATAGTTGTCTTGTAAAAAAAACCTTCACAAAACAACATTAATTTTTTTTAAAAAGATGGAATTAAATCAAAATTTAAAAGAAAAACAAAGATGAGAAAGAAAATAACACAAAATAATAATTAAAAAAATAAAATTACCTCATAAAAAAATGTTGCCAATTGTCATCAAGAAAAGCTCCAACCCTACAAAATGTGAAAAAGGAGAAGTATGTTTCCAATAACACAAATGGAAGGCATTGTAATAACACAAAGGGAATACAACAATGTTATTAAGGAGCAATTATTTGAACAATGTGAAGGTATAAAAAAATAATACAAAGCGAATAAGTAACACAAAGATAAGAACCAATAGTTGAAAGTAAGAAGTAGTTACACAAAGGTAAGAAGTAATGGCATGAAAATAGCAAGTAGCAACGCAAAGGCAAGAAGCAATAACACAAAGGTAAATAGTAGTACTGCAAAAGCAAAAAACGACGACAACAACAAAAAAACAAGAAACAACGCTATGAAAGCAAAAATGAACAATGCAAAAGTAGAAAACAACATCACAAAGACTAGAAATAGTAGTGTGAAGGCAAACAACAATAGGACAAAGGGCAAAAAATGAGTGCCATGAAGTTGTAACACAAAGACAAAAAAAAAAAGTCCAGAGGCAATCAATAGTAAAATGAAGGCAAACAACAACGTGAAGGCCAAAAAAAAAAAAAAAACACAATGACAACAAACAAAAAGATGGGGCCCAAGTGCGAGCTTGGGCCCTTTTATAAAACATCAGCACTACTCATAGGGTTCATAAGGTTTGAGGTGGTCATGTTTGAGTCATGGTTGCCTTAAACCTCCAATTTTGTCTAATTTAACTTTTTATTAATATATTCATTGATCTAATATTCAAATCTAGGCAAAAAATTGATATCTTTCCCATATTTCATTTGTGATATCTAGATTAAACTATGAACATTACAAGGTTCAAAGTTATGACATTTGACAATTATAATATCACCCCAAATATCATAGTTTGCGACATCCAACAAATATCAAACTTGTGATGTCTCTTGTGATATTTGAGTCTAATATCCAAAAAAATTGGATATTTGCCCAACATTGGTGGATGCCATAAAATTTCATTTTCCAAGTATGAGCCAACAATGGTTTTCAAAGATCTCACCTCTTACTATAATATGCACATATATTAAATGGGTGGGGGTTTTTGTGTTGATCAACTACCTATCCAACACTGGTTTGAACAACATAGATTAAAATTCTTGTCTATTTGGTCTTATGGCTAGTTTAGACAAACGTCTAAAGAGTAGGGTCCAATGAAATTGAACATTCCTATTGGTCAAGAGCTTTAAATTGGTCCCAAGGCCTTTAGATGAGGGTCCAAGACCAAGACAAATCAAATTATGATTTAGCTTACATGGCATCATTTTAAAAGGAAAACTAATTGATCCAAACAAAAAAAATGAGCTTAAAGGAGAGCTAATGGTTTGGAGAACCAAAGTGTAACCTAGGGTCCAAGGTTGTTCATTTCCTTTTTTTTGGGTTCTTTTCCATTGTTTTCTTTTACTTAGTTATAAATTTTTTTTGTGAGAATGGACGACATGTTATGGATTGAGGACATTGTTGAGAACACACGAACTTCTCCATTTTTTTTTAATCAATTTTTGGAGTTGACATGGTTGGTTTTGTGGATCCTCACAAGGTGGTTGTTAGAAGGAGTGCATTTTCAACCTTTCTAAGGGCACAAAATGGAGGTGAATTGAAAGGTGGGCTAGAAATTGGAAGGTTGAAGTGCCAATTTTCATAAGTGAAAAGGGATTTGGATTTACAAGAGATACTTCAACCAATTCCCATTTCAAAGAATTCCCATTTCAAAGAAGAGAACACTAAAAAAAAAAAAAGGCAATTGTGTTGAAAGACCAAGATGAAGGGGGTCAAAAAGTTGGAAAAAGTTGGGTGGATGATGAAGTACCACCTCATTGCTCTAAGAGGAGATTGGAGCTTGAATTTGTCAAAAATGCAAAAAGAAAAGATAAATTTGGTCATCATCTTTAAATTTTTTTTCAACTTTGAAACCCTAGTTGTGCATGTCAACCCTAGTTTAATAGTAAGAGTAAAAAAGATGAAGAAAACTAAAAAATTTTAAAAAAAAAACATCAAAGAAAAGAAAAAGAAAAAAGAAAAGATCAAAGGTTAACTTAATCCTCTCACATGTCAGTCACACATTTTTGATATTGAACCCTCAAATTGGACCCCAACCCTTCAGACAAACTCATTGTATCTTAGCAAAAAGTGTTTTTTTTAATGTGAAAAAGGGTCCAATTCAAGGTTCAATGTGCTTCAAATTGATCCCTCAGGTTTTGGTCCCTGTACCCTCTTGTCTAAAGTGGCCCTTAGTCAAATTAAATGGCTAATAATCCCCCCCCCCCTTTTTTTTGGAAGATCTACATTTGGTTTCTCCTCCTTCTAGACCCTTTTAGATGTTTGCTTTTGATACATGTTTCTACCCACAGTTGTAAATCCTAGGAGATCTAACTGTGTGGATTCAAGCTAGCACGTTTCAAGATCTTCCATCACATAATCAAAGACATAGGCAGTTGGACCCTTCTTTATCATGTAGAAGTCTCTTTCCACTATTTAGATAACATAAACTAGCATTGAGACATGCAAATGGTGAAGCCTAATCCCAAAAGACATGGGAAGAAAGGATCCCAGGCTAAGTTGATGGAAAAACTAGTGGGATCAAAGGGCCATGTAACAAAGCTTCCATTTCCCGTTTGAAATTGAACCACAAAAATTAAGGCATGTGTGAGAACCAATTTAAGGCTTTTGTATGATGGATAACCGAGGACTTTGCTTCCCACTGCAGGATCCAAGTCCCTGTCTCCAAATTGCACCTGGTTTGTTCCTGAGAATCTTGTTCCATGGAGTCTTTAGGTATAGAACCTACTAAGTGATTTTATCTCTACAATATATCAAACGGGCCATCCTGTAGCATAGAGAAAGTTAGTATTGGTTGCATGCTAGATACAACATATATTCATTTGGAAACACAAACAAATATTTTTGGAAAGCGCATAGGAACTTGCCCTTCAAGCTCCTTGAAAAATGGTTATGCACAGGGCAAGGAAGGCCTTACTAGGCTCTGACATCTCCAGGTGGTTGACACTCTTTCACCAGCATGTATGTCATTGATTCCAATTAACATAAGCTTGTGGAACAGGAACTTGTATCTGTGTGTGGCTCCAATATATTCCTGTCATATTCTACATGCAAAACCATCTCTGCCAATGTTCCAAATTTAGACAACTTAATAACACCGTGCAAGGTGCTTAAGAATTTTGTAGAATACCAACTCCGGGATGGGATTTGCTCATTTATAAAAACAATTCTGGATACTACAAATATTCTAAAACTGGATTTCACTGGCAGGAGCACTCTTCCCAGGAAAGAATTTTTAGAAGTACCTTGGAGTCCCAATGAGCATGATTGGGAACCTCATCATTCTACTCCTGTATAATAGCAGATAGCACCCAGTAACACACCATGGTCCCAAATGAATAAAAATATAAACCAGTTGTGCACTACTCATTTAGGTCAAAATGGAGGTGGCCCCTTCATTTGCAGCAGGAGTGATAAGGCATCAACCACTATACAGAAAGAATCTCTGCTTGTCACTTGAAACAGTGGCAGCACATCACAATTATGATGTGACTTCAAGAATACTTGGCTGACTCCAACCCATACAACCCATACAGGACTCTTTACAAGATTTAGGATTTCAAAGAGCTAGAAGAACTTTGAACCCAAAGAGTTCCAGATCATGCATGATTTCTCAGAATTACATTAGGTTCATCTGATTTAGACCAACAGAGAAGGTTCTGCTCTCAACACTAACACAAAAATGTAACCAACAAAGGATCCCTCTAAATGAACAACTTATCCTGCAGACTGTAATTGACAGACCATGATCTTCATCGCATTTGCAATGAAGGCTGTGATGACTCCCCATTGCCTTCATCAGCTCCCAACAGTGTGTGTCAATAAGTAAATAACAATCCACTCAAAACTTCAGACAAACCATTACATGGATGGACATATTTATGGGATTGCAGAGAGGACTCCACAACACTGCCAAGGTTGAGTGACCAGAATGAGTGCTGTCATAACCATTTATATAAACAACTGCATCCTGAGTTTCTGTAGCATTTCCAGAACACAGACAGCAGGAGTTACATCAGCAACTTTTAACTAACATCTTTGATTCAAAGAATAGGATGATGAATGTGGTTTCCTAAGATACATCAGGGAGCGAAGGAGATGCTAAATCATAAGAGAAGACTCAAGGCCATGTTTTGCCTAGGCTCATAACTAACATCTACTGACTCTCAATCACAGGTTGATGGCAGGGCAATCCCCACAGCCATGCCCTATGAAGCCTATTTTCCTTACATTCAGACTCCAGGGGTTTTTACAAAAATGGAATTTGGAGTAGATTTTCCTACTCATAATGACAGAGGGTTTAGGCTAGCTACTTCTAGACCCTTTTGAGGAAGCCTGCCTGAGCTCTGCCTTGAGCTGCAAAGGATCAGATGTGTCATTCCTCACCCTTTTCACTTTCTTAGTTCCAAGAGACCTGTGCTTGAAACCATAGATTTCAAGAATCTGATTGTCACCAAAGTTGAAAGCTCTCTCCATCTGGGTCAGACATCTTTGTACAGAATAATCACCAGCCTTTGAACATGGTTTGCATCCAACAAAGTGAGTTACAAAAGGCCATCTATGGTCTCCTAAGCCTGGGTGATGTTTCTCCATCATTTCCTCGTACTTATCAACCAAGATGGCCCAGTAACCATGCAGATAGTATGAGTTCTCCAGAAACACTTTGTCTGCCCACTCTTCTGTCTTTGTAACCAAAAGGTAGACAAGTGCAGATTGATCGTCAGCTTCAAAGTTGGGTCGTCCTTTCAGAGTCTTTGAGAGCAATTCACCTGCAGCAAAAAGTGTGGACAAATAATGTCAGAGAAACAGGGTGCTGCAAAGATGAGCCTTAGCCATCATTACAACAAGCCTTCTCACTGACAAATTTTTAAAGGTGACGATCTACAACTGGCCTATGAACCAAACACCAATTTGCATGGGCTTTGCCATCCATAGTAAAGGCTCTTCACAAAGAGAAACAACGATTGTCAAATACTGATCTGATGACATACAACATGTGCTATCAAAACAGCTCCAGAAGCACCTAATAGTAAAGAGTTGTAGCATATAACAAGCTTGGACTCAACCACCACATGTCTCTAAGGGTCCAAACACTCGAAACAAAGCAAGTACCAGATCCTCAAGCATTGAAAGTGAACTGTTTTAGGGCCAATTCCAGCAGCATGTTAATGTTATGTAGCAGCTGATGCACCAGGTGTACTGGAATTCTTAAGGGCATAACTCCAAAAAGACCAAGAGAGGAAAGAAAAACACTTGTTTGAAGGATGATAAAGATCAATAGAATCTGACAAGAGGACGTGAGGATGAGAATATCATCTCAGTATGTGCTATATGCAACAGACAGAAAACTTTTTTGCTGTCTCACGCTTCCGTTTGAATCCGCTTTGTAGGAAAGAAGAAAAGGAGGATTATCACAGAGTGTAATTGAGAACCTACAACAAGAGAGAACCACACGCACCTGCTTTGTCTCTGATGATGCCTTTGGGGCCCATGGGCGCCCACGCGTCAAGAAGGTCAAGAGTCCACTGACAGTTGCGAATGAGGAAGCTTCCCGTGTTCAGCCCAGTCCAGCTCTTCTCCTTGTAGACAAGCTCGTCGAAACCGTGCATCACCAAGTTGTAGTTCTCATACTTGTGGAGCGGCACCTCGAACAACATGTCCGTGAACATGGCATCGCTGTCCATCCACCATATCCACTCCACCTCCGGGTGCCCCAGCATCAGTTTCCGGATCAAGGGAAGCTTGGCCCAAAACCCAGCCATTTCTTGATCCAAATGTGCCATGTTGTAAAAGATTTCTATACTGTGGAGGCGACAGTAGTCGATCTTGTTCTTGAGCGACATAAGAAGGTAATGATCTCCGACGGGATTCTCGCAAGGAGTTGGCTGCGACCCAGTGACGAGAAGCATTCGAGGCTTTCCATTGGAAGTCGTACTAACGTTGGGATTCTTCGCCTTCCATTGTTGCCGTTGCTGATCCCAGTCCGTGATAAGAGGGCCGAGTCGATATGGCTCACTCGGATCTCTCCTCACATCTTCATTGTCTTCTTTGAGAAGGAGCCTCTTAGCAGGTCCTCCTTTCTCTTCCTCCACCTGAGCAAGAACCCGCGAGCTATGCATCCCGCTGGTCGCAGAAGTCAGGTGCATTCTAATTTCTTCAAAGTCCTGTACAGGAGTCCCAAATTGTCCAGCTCCTATAGTTCCTCTCAAAACGAGGATCGTCATCAACCCACACATGATAGTCAAATTCAAGTTTCTGATCGCCCTCCGCAACCGCCTTCCATTCATGAGCCAACTCAACTTCCAACTCGACGGAACAGAAAAATTCAACGACATCGTGACAGAAGAAAAACAAAACCCCGCCAAACACCAAAACTTCCCCACCCCCCAAAACCAGAACACCTGCCAAAACTGCGAAAAGTTCCTAATCCTACATACTTTCCTCTCACACAATCTGCTAAACCCAAACAGAGGAAGAAAACTCTTTCTCACACTCTCTCTACAACTCCAACAATGAACCAAACAACCTTCACCTAACGAAAGAACCAAATCTCAACAATGAAACAACCGACTACCACATATTGTGTAAAGAAACTCTCAACCTACGCACCTAGTGACCACTCACCCAAAAAGAAAAAGAAAAAGAAACCGACAAAACGAAACAGAAGAGCAAAAGAACAAGCTCTTCTGGCACACGATAGTCGCCAATGCAACAGGGGTTGGTTCCAGTGGCGTTCAAGAGGAACTCAAGAGCGATTAATGCATGCGCTGCTCAGATTGGGTACAGGACACAATGGCAGGCGGAGAGGGCGGGTTTTAGCGCAAACAAAGTCGTAGCAACTCCTCCTCTTTCCTCCTGCCTTCTCTCCAACTCTCCCGTTGGCGTAGGTCTGTCACCTTCGCGTCCGTTAGCATCGCTCGCGGACGGCCATCGGTCACAGAAACCAGAAGACTTAAAAAACCAGCAAACTCGGCCGCAGACTAAAACAACGCGTTTAAGCCGTGCTGCGTGTGCGACCGACGGTGTAACCAAATGAATTTTTTGTGTTTTTTCTTTTGCAAAAAGAGTTTTGGAGCACCCCGCGTAGCTGTGGGGCCGTAGTAGGTACCTACCGAGAGAGTTTTTTTTAAACCGTTACGAATTAGAAAAAGGGAGGAAAAAATAAAAAGGAGTCCTGGCGGCAGAAGAGCACTAGTACAGTTGTTACCGGCTCCTCCTGAGGTAGGTACCCACTCCCCCACCCACATTATGCTATAATGATGGTCCCCAATTTGTTGAATTCTGGAGTTCCTTTTTGATGTTACCATGCATTTATTCGCGTGGAAGGAAAGGTTGATCCCCCAAATAATTGAAAAATTCACCATCCGTAGCTGACTACTAATAATAAAGGTGCATTGACACTTGGTGTTAAGGACTCTAGTATTAAGTCCCCTAACACCAAGCTACGTCATTTAGGACCTACACCTATTTACCAAGAAGATTTTATGTTAAGTTAATATTCACTTAATGTTAAACAATCACCCATTTAACATTGGGTGCCACATAAGATGCCACCTAGATTTTCACTTAACACTGACTTAACGTTATATGTGAATGCACCTTGATTCTCAAAATAGGGGGGCCTAGGACGAGGTGATTAAGAAGAGCAAGAAGACAAAGGTGCTTGGTTTTGGTCCAAAATAATCTTTGATAATCTATTTGCAAGCAACATTTCCTTCCTTCCTAGAACTGGGACACCAAGGTAAACATCAAACTTAAGTTATAGCCCATGACCATGCACTTTGCTATAAGTCATCTGAAGGAATAAGCAAGTTGTCACCAAAAGCAACTGGCAGCTGGGACACCAAGGTGACCTGAAGAAAACATTAACTAAGATAAAGCCCATAACTAAGCAATTTCAATGAGGTTTCTGAAGGAACCAGCAATTGCCACCAAAAAAGCAAATGGAGCAGACAAACCCTGCTATAGCTGTAAGGAGCTGGCAATGTGTTAACATCTCACTTCCTAAACAAACACCTCTTCACATCGAGATTTGTGTCCAGGTCTTTGCATAGAAGAACACCTGTTTTGAGCATAATAATAACATATTTGGGTTTTAGGGTTTTAAATTGCCTGATGTTCAGCTGCCATAGTGATTCCAATTTGTTTGCTGGGTTTGTGTCATGTAGAATTGATTGGCATCTGTGACATGTGTAAAGGTCATGATGTCAAACATATATCAGTTACATAAAGGTGTATCACCATAGTACCATGACAAGTTCAACATTTCTGTGTTAAAAATATAATTAGTGTGGAAGCTGCCACCTGCCAAGGTACTGCAATACTACTAGCATATAGGCTTTGCTAAATTATTATTTAAAGAGAAGATAAATGACCAAGATTTTGCCTATTCACATCGTAGGAGTACATGTTATTAAAGCATTATGTTAATTATTTATAAAGATGTGCTGATTATCAAGCATGGGTACAATATCCATACATTTATTGTATGGGTATAGATCGCCGTTTATTCTTTTGTGAATTTTTGCATTGTGGCCAAAAAAAACAAAATCGGTGCAAATTGTAGAAAGGCTTTTGTAGAAAAACGTGCACAAAAGTCACCTTATCTTGACAAAAAAAAAAAAAATCA
>Ga0209611_10010177_pt1 | contig 13932 bp, 11 predicted proteins | sample S1TSphgellanicum_3_FD_187693 | JGI IMG/M metagenome (GOLD analysis project Ga0209611, IMG submission 187693) | Host-associated microbial communities from peat moss isolated from Minnesota, USA - S1T2_Fc - Sphagnum magellanicum MG (SPAdes) (version 2) | ecosystem: Host-associated > Plants > Peat... | reverse complement strand
TCCAAAACCAAGTTGATGAACATAACACTAACTCATCCAACGAGTATCCATCCAAATGTCCCAAAATCATTCAAAATTATCGACCCTGCTAGTGCAAAGATCCATTTGAAACGAGAAACATCCATTAAATGAGGCTCTTTCAAAAATTCTCTGTTCTTCTCCTACCTGCCTGAGGTATCATCCCTACCCCTCAAAGCCCTACTCTACAATTTGGCTACCTAGTGAGTTTTTTTTTTGGTCAATTTTATGATGTAGCCAAAGTGGCAATCTACCATAGGTAGATTTAGCCAGATTTGGCTACAAGCTAAATATGAAAGTAAAAATTCTTAGAAACACCCTTCTATATTTTTGGCGTGACTACTTGATGAACCATGTATAGAAGAAATCTCACGACTTTTCTTAAATTTTGGTCTAATTCTGGCTATTGAAAGTCTAAAACAACACTTGATTTAATCACTTTTTCATTTTTAATGTCTATTTTTGACTATATATATTCTCTTTTATTGGCTATAAACAGGACAGCCTTTTTTTCTGGCTACACATAACCAAAAAGCTATTATCAAAAAATTTAAGTGCTAAGTCAAATGCTTTTTAAAAATATTTTCAATAGCCATAATTCGACTAGAATGAAAGAAAAATCAAAAGATTTGTATTTCTATACATGGTTCATCCAAAGTAGGTTAAGCCAAAAATATAGAAGGATGTCTAAAAAAAATAAAAAATCTGATTTCACTTTTATCTTGTAGCCAAATTTGGCTAAATCTTAATGTGGATCATGACCATTTTGGCTACTAAATTGACCTTAAAACAAACACTGATATTATAGCCAGCGAAAAAAAAATGCTACGTCCAGGCAAAGCGGCAGTAGGTAGGTAGGTAGGTAGGTAGGGAGGTAGGGAGGTAGGTAGTAGGTAGGCCCCTACCCGACCACACCATCTCCGCAGCGCCGCAGCTGCTCGCATTTTCCAACGCAAGAAACGTTTTCTTCTTCTTCGTCATCGTCCTTGTCGTCGCGGCTGCTTCTGCACTGTCTACCAAAAAAACAAATTCATTGTTGTTGCCATTCGCATTAGCATTTGTGTGTGTGTGTGTGTGTGTGTGTATGTGTGGGGATTTTTTTCCCTTTTTCGGGGGACGAGGTTTGTGCGATGGCGCATGCGTTGTGGACGACGACTGCCGTGGGCTTTTGTAATGGTAATGCCGCAATAAGCAGTGGGAGCGTGGTTACGAGTCACAGGAATGCTGCAATCAGTTTTGGGAATAGGGAGTTGGATGTAGGGGTGATGATGTGTGGGGGAAGTTCTGGAGCAATGGTGGCTTGGAAGCGGCAACAACAGCAACAGCAGCTGTCGAAGAAGAAGAAGAAGGGAAAGGATGGAGGTGGATTTAAACGTAGGATGATGGAGGAGGAGGCTGTTGTGGCTGTTGTTAGTGAGTTGACGGGGCGGGAAGAAGGTGCTGGCGGTGTGGTGTTGGAATCATCGGAGGCTTTGGAGGCGTTGAAGGGACTGGAATTGGAGAGGAGGAGGAGTAGTAGTAGTAATGGTAAGAAGAAGAATGGACATGCTGTGGCGGCGGGGGCGGCCGCGGTGACGTCGGCTGTGGTGGTGGTGGCGGAGGAAGAGATCGAATCTGTGACTGAGCGGAAAAGGAGGAGTTTCGAGATCGATACTGTGACGGAGAAGGACATGAAGGAGAATGGATTCCGAAGCACGCGCCGGACAAAGCTGATCGCCACTGTAGGACCTGCTTGTTGCAAATTCGAGCAGCTAGAGGAGCTTGCGTCTGCTGGAATGAACGTCGCGCGTCTCAATATGTGTCACGGCACGCGCGACTGGCACCGGGACGTTATCCGCAACTGCCGCCGCTTGAACGCCGAGAAGGGCTACGCAGTCGCGGTGATGATGGACACGGAGGGGAGCGAGATCCATATGGGCGATCTTGGTGGTGTCTCGTCTGCCAAAGCTGAGGTACCTACTTGTTTCTCTCAAGACTGTCTGCATCATCCTTGGCTTTTACTCACTCAATGTGAAGTAGAACATATGTGTTGTACTACTTTATTGATAAATCTTGAAGCAAAGACTGTCTCTGCCTGCTGCATCCATGGCCTTACTCACTCAAATGTGACATACATACTTTCCTCTTGAATCCAAATTCACAAACTGTTTCCCATTTTAATTTTTTTGCCATTTCCCCTTTTCAGTGTGGGGAATATAAGTGTGAGTGTCTTTCTGGTAGATGGCTGGAAGGTTGGCAGCATCCAATACATTGTTCTCCATTCTCATCCTTACTCAGAGGGAAGCCCTTGTGAAAAACTTCCATTTTGTAAGGTTACATTTGAGAAGTTGCTGGGAAATATAGTAATGATTTTCTAGAAATGTGGGTCTTGTTGTGACTGTGGGTATACCCTTCAATATGTTTGATCACATCAAGGTTCTCACTGGTTGTGAAGAAAGATTCCTCTTGATTCCCTCTCGCTGAGATAAGATCTCTATGCTTTACCAGCCTCTTCATGCTAAACTTGCACGGGGTGGGGGGAAAGTGTCAAATGTGGGAACAATTTGCAGAAATGGAGATGTTGTTCTGTTGGATGATGGCTCAAAGGGTCATACCAATCTTGAAGCAAGGCTCTTCTCTCTTTGGTCCCCTCCTTGCTCTTAGGTCTTTGAAATTGGATTGGTGTTATCTTTTTGCAACAAGCCTACAAGAAGTAGCATCTGATGAATCATCCATATCTTGGTCAGTTGTTCTCTGGTTGTTCATGAAGTCAAATTGATCCTTTGATTGCACAATGTCTCACTTGTTGGTCTGGGACTAATGCATTGGATTGTATATGAGGAACCCCACATCAAATAAGTGTGCTTGGTCTCCAGGTATTGAAATTCACTTGCTTGTCTTGTGCAAGGTTATCCTGTGTGTACACCACATGCTTTGTAAAGGTCCTGTAACAGTTCTACATAGAATGTGGCTACCCCATATTTTGTGCTCCTAGTTTCCTTCACCTTGGTCAACCTGGAGGATAAGGGCCTTAACCCTGTGACCCTTATTCTCAGGACTGCTACTCCTTGTGGGTGGGTTTATTGTGATCTATTGTGTTATTTATTCTTTCTCTTGTGACCTGTCACTCTGCAATATCCTGAGCATCTTTTCTGTAGCAAGAGGTGTGGAAGCAGTCTGTAAAGGAAAAATATGGTTTGTGGATGAAGGAAGGGGAGGAGTGGTTTTTCACAGTGCGCACATTTGAAGGGCCTCTTCCTGCCTTCACTATTCAGGTCAACTACGAGGGCTTTGCTGAGGGTATACCTCAACACTCTGTCAAAATTCTTGCTTCACTTGAGATCCTTTGGTCTAAACAATGTCAGATTATAGCTGGCCATATCATGCTCAGGGCTTTCTGACCAGCTATACTAAATTCCTTTCATGCATGGTAAGGATTGGAGTCTTGGAATGTAAAAGATTGATGTTTGTCCATCTACTGAATCTCTTGATTTTTCTCCCTTGTTGGAATGTCAACCTCTGTTTTTCAATCACCGAATGAAAGAACTCACTCATATGTGCAATGTCATTGGGTGGGCAGATTTGAAAGTAGGGGATGAACTGTTGGTGGATGGAGGTATGGTACAATTTGAGGTGGTAGAGAAGATAGGCCCTGACGTGAAGTGCCTGTGCACTGACTCTGGTCTCCTTCTGCCACGCGCCACTCTGACCTTCTGGCGTGGTGGCTCCATTGTACGGGAAAAGAATGTCATGCTGCCTACCATTTCTTCAAAGGTTTTTTTGCTATCAACACTCTCCTGTCCATCTTTGCCCTACAGTGCATGTGGCAGTGAAGTTGCAGCTACTTATAGTCAATCTATAATAAGAGCATTCAATCACATTTTACTAGAATGAAGATTCTGGTTTCTCGAGTTTTATCACTGTTGGATGTGGAATTAACACTTATTGTGATTGAAATGACCCCTGCCCTGCAAGTTTTAGTTTCAAAACAATGTTCTTTTGCAATTCAGCTCAATTTGGACACTGAGAAGCTAGTTTTCTCAGCTACATTGCATCTTGAACTACAGAGTACTGACAATGAACACATCCTATCAACTCCAGTGCTCATGCTTGAATTCTTCATGCATTGCCTGCCCCACTCAAATTCCTCCTTGTTATGTGAAAGCAGTTTCCTCAATGGCAGTCCCCCAAAAACACAAGTTATAAGGACAGGTTAATGACATGGGGAATGCTAACTCTATGGTATGGACTGCAGGATTGGGTTGACATTGATTTTGGAATATCTGAGGGTGTGGATTTCATAGCTGTCTCATTTGTCAAGAGCCCTGAGGTCATCAAGCATCTGAAGAGCTATGTGAAGGCCCGGGCACCTGACAGGTATTCAATTTTCATGTTATCATATGACCATGCATATGTACATAAGGATGAGCTGGCTGCACTTGGACATCCTGAACAATATGCTCTGTTTGGTTTGCAAGTTCACTCCTTTGAGTCATGGCACATGTAGTTGAGGAAGTCCTAACCATTTTTCAATTCACTGGGATCCTAAGTGAACCAATGACATGTCTTTCATAACTCTATTCACGAAGGAGCAAATTGCTCCTGGTGATTCTTTCTAACTTGCTTATGTATGTGTGTTTTTTATTGTTTCTCTGTTCTAGTTTGTCCCTTCTGTGTTCTTCCTTCTTCTTGGCTCTGTAAGGCCTTATCTGGAAGTCTTTCTTTGACTTGGAGGAAAAGTTTTAACCTTGTTCTGGCTTTCTTAATCATGAGTATAGAAATTTCTCAATTCTCATGAGAGTTATTATTGCTTACATGTGGGCTATTGGGGTATAGATCAATTGGTGTCTTTGCAAAGATTGAGGCATTTGAATCACTGAACTGCTTGGAAGATATTATCCGTGTGTCTGATGGAGCCATGGTAGCAAGAGGAGACCTTGGAGCCCAGATTCCTCTTGAGCAAGTGCCATCAGTGCAAGAAGCCATCATTAATGTCTGCCGGAGTCTCAACAAGCCTGTCATTGTGGCATCACAGCTTCTTGAATCGATGATTCAGTACCCAACACCCACTCGTGCTGAGGTCCTGCATTCTTCCATCTCTCTTTAAGAAATAATGTTTAATACCAATTTATGATAAATGGTTGTTGATTGTCCATGCTATGATCTTGTCATTCTGAAGCTCATTGACCATTCCTTGGTTATTGGGACTGAGATGGACAACTCCAATGTCAAATCAGAATACCTTGAGAGTGTTCAGAACTCCAGTCAAGTGTCCATGCCCTTCCTTGTAGACTTGCATGAACAAGCAATTCATGTGCATATGCTCCCAATTTGGGATTTGATGCAGTAAATTGAAGGTAGAGGGATGTCCTATTTTGCTTGCCCTGATTTTCCCTGCAGAAGAAGTGTTGCTCAAAGTAGTGAGGAACCAAAAAGATGAGGAATGCTTCATTGCAGGAGACAAATTCAGAGGTATGGATAGAAACACAATGTTGGGAGTCTTACTGCAGAGCTAGAGATAGTATCCTGCAGAATGTAGATCACAAATGTCAACAGAGTGCCAAGGTTTGAGTATATGCTGGGATTGAATACAGGTGGCTGATATATCAGAGGCTGTTAGACAGAAAGCAGATGCTTTGATGCTGTCTGGGGAGTCAGCCATGGGCCTCTATCCACAAAAAGCCCTTGATGTGTTGCGGGGAGTGAGCTTGCGCATGGAGCACTGGTGCCGAGAAGAACATCATGGTGACAGATACCAGTTGCCAGAACTTTCTTCAGCACCTACTGAAAAGATTTCAGAACAGATCTGTAACTCTGCTGCTCAGATGGGTACGTGAATTTCATCCATGCTGTAACCATTGGCTCTACTGGTTACACATTTATGCAGATCTCTTTTCTTGCCTACTTTCATTCTGACTGCAATTGGAGTGTTGTGTCTTATCTTTGTTATGGACTGAATTAGAATGACATGGTGCAGCGGACAAACTGGGAGCTGATGCCATCTTTGTGTACACTAGGCGAGGCTATATGGCATCCCTTCTCTCACGAAATCGACCAGATTGCCCTATTTTTGCTTTCACAGAATCCCAGAATGTCAGGCAGCGAATGAATTTGCAATGGGGGTTGATTCCCTTTCGCCTGGATTTTGGAGAGGATATGGAGAGCAATCTTCATCGAACTTTTGCATTGTTGAAGGCACGAGGTATGATGAAATCAGGTGATCTTGTGGTTGCAGTCTCTGATATTTCATCTGCTTCACAGACAGCCATGCTGCAATCAATTCAGGTTCGCAAAATTCCATGAGACTTTGCAGCATTTGCCAGCCACAAATTTTGAGAAAGATACATCTTTTGGAAAGGATGCTTGGAAGAAAGAGACACGGATATCAATGCCCAGGAGGATTTGGGGAGATTCTAGATCCCACCCAGGGATTGGTTTGGCTTTGTCTGTGTTCTCCTTTCTGTACCATGTTGTTTCTAAACCTGAGCACCTTGCTGTAGTCAGAGAAAGTAACTGGAGGCTATAGATTTGACTGGCAAGAAGAGCAGATTGTGAACCCTTTGTATCTACAGTAGTAGGCTTCAGAGATTTCAAGCTCAGGTCACCTCGTTTTGTTCTGAGACAAAAGACTACTCTTAATTCCCCAATGTTGCATAATGCAGCTCTCAGAGATTGATAGCAGCTCCTTTCTGTTGGCATTCTCCCGTTGACAGAATTCTCCTGGTGAATTCACTCAGAGTTTGAAAGTGAATCAGGATTTAGTAGAAGAACATAAATGCATATGAGGAATTGAAACAATGAAAAGTCCAGTGTTTTGGGCCGGTTATTGAGTTTTGAGACGGTTATCAAACCGGTTATTAGTAACCTATCAGTTGGGTTTTTAATTTTGTAATACCCAGTTAAATTGGTAACCACCTAGTATTGAATTCTCAGAATCTAATAACCTACCTGGATTACCCAATTGTCATCCAGGTAGGTTATCAATCTTTAAATATATATATATTTAAAAAACAGAAAAAATGATATTTTAATTTTAATTTTTTTTTTAAACCCTATAACTGGTGTGTAACTGGCAATGATTAACTGGTTATTTGATAACCTACCCTTGTGTGTAACCAATGATTACTACCCAAAATTTTCTCATAACTTACCCAACACCTTTTATCCGGCCAAGTTCTCGTACTATATAACTATAAGTGCAAGTCATCCTTTTTACAAAGGCAATGGCCAAGCCTTGCTTTTCGGGCAAGTTATTAGCTTTAATTGATTGTACATCTATCTATCAAGGAAGGTTGTTTGTTTGTTTTCTATGTTTTGTTTGTCATGTTAAGATATCCTAATGCCCCAAACCATGGCCCTTCTTCCCCCATTGTACTTGTGATACCATTGCAAAGCTCATGACGATGAATAGGGATGTGCATCAAAATGAATTTCTAATGTTCAGATCAGTGTTGGGGGGGGGCAAGTATCGAAAACTAGCCTTGGTATCAGTCGGGTATCATCTGGGTATACTCCCTTGAACACCTATGGATGCAAATTGATATCCGGATCCTTACATAGTAGTTATGTTAGAATCAACTCTGAAAACCTTACCCTCTTCATACCTTTCAAAATGTTGACACATGGGGTGGAGTAAAAGTGTGAAAAATATGGTCATGGGTATCAAGCTTAGTTGCGAGGAAATTTTGAGGAAATTTTCTTGTGAATGGCAATGACCTTTTGCAATGCATACTAGTTTTATAAAAAATATATGGGTGTGGTAGCATGGCAATTGAACTGGATTTGAGTTTCTTCAAAAAAAATTAACAAGGGAGTTATTTTTCTTGGTAACTAAAATTTAAATGGATTAGTAAATATTCTCATCTACAAGACTAAGGTGTGTTTTTTTGGGGCAAATTTTCGCATCATGTCAACAAAGAAGAACCCAATGCAAATTGTAGAGAGGCCATATATATGGTCATTGGAACTAGGGAGGACTCTAAAAAACAATCTACTTTACTATTTGACATCTAGCCAAATTTGACTCATTCCTCTTGTGGATGATGGGTATTTTCTAAAAGTGATAACTCATCTAACATTGGTTTAGACCTATTGGTTTAGACCTATGTTACAAGAGTTATTGAATATTGAATACTTTTTTCATTGAAAATTTCATAAAATCAAAACTAAAAATGTGAGGGAAATCAGGACACACGCTTGGTATTGTTAGAAAGCTCTTGATGAATGAGATTTTATGAAGCTGATTTCATAATTTTTAGACCTCACTTGCAGTAAGAGATATTAAACCCACCATCCCACTTTTTTGAAAACCACCATGTTGCAAAGTTTCTGAAGTTCAAAAATAAATTAAAAAATAAGTAAATAGAAATAAAAATGAAAATGAAAATACATAATTAAAATTTAAAAATTGGTTCTCATTCTTCAAATTTTTTTGTAATAGCATAAGGAACTTGTCAACATTTCCAGCAGATTCCTTTCAATTTCTGGGCCTGCAAGAATTACGAGAACCAGCACCCACCAACACACCATGAAGGATGGATGGTAAGTGATCAGGAAACAGTTTTCTGTTGGGTTCTAGTTCCCTAGTTAACCATGGTGGTTAGCTCGGTTGCATTTTTTAAACTATCTATTTACTAACAACTCACAAGTAGGTTGTTAGTGGGTAGGTAGTCAAAACAGCCCTTAACTACCTATGTATAAACCATCTACTTACCTAATAGTTACCTATTTTCCTACCTATCTACCTACATATGAAACCTATTTCCTACAAAATTGGTTACCAAGGTGAAACCAAATATTAACTCAGTTGAGGCTCATCCACAACTGAGTAATAGCGCACATCCAGTGGACATCCAGTGGATGGTGCACTGGTGGGTGGTGGTTCACCATGGCCATGACTTTGTTCTTCTTAGAGATACTCTCTGTTTGAAGTGCCCCTAGCTTTGGTTCAGGAATCAGAATCTTCCTATGATTGATGCTTGCAAGTCTTTTTATTGGTTTATAGCCAGAAATCGCTAAACTTTCCTACGGATGACCACCACATTTACTGCAATTTTTTTTTCCTTTTGTTATTGGATGGTCACCATTTTGGCTTTGTCACAAATTTCCTGAAAAGAATGCCCCCGATGCTTATTACACTCTCATTTGTGTACTTTCTTTTGCCTCTCGACACTAAACCCTAGGGTATGTAGTTGACACCTGAATGGGTTTAGACCTATTGGGTTTAGACCTATGCTACTGAATCCACTAAATTATATGTGCAGCTTAGATCCACTGAATATGTTAGGCGTTTGTTGAGGGAATCTTTTTCTTTAGAAAGGGAAGTTTCATTAAGTTAACAAGAAACCCTTGCAAACTTCATTAAACAAGGGGTGTGTCACACATTGTGACCTTGCCATTTACATTTAAAAGTATCTTAAGGAAAAAGAAGAATTATTGAAACTCAAATATTTCATCATACAAAAATATAATCTTCAAAAAAATCCTCTAAAAAAAATTCAAAATCCTTCAGATTATAACTCTATAACTAATCTCAAGTTTCAACAAGCCAAAATATCATCTTTCAAAAATCCTCACATAAAAATAGATGTATTAGTACCTAGGGGCCAAAATCCCTTAAGCTACTAGTATACTCTATAATGAATCTAAACCCAATATCCTTGCCTAACAAAGCACCCAACAAAAATGAAAAAGAAGGAAACAAATAGAGAGGACCAAAGTCCAAGCTCAAAAGTTAACACTTTGTTTGGCCATGCCAGGACTAGGCATTCACTTGGCTTTATAGGTTGTATGTAATGGACACAAATATGTGATTTTCAACCTCATAGGTATGTAAAATAGTTAGTAAGTTAAAGTTGAAGTGAATGCTTTGGACTTAAAGCTCCCGCAATAAGTAAGGGGAGGTAAATGATTCAATATTTCACTTATTTCAAAAATTTATTTCATTATTACACATTTCATTCTTTAATTCATTCATATGTTAGTTTTCATTTAACTGCACTTATAATCTTATGTTAAGGAATATGAATTGTTATGTATAGAATAAATGAAATGATTTGAAATGCAATTATGTTCAAAATTGATTAAAATTTGGTCCTATCTATAGAATTGTGTTGGAAGAAGAACCAAGGTTAGTTTAGGTTCCAAGAAGCAGGTTGAAAACCAACCCTTGCTTCCAAGGTTTCAAAAAACATGGAACCAAACCAAAGTCCACTTCTTAAGTAGTGTACTTGAACTAGAACCAAATTGGTTTTGTTTTTAATATCTAGTTATAATTTTAGTCCTTGGTTTAGGATGGGGGGGAGGTGGTTTAGGGTTTTTTATTTTTTATTTTCTCATTTTCTCTCCACTATTTTCATTTTCCTTCTTCTTTCTTCCTCATCCTTCTTTATGGTTAGTGTTGCATTATTCTTTTCATTTCAAAAACAAACAAACAAACACACATTGGATTTTTTTCGTGGCATTCTTGGTTGTGGATCATCTTCATGGGCTTCATTTTTCACATTGGTTTACATCTTCACAAATGAGTATTTGTTTATGTTTTTTGCATTTTTTTTCAATTGCATTACCATCACCTTCTTTTTTGCTCTTCCTAGTCATGACCACGTTGTTGGTCTTTTGGTCATGGTTCTCAACATTTATCACGATCTCTCCTTATTTATTCCTCCTAATGATCACCTTGTTGGTCTCGTGGTTGTGATTGTTTTATTGGTCTCTTGGTCATGGTTCTTGGTGCTAATCATTGTCACATTTTTATGTGTTCCTTTTAGTCATGGTCGCCTTGTTGGTCTTCTAGTTGTGATTCCTCGTTCATTGGCATTGCCTTTTTTTAAATCCTTGTAGTTGCGATCACTTTGTTGGTCTTATAGTCATGGTTGCTATGATTCATTGTCATCACCTTTTTTTTTATCATCCTAGTTGTGATCACCTTGTTGGTCTCTTAGTCATGGTTCTTCATTCATCATCATTGCCTTCTCTACTTTTCCTAATCATGATTTCCTTATTAGTTTCCTTGTTGTGGTTTTTCACTCATCATTGTCATGTTCTTTTTTTCTCATATTGGTTTTGGTTAGCCTATTAGTCTCTTGGTCGTGATTCTTGGTGTTCATCACTGTTAGATTATTGTAGTTAAAGTTTTGAAGTTTTAAAATGGTAGACCCTCAAGGTCCTAAATTCAAATTAACTATTCATTAGATGAAAGCCATGTCATGTCCTTTGCTAGTATGCCTAACTTGAGTGTATTACCAATAACTTGTTAGTTGGGTTTGTTATTATGTTCCAACCAAAAATATTATAAATTAAGCATTACAAGTAACTCAAATATGTTGTTTTAAAAAGATCAATAACCTTGTTTGATTTCTAGTCTTCAATTTGTAGCCAAGCGTGAAACTTTGGCCATCATATTGGTATTTGCATAAAAGATCTTACCTATTATAATTAATGAATTATTTCATGAAAATCCATCCATGTGTACTTAGGAACCTACTTACTTAGGTTATGGGATACCCAAAGGTTATTTAAGATATTAAAAAAACCTACCTAAGGGGTTAGTTAGGGATTTATTGGGTTAGGGGATAACCAATAGTTGCTTAGGGTGTTATCTAAGGCTAGTTCATAATGTAGGAAGGGGATACATAAGGCCTACCTAAAAAGCTATGTAAGGATTACCTAAGGAAACACCTAGGGGCCTACTTTAGTTATGGGATACTTAAGGGCTATTTAGGGCACCACATAAGACTTGATTAAAGACTATCTATAAAGACACCTAAAGGCCTACCTATGTTATGGGCTATGTAGGGGACCATAGGTAGATCATATGTAGCCAACCCCTAAGTAGGTCCTAACCTAATTAGCCTCCTACCCTATATGGCAATAACATGAGTAAGCTATATAATGTGGTTAGAATTGAAATTATGGTGACCACTTGGGGGTGTTCATCTTTAGCTTTGAGGAATGATCTCCACTTTGGTGCACTTTATGGATAGCTCAAAAGGGAGGACAAGTGGGGAAAGTGATGCTTAAAATGCGCATAATTTTATGCATAACTTTATTATCTCATTTTTTAAAAAACTAAAATCTAAATGATGATACATATATAAATGGGAAGGTAACCATAAAAATAGGAGAAAAAAAAAAAAAAACAGATACAATATAATCCCATTCATCATCCTCACAAAAGGTTATGATGTTAAATTTTCAAGGTTTAACCAAGTTATGATAAGCTTTATTTTTGTTGGTGAAATGTTGTTAGAAAGTGAAATGGAAAACTGAATGATGTTTGGGGCTTCGATCACCAAAAAATTTATATTTGGTTCTAATAAATAGTATATATATATATATATAATTTTATAGCTAGATTTGGCCAAATCTTTATGTGGATGATTGTCACTTTCACTAAATCTTCCTATTTATGATCATCAATTTGGCTACATCAATTCATTAAAATGATATTGGTTATGATAGGTTCTTTGGGGGGACACTATTCTTTGAATTTACAAAATATTTGAGTAAAAATATAAGGTCACATATATTAGTTGTTGAGTAAAAATTAGTTCTATAATAGGGTTATGTTTATTTTGAAAACCAGTATTTAATTAACACATGGTATATGTTAATCCAACGTGTTAGGGGAATATATATATAACATATTTATTAAACACTTCATATTAATTAATTAGAAGTTTCAATTAATAGATTAGTAAATGAATTAATCTTAGTAACTTGAATATGTTCAATTGGTAAGTTAATAAATGAACTAATATTAATCAACAAATTAGTGTTACAAGAAGCAATTTGAGTGATTTATACACACATATATATATATTTTTGAAATTCTCTATTACATTTTCATGAAATTGGGTTGGAAGGAAAGGCTAATGATGTAGCTATGGACAAAGATGATAAAAATCATGCAACAAAACATGTGGACTATATTGACGAGGTGTATATCAAATGTTCTTTTGAAACTCATGGGCTCTTGTATTTTTTTTCTATTTTTTTTGTTAAATATTGCATTTTTTGCATGTTGTCAATGAAAGCCTTTGTCAAATTGCTGATTATTCCTTTGGAAAGTAAGTTTGTTTGACCTCGTATTAAGTTGATAATTGTACTTTGATTCATATGCCTCTATCTCTTGTTTTCATTTCTCATTTAAAACTAACATATGGTTTATTATTTCACTTTGTTGAACAATTGATTAACAAGTTCATATAACTTTATGAACTATTTCACATGGTTTGTGAAATAAAAATATTGGATTGCAAGGAATCATCAACATTAATTCAACATGATGTACAAATTAAAACACCATAATAAATCTGCCATACCCATCATATACAATGGCTGATGAATAATCAATTTACATTTTACTATGATCATGTGAAGTGTTAAACATGTTGTATTGCAAAATCCTAGGAATTATTGTTAGGTATGGTTTTTTACTATGATTCCATTGTTTCATTTGTGTATCAAGAAATTGTTAAATATTCAACTTAAATTGGTTAATATTAGCATTTCAAATTATAAGCTACAAGTTATATTGGCAATTGTTGTTATATAATCCTAGAATTTCATATGTCTAGGTTGTAATGGAAACATTACATTGATCACAAATTTAATTGACCTTCCATGTAATGAAGCAAATTGTTGAAAAGCACTAAAGTAACCACTATTACATGTCCCAACTAACTATGCAAGTGATCCACTTTTGGATGAACAATTTTGATTTCCTTTCCAACTCCAAGCTTAACAATATTAAATTTTTTAATGAAATTGCATGCAAACAAAAAAATTATAGTTAAATATAAGGGCAACTAAATTATGTGCATATTAAAAAATTAGGTAACAACAAGGTGGGGAAAAACAAAATTCCCTCACTTATTGCCCCCCTAAAAATGTTTGTTTGACATAAATAATCTAAAAATTCAACACTTAATG
>Ga0209611_10010176_pt1 | contig 13932 bp, 9 predicted proteins | sample S1TSphgellanicum_3_FD_187693 | JGI IMG/M metagenome (GOLD analysis project Ga0209611, IMG submission 187693) | Host-associated microbial communities from peat moss isolated from Minnesota, USA - S1T2_Fc - Sphagnum magellanicum MG (SPAdes) (version 2) | ecosystem: Host-associated > Plants > Peat... | reverse complement strand
AAACCAAAAAGTTCAATAAACAAAAAGAAAAAAAAAAAAAAACACCTTGTCATGATTAATGTGAGAAATTTTCATAATTGAAATGACAGCCACCATGGTTTTCAAGTTGGTTTTCACCTTGATAACCATTAGGCATCACCATTAACTATACACACACAAAAACCCACCTGTTTTGATTTTCATTTAAGTGAGAAACACTCACTTGATAACTACCCTAGTACCTAGACAGCTTAGACCTAGGTGGCTTTGGCATAAATTAAATTATTTTCAATTTTGCCACAAAATTCCGAAAATTTTAACCTTTTTTGTCAAAATTTTCAAAAACACATTCAAGCTACCAGCTAGTTTTGAACCAAGGACCTACTTGACCAAATCAATTAATTTACATCCATCTAACCACGAATGTGGTGAAATATATTAAAAATACTATCAAATTTAATTACATATATTAGACATATGCCAAAAATTTCAGAATTAAAAAGGTAGCTGCTGAATCAAAACTTCTAGATTAAATTAATTATTCAATAGAGAATTGTTGAAACCACCTATGTATTATGGTATCCTATAAATAAAATATGAAATACACCCAAGGTTTTAGGGAAAACCCAAAGGTTTTAAAGATGTAAAATAAAGGTCCTACTTAATCTAAGGGTAGGTCATATGCAATCCTTTTTTTATTAGTTGTGGATGCTTCCCAAAATGGATCCATATGAAAACACAATGTTTTTATTTCAATGGATCACTTTGATTAACATTGTTTTCAATGTCAATGTTTAATGTGTTGGTACCAACACCTTATTGTGATAAGGGTTTCCCATAAATTGACGTATGTATAGTACATGTCCAAACTTTTGGGCAAAGAATATGGGACAAACTAGGGAGTTAAATTGGAAAATATCTTGAGTGCACATTCTTGCATGTAGACTAATCTCCTCATTGTTCAAATAGAATAAATTCAATAACCAACTTGTGAAAACCATTAGAAATAATTGATTTTTTACATTTGTGAGAACTAATAATGTAAAAACCCAAGAATAAATAAAATTTTGATACTTTAGATAATTTTTATCAAACCATATTTTTAATTGAAATAACCAAGCTTGTCCTTACAATTTTATGAGAAAATTGAAATCACTAGTTTTCACAAAAATATGAAAATTGCCCAACATTAGTCATGTTCAAATTTTGTGCAAAAATAAAGCTTTTGGTCAAAAGAAGATCTAAAATGAACATTGGTGTGAAGGTTGAAAGAATATCTAAAATGAACATTGGTGTGATTACATCACGTTATATTGTGGGACTTTGAACACACTAGTACAAAAATGGGGGTCCAATTCATTTTCATTGGTTTAAATCACTATGGGACCTTAAAGGTGAAATAGGTTCACTGCAAATTAATGATTTCACCCTAGTTAAAGTTATTTCACGATAAGGTCATTAAGTAAACATCATGTTTTACTACTAGCTACTATAATTCACTATTATAATTTATTATGGAAAATGTGTTTATTTTATGTTGTTGTTTTAAATATCTTAAATATCTTAAAAGTTATACCATGTGTTATTTTGGGCTACCCTAGGTTATTATACCTTAAATTATACCCTAAATTATTATAAGTTATCATATTTTAAGATATTATAGGTTATATCCTAACTTATTATAGGTTTTTTTTAATTTAAATTATTTTAAATTAAACTATTTAACTAACTTGAAGCTATACTTTAGTTTATTTTACTTTAAGATATTATATCTTACTTCAAGTTATACCCCAGGGTATTCAAATCATTCTATTATATGTTATTATAAGTTATTTTATCTTAAGGTATAATATTTAGAATAACCTAAAATAAAAAATAACACATAAAAAAATTGCATATAATAACTTAAGGTGGATACCTAAGGTAAGATAATTTAAAATAACCAATAATAACCTAGATTATAATAATTTAGAATAACTAATAACAACCAAGAATAGCCTACAATAAAATAGTCTAAAATAACTAAAAATAACCTAAAATAATTAAAAATAACTTAAAATAGAATAATCAATTATAACTTACAATAGAAAAACCAATAATAGCCTACGATAGAATAACAATAAATAACCTATGGTAAATAGCCTATAATAACCAACAATAGTTTATGATAAAACTTATGGTAAATAACTTAGAATAACTAATAATAACCTATGATAAAATAACCAAAAATAATCGAAGGTAAAATAACTTATAATAGCCAACAATAAAATTTCATGTGATAAATAGTCTATAATAACCAATGATATTTTACAATAGGAAAGCCAAAAATAACCTTGGGTAAAATAATTTAAAATAGCCAATAATAGCCCATGGTAAAATAATGTAAACTAATCAACAATAGCCTATGATAGAATAACCTATGGTGAAATAGCCAAAAATTGCCAATAATAGCTTAGGATTTTAAAAAATTACATAATAATATGTGATAATATAAAAATATCAATCATTTAAATAATGGTTCAATGGTTAAAGACTTGTTCCTTAAACATGGAAATGAGGGAAGGTGAAAGGTTCAAACTTTCACAATTGCACTTTAGGTTGTGGGTTAAGTTTCTAATTTAGGCTAAATAACCCAATGAAGGTTTTTAGGTGCCTAACTTTGATTTGAAATTAATTATTAATGAATTAATTATTGATATTTAATTATTAATGATTTAACAAATACTGAATTTGATTAATTATTGGTGAATTCAATTAACTATTAATGAATTTCCATGGCCGTAACAATCAGTCCCTGTTTATGAAAGGGACAGACATTTTCACCATGGTATATTTATCCAATTTCATTCAAAATTTAATCAAATGCATAATGAACTTGGATGCATATTGGTGTAATGACATTTGGTGTCACATCGTTATTTAAGGTTTTTTTGAATTCTTGGCACATTTGCAATATAATTAAGGTTTATTGAAAAGTTCAATTGTATTATGATTTAAAATATTAAATTTTTTCAACATTTTATCTAGTTATTTCTGAAATTTTTGAAAATATAAATTATTGCTTTAATTATTGTCAAGGTTGCCCATGTACTACGATGTTGAAATAAAATATGACCATTGAAAATATTTATCATAATGAAAGGAAATAAATAACATGAGAAACACATATATTGATATAAAAACATTCAGTACAACAAAATGCATCCTTGTACACCAAATGTTCTCACTTGGTCCCACTAAATGGGACGTAATGGGGATGTAACGAAATCACCAATTCACTAAACGGGGACTACTAAACTACACCCACGTTTTATAGTAGTGATTTGACAAAATTACCTTAGCTAGGCAAGCCTAGGCTCAAGCACAACAACATCTTTGATTAAATTACATATGAAAAGACACGCCATTATTTGATTTTTTATCTCCAAAATATATTTGACTTTTTCTTTTTATTCTTTGTTTTTTGTAGTCATCTCCTTTACTTCAAAGTCATCTTGAACTATCTTCTTTTTGTCTTTCAACTTCTTGGACAACAATTTTATTTTGTTCTCAAAATTGTATGTAAAAAAAGAGCTTTTCGGTAAATCATGAACTAAACAAAAGTTGAAACTCTCTTAAATACAAGTCAATTTATGAAACATTATTTGGTAAGAAAGATTTTATTTGTAAGTTATTGCATGCACATGTGGAATCAAGGTTCTTCTTGGAAGATGTTTCATTACATCACCTTATGAAGCCTTCTATGAAATGGTAAAATATGTAGTGCATAAAGGAAAAACAAAAAAAATGATAGTATTTGAATGGAATTGTCTCTCATCTTCCAAAGCTCACATTGCCAAGATATTTGCAATTAAACACATTTAAGATACATGTAGTCATTCCCATGGTACCATGTATATGAGTATCTTGAATAGTGGAAATGTGTAACCTAATATGTGAAAAACAAAATCAAGATCAATGTATCAAATTTAATAACAAAATCAAGATCAATGTATCAAAGTATCCAACATTGAATTCGCAAAACCTCTTAATTTAGAAGGGAAGAATGGGTCGATAATTTTCTACACAATTTGAGTAGACGCTAATACTTAGTGACAATGTGATGTGATGAAAAGTAATTTGAATCATAAAACATAAAAGCCAAAATCTGGTAGAAAATTTGTTGAAAATTAAATATGAGGTCATACATATATATTGGCCTACTTGAAAATTAAAATGGGAAATAATTTAAAGTCATGGTTGATTGTTTCACAAAACTAGTAGTTTAGGTTATAGATCTTGCAAGAATTTTAAGGTTTTTAATAATGTGCTTGTTGTTGCATATATACTCATGTTGAATTTCCACAACCAAAATTGAACACACATCTTGATATGTTTTCTTAAATTGGTGGGGTGAACTCATCCTTGGGTGGTACCACTAGGAATTATCTCAAAGAACGATTAAAAAATCGAAAACAACCAAATCATCTTCATGCGCCTTTACTTTAAATGTTTTCACAATTATAAATTATTTTCTTTTTATGTTTATCAATTGTATGCACTAATATATGGCTTGAAATTTACTTTGAAATTAAAAAATTCAAAAAATGTTAAATTTTTTTATTCTTCATTAAAATGACCCTTTCAAAAATTGATACAGTTAACTTTGAAAATTCATAATTAAATTATACTTATTCAAGTAATTATGTTATAAATAGAATGATTTTAAAATTACCTTACAAAAAAAATTCTATGAAAATTCTCAAATCATGTTTTGAATTTGTGTTTCTCAAAGTTTTTTTAAATGCAATGATTAGGAACATTAAAATACACAATATTTTTGAAATTGCCATTACTTAGTTATTTATGTGACTAAATAATTATAAATATAGTTGAAATAAGCAACACTTATTCTTGGGCCTAATTGAAAAAGACACAATGTGTTGTAATGTAAATCCCACCAATAAGTTTTCGTTTTTTAAATTGGTGATGCATTTTCAAAAATCTTGGGTGATTCTTCAGTTTTCAAAGTTGCCATGATAGAACAGAAAACAGACCCAATGCATTCATTATGTTCTTTTAATCACGTGACCCAAAACTATTATGATTATTTTCTCCATAGGGCTAGAATGGGACCAAGCCAAGGTGGAGATAGCCAAATTTAGTTTTGGGGCTAATAATGGGTTGGCTAGCCAAAGAGTGGTGATGAGTTTGAACTTTCATTTCTATCATTTTGTGTTCTCTTCAAGTGGCACACCAAACATACATAAATGGGTCATTTATTATTATTATTATTGTTTTACAATGTGGAATTGGGAGTGGATCTGTTTATTGTTTATAATTTTACGTTCGTTTGGGACTAGAGAATCCATTAGATGAAAGAGAAATCATGGAGAATAGATTGTCCTTTGGTATTGGCAGCATGCCACAAACTTGGCAACGGCGATCGTGTTCATAGTTTGCATGAGCTTAGCAAGAGTTCTAGTGTGGGTGAGGGAAGGTCAAACAAAAGCATTCCCTAACTGTCAGATTATTTGGACAGACAAGGAGCAAGTGTTCTTCATCCTCTACCTTCCCCAAGTCGTAGCCTCAACAAAGCCTTTCTGCATATGGCACGCCCTTCGACACACCTAGCACTACCTCAAGCTGCATGTGCCACACCAAAACCGGGCCAAAGCTTTCCGCAGCTGAACATAGCTGATGTCACACAAGTAGCTTTTGCTCTTGTATGACATCCCTTGAAGCGTAAGTATCTTGTCTACACGCTGGTCCTAATCTCACAATTGGTAAAGAGCTTTTCAATGAAAGCCAACCACATATTATCCTTCACCCTTTCTACATTCAACATTATGTGGGGAAAACCTAGAAGGGGTGGAGCCCCAACATCTTGGTTGGTTGGGCCTCCCACCGCAAATCTAGCACCAATTGACTGCACTAACTGTAGCACGGCCAACTCAGCATCCAAGTTTCCACTCGTACATTATGCACATTGCACCAAAGTACTCGGCTCTCCGCCCAACCTCTCACCCTTGCTAGATGGGTTGGATGTATGTGTATTGTCCTAAGAATCATTCCCAACAACGGTTGAATAGTCTTCGCTTGCAGTACATGGGCTATTGTAGGCTCTTCAACCTGGAGTGTACGGGCTGTTGTAGGCTCCTCAACCTAGAGTGCACGAGCCGTTGTAAGTTCTTCAACCTACAGTGCACGGGCCATTATAGGCTCCTCAACTTGTAACGCATAGGCTGCTGCAGGCTCAGGTGCCATTTCTAGTGGCGGTTGAACCAGAGGTAGAAAACTTGCCACGTCCTAAGGATGATTATTGAGTAGCCATTTTTTCACGAATCCAACTTAACATTTCTTTCCTGCAATAAGCATAGTGAGCTAGGCTTCCCATGCCTTTCCCAAGATGCGATCTTTAATTATCGTGCTCACACAGTTATAGTATAGCAACACTTGTCCCCATGCAAATTGTTCAAAAGGGAACTTGCCAAATTCTGTTAGCACGATGGACGTGCTGGTTGTTTTTTGTGCCCCGAGCAAGGACTTGAGGAACCCTCAATACACTACTTCAATAACTTCTATTTTCTTAAAATCCACCCAAACCTCACAGGCGTAGCTTGTGGAATACACCAACGTGTTAAAGAGGTCATAGCAACATCCATAATATGTAGCTTTGCACAGCGACAGTTCAACGTGAACAACAAGTGCCTGCTGGCAACTGCCAGACGTTTCATTGCACTATCCAAGTTCGAGGTGGTCCCGAGCAAGATCCCTAGGTATTTGAAGGTCTACACACATTCAAATGCATCACCTTCAAACACAAACTCTTAACATGGGTCAGCAAAATTGAACACCATGACTTTTGTTTTTTTCACATTCATTGTAAGCCCACGTTCAGCACAAAATTGTTAGAGTGTGTCTAACTATTGTTGCAGTCCCACCTTTAACTTTGATGTCGGAACGAAATCATCTGTAAAAAGCAACAACCATACGTGTAAGTTTGTTAGGGCCGATGCATCACATACTCTACTATATAAGCACCCCTTTAGGGCATCTAAACATAGTCCAAACAGCAGGAGGCTGAAAGGACAGCCTTGTTTCACACCTTGCTAGCACCTAAAGCTGGAGGTGACATGCTCGCTTGGGTGGTTGATGTGTATGGTATCTTTGGCATACATTGCCTGTAAGCATCACAAGAAGCGTCCTTCCACCTTAAGGCTAGTCAACACATGCCATAGCACTTCACGCAACACAGTATCAAACGCATTTTTGAAGTCCACAAAGCAACAATAGAGTGGTTTCTTTTTTGCCTTGCTCTGTTCGATAAGAATCCATAATATGAAAAGTTGGTTAGTAGTGTGGTAATCTTTGTGAAACCCAGCTTGACCCTTGGCATGTAACCCATGTTGTTCAACCCATTTGTTCAACCTTTTGTCAAGGATCATAACGAACAGCTTTGCTAAGATAGGCCCAACCATTATCCCCTTGTAGTTGTCGAATTCAAAAACATCGCACCCTCTAAAGAGCACATGGACCACCCCAGTTGAAAGGGCTTCTAGAAAGCCCTCCGCTAGAAAACAATTGAATGTTGTCAATAATGGCATGTGTGGTAGCTTTCCGCATCCAAAATGAATTTAGCTTTCATACCATCTAAACCAGTAGCCTTGTTCCTTTCTAGCTTTTTCAATGCTCAAAGCAACTTAACAAGTGTTATATCTGTGTTCAGGGTGTGGCTAGGCGAAGGTTCTATCACTTAAGCAAAATGATCAGCTCACAATCGTACCGGTGGAAGAGACTAACTAACCAGCCCATAGAAGCCTTCCAAAAGCGTAGTTGCACTGATCTTCTCCACAACAAGTGCCTTTGGCTAGTACTTTTTCTAGAATAAGAGCGCATCCACCTTGGCAAGCGCACACATATGTTGAGCTCTTACAATTTCCTATATTTTTTATTTTTTTTTAATAAATTTTTAAGTTTACTTTCCTGATGTTTAACAATGTGCGAATTAGGGTTGGCTTTCAACAAGAGCCTTAGCTCATGTTTTGTTATCCGGCAGTCGGCATCAAATCGGGGTTTATGGCAATGTTTGTCTCTGCAGCTCCCTCCCGAAAGCTTGTTGCCAAAAATAGACTCTACTACAACACCCACGCACTACTCCAATAGGTCAATTGACCCATCTTCCCCCAGGTGCCTAATCAAATCAACAACCCACAGGTTTCTAAGACTCGCTATTAGGGCAAACTGATATTCTTCAACTTTTCATTTATCATATTTGAACCTAGGCAAGAATTTTTTTGTTTCAATTGTATGTTGTGGTTCAACAAAGCTACAATTGATGCTCAACCGTAGGTGCAACGACATGTGGCTAAAGTCTCCCCCCACCATGTAGTAGCGGGTGTCATCTATTATCACCTTGAAATGTGAAGCAGCTTGCCAAGCTGTGGGTGAACCAACAATATAATCGATAGTGTTGCATCCCCCATTTGCCAAACAAGTGGCAAATCTTCCCCTAATTCATCACCAAGCGTCCGACCATTGAGGATGAGTAGCTTAGTGTCACAACATAGGTTCAAGAGCTCATGGCCCCAGTCGCCAACACTGGCGTCGCGGTTCTGTCACTTAGCCACAGCACCTAGTTGCTTAGTTTCAACGAGCTCAAGCACCTATAACAGTTCACAAAGGTTGCTAGTGTTAATGGTGTTTAGTAGCACTGTAATATGCGCATTAAAATCCCCTCCCAATAGTACTATGCCCCCTAGAATTTGAACTTCTGCTAAATATCTACTGCCAAGTTTTGGAACAAGGATTCGCTCTTGTGTTCAAAGCCAACAAGGGTAACGTACACCATGCAGACAAACAAGTCAAGGGTAGCACCCTTATTAACTCGTAGTAATAGATAAGAATTATGGATTCCTTCCTTCCATTGTGATAGGTTTAGGTTGAGGTGACTGTGGAAGTAAGCAGCAACACCCCCCCCCCCCTTATGTTTTATCACTTTTGTTTTTCCCAGCTGCATAGTGCGCGTTACTATGAGTGTCACAACCTTAACTTGGGCATGCATCCAAGGCGAGGGCTTACGAAGGTGTGGACCAAAAATGAACCTGGGAGTCACATTTCATGTTCCCGAGAGTGTAACAAAGTGTGCAGGATTGAACCCCCACATTCCCAAATGAGCTCCCACTTTGGGAATTAGAGTCCCAATGGACTCTTGAATCTTTAGAGGGTGATTACAGGGGTCAAAATTCATTTGATTGAAAGGTTTTTTGTATCATTGGAAAACTTTTTAAACGTAGATGTCAAAAATGGGTTTGCATCACTCATTTAGATACTTAAAACATAAGTTATGGCCAAAAGAAGGGCCGGGAGTCAAATGGCCAATTTGACTCCCGACCATTAAAAGTCCAAAATCGCCCTGATTTCCTTGCGTGCAGGTGGTGTGCCACATACTGTTGGAAAACTCTCGACGAGTGTTACAACTTTAGTTTAAACCTCACCTCAATCAGAGGTCTCCACACAAAGTTATGGACCTCACCTCAATCAGAAGTTTGCACACAAAGTTATGGGCCTCCAAAATTGCAAGAGTCCCAATTTCAAGAATTTCAGGACTGCCACTTGGGAGTCCCAGGACAAAATGCCATTAGGTGTTGGCCATGTGACCAAGCAGAGAATATACTATAAGGGGGAAGGTGGTGGCTTCCCCCAAGTTCAGGCTGTGGTGAGTCTTGTGAATTCGCGTTTACTTGTGGCTTGTTTGTGCAACAAAAGGGCTTGAGCTATGCATTAAGTGTCGCAACCCCACTTTGAGGGAAGTGTGATGTCGCCACTCACATTCTCGAAAATGGGACTTGGGGGTCTTCCGAGACTCCCGAAAACTTAGAACGCGATTGTAGGGGTCAAAACACCTTGCATCAAGGTGTTCTTCATACCGTTGGAAAAGGTCTTGAAGTGTAGATGTCCAAAATGGCCTCGCATGAGGCATTTGGACATCTGCAGACCAAGTTATAGTCGAAAGAAGGGCCGGGAGTCAAACTGACAGTTTGACTTTCGACCACTAAAAGTCGGGAATCGACCCGATCCCAGTGTGTGTAGGTGGAGTGTGACACACCGTTGGAAAGCTCTCAAGGAGAGCTACAAGTTTTCTTTGGACCTCCTCCCAATCAGAGGTTGAAGTGAGAAGTTATGAATGCCCAAAGTCGCAGGAGTCCAAACCGGGACAATTTCGAGACTCCACTTTGGGAGTCCCAAGAAAAAGTGTCATTCGGATGCAAGTGCGACGGAGAGACGCAGAGAATACTATATGGGGGAAGGTGGTGGCTTCCCCCGAGTCCAAGCCGTGGTGAGTCAAGTGAGTTCAAGGTTCCCCATGGCTTGTCCCAACACCAAGATCGAGTGTGTAGAATGAGTTCTAACCAACTTGTTGGTTGGTTTTGGATGCATGACTGAATAACTAAACAGCTTGTCCCTCTTCCTAATCTAATCTCGGATGACGCACTCCCAAGTCCCGGGTTGAACTCACTTGAAGGTCCAACTATGTAGAGTTGTGAAAAGTTAGGACTTGAGGGGCGTTCCCGACTTCTAGCACTAAAAGGGGGTAGAGGGGTGTGCTAGAAGTCCCGAGATTAGACTAGGAAGATGGACTAGAAGATCAAGCTTGAATCTGCATCCAAAACCAACCACAAGATGGTTAGTTAACATTCGGGAACATCCATGGGTGTTAGGACAAGCCACGGGCACTTTTACACACAAGACTCACCACGACCCGGACTCGGGGGAAGCCATCACCTTCCCCCATATAGTATTCTCTGCAGCTCTCCATGGGACTTGCATCCAAATGGCACTTTTTCCCAAGATTCCCAAGTTAGAGTCCCAAAATTGTCCCGAGTTGGAGTCCGGGACTTTGGGAGCTCATATCTCCCGACTGCAGAGTCCAATCACGACAAGGTCTAAAGCAAAGTTGTAGCTCTCCTCGAGAGCTTTCTAACGCCATGTTGCACTCCCGAATCGGACATTGGGAAGAGGTCGATCCCTGACTTTTAATGGTCAAGAGTCAAATTGTCAGTTTGACTCCCGGCCCTTCTTTTGCCCATACCTTGGGCTGCAGATGTCTAAATGGCTCATGCGAGGCCATTTTGGACATCTACACTTCAAGACCTTTTCAATGACATCAAGAATGCTCCAATGCAAGGAGATTCGACCCCTCAAATTGTCTTCTGAATTTTTGGGAGTCCTGGAGGACTCCAAGTCTTCCACTTTTGGGAGTGGGAGTTGCTTTCTCCCACTTTGCCCAAGGTGGGGTTACGACATCGGAGCTTTCAGCACACCCCTCTCACCCCCTTTACTGCTGGAAGCTAGGAGGGGCACCAAGTTCCAACTATTTCCACCCTTTAACTTAGTTGGACCCTTTTTGGGTCTAACAGGGAATTTGGGGGCGCGTCACGTGGTATCAGAGCTCAAGGTCAAGCTCGAGTCACTTCTTGGAAGCTCAGATGGCGCCCAAGAAGAACCGCAAGGAAGCACAAGACTCCATGTTGGGAGAAGCCATAGAAGATTATCTAGTCTCACCGGAATCAATTGGGGAGGAGGAACCAAGATCCCAGGAGGATCAAGATGAGCTAAGTGAGGAGGAGCAACGGAGCTCGGTCCTATTCACCCCGGAGCAACTTGAAGTCCTCCTCAAAATGAATAGGCCTGACTTTGGTGAATTGGTTGTGGCCTTCAAAGGGGGGTCATCTAAAAATGTTGGGTTTCAACCGGTTAAGATCGGGAACTTCGATGGTGCCCGTGACTGAAAGATTGTGGATGCTTGGCTTACATAAATGGAGGATTACTTACATGCCGCCAAGGTTGGACGGCATTTGGCCGTGGAGCTCGCCCAATCCTATTTGAAAGGTTATGCCGCCACGTGGTGGAGGATAGTGAGACAAAAGGAAGGGAAGAACCATGGCTACACTTAGTGACACGCCCCCAAGTTCCTTGTTAGACCCAAAAAGGGTCCAACTATGTTAAAGAACGGAAATAATTAGAATTTGGTGCCGCTCCCAACTTCCAACACTAAAGGGGAGGGGGGGGGGGTGAGAGGGGCGTGCTGAAAGCTCCGAGATTAAACTAGGAAGAGGGACAAGCTACTTAGTTATTTGGTCTTGCATCCAAAAACCAACCAACAAGTTGGTTAAAACTCATTCTGCACACTTTTGGTGTTGGAACAAGCCACGGGGAACCTTGGACTCACTTGACTCACCATGGCCCGAACTCGAGGGAAGCCACCACCTTCCCCCATATATTATTCTTTGCATCTCTCCACCGCACTTGCATTTGAATAGCACTTTTTCCCGGGACTACCAAAGTGGAATCTCGAAATTGTCCCAGTTTGGACTCCCGGGACTTTGGGCATTCATAACTTCTCGGTCCAACCTCCGATTGGGAAGAGGTCTAAAGCAAACTTGTAGCTCTCCTTGAAAGCGTTCCAACAGTGTATCACACTTTACTTGCACACACCAGGATCGGGTCGATTCCTGACTTTTAGTGGTTGGGAGTCAAATTGCCAATTTGACCCCCGACCCTTCTTTTTACTATAACTTGTGCTGCAGATGTCCAAATGGCTCATGCAAAGCCATTTTGGACATCTACACTTCAGGACCTTTTCAACGGTATAAAGAACACATTAATGCAAGGTGTTTTGACCCCTGCCATGGAGTTCTGAGTTTTTGGGAGTCCCAAAGGACTCCTAAGTCCCATTTTTGGGAGTGTGAGTGGCGACCTCACACTTCTCTCAAAGTGGGGTTGTGACATTTATGAAATCTTGAATGTATCAAGATCGAATTTGTCCCAAGGAACTCCGACTACATCTTGAGGTGCAAGTTTCGTGACCTTGTGAATGCCATAAATGAAAATTTTAGGCAATGTGTGAGGGCTTACTCCAAACTCATGCTTGAGATCCGACACATGCATGAGTTAGATCGTGTGTGCCAATTTGTGATGGGACTTCCAACTTGGGCCAAACGAAAGCTTGAGGAAAATTGACCCTCCTCATTATCCGAAGCCATCACGAAAGTGGAGGGCTTTTCGGATGTGGGGCGAAATGAAAAATCCGAGTTCAAGAAGGACAACAAGTTCCTTCACAAGAAGCCAAGGCATGATGGAAAATGGAACCGTGGGCAAGGAAGCCCAACAAAGGATAAGCCTAAACAATTCCAAGGCTCGAGGTTTAAACCCAAGGGGAACCTTATGAAGAAGGGGGCCCCTTTCAAAGGGGGCTAACCTAAAGGAGATGTTGGGATGAAACCCAAAGGAACGTGCTTCAACTGCAATGAGATGGGGCATTACTCCTAGGATTGTCCCAAGTCCAAAACGGGGAATGGGGGCTCTAAGGTAATTGCCCTCAATGCCAACTTAGCCCAAGGTGAATGCAATCGACTTATCTTCTTAAAAGGGAAGATTGCTAAGCGGGATGTGTTACGTCTTTTGGCCACAGGGGCTTCTCACAACTTCATAACCCGGGAAAGCGCCGAAAGGATGGAGCTTCACTTAGAGGAGTTCAAGGCACCCATTGAGGTGCACTTCGTGGATGGGGTTCCCCATCCCACTACGTGTCAAGTGAAAGGAGTTCCTTTCCAATTAGGAAATTGGAAAGGAAAGGTGGACTTGTTAGTTTCCACCTTGGGTGGAATGGATTGCATTTTGGGGATGGAGTTCATCACCCAAAACAATGTGCTCATAAAAGGGCAAAATAGGCTAGTTAGAATCCCATCTAAAAGTGGGATTGTGCGGGTGAAGGCACACGAGTTGCCTTGTGTGGGTGGATCGAGCATCCACTTCATGTTAGGAAAAACTTGGGAAAAGGAATGCGTGGGAGGTTATGGCATAATGTGTGTTATGCGAGTGTTGGATGAGTGTGAGCCCAATGAAGCCACCAAGTTGGTGACTTGCGCCAAGTGCATAAAGTAAGTTTTGGAAGAGTTCCTGGATGTGAAG
>Ga0209611_10010175_pt1 | contig 13934 bp, 15 predicted proteins | sample S1TSphgellanicum_3_FD_187693 | JGI IMG/M metagenome (GOLD analysis project Ga0209611, IMG submission 187693) | Host-associated microbial communities from peat moss isolated from Minnesota, USA - S1T2_Fc - Sphagnum magellanicum MG (SPAdes) (version 2) | ecosystem: Host-associated > Plants > Peat... | reverse complement strand
AAAACAAAACCAAAAAAAAAAAAAAAAAAAAAAGACAAAACAAAAAACAAATAGGAGCTCACTTGATTATAGCTCATATTGTAACCATTTAAAACAATGTAAAGATCATTTGATTTGAGAATACTTTGATATATCAAACCTCACTTCAAGAAATACCAACATCTAAAATCAAAATGCAACTTGAGATATTTAAAATCTTTTTGTCTTGATCCAAATCTAAGCAAGGAATGTAATCATTTTTTCGTCATTAAAATTTTCAAAAAAGAAACACATGCCAAGGGTCCGAGCAAAGCACAATACCAAAGCCCAAGACTAAAAAAACAAGGGAAGTCTCGCATGGTGTCAAAGTATTGAATTATTTTTCATTTTCATTTTCATTATTTTTTCATCTTTTGGATATGGATGGTTTGGATTGACTTTAAATAGAGAGTTGAAATGTGAGGAGGTTTTGATTACCCATTGCATATTGAGGTTTATTATGCATAAATGCCCTCTTACCCTAAATGGAATCTTGCACATAAAACGTTCCTCCTACCCTTGTAAGTGTAGACAATTGTGCCTAATCCCCCAAATAACAAACAATTCATGGTGCAATGGTTTTGACCATAATGATTCTAACGACTTTACTGCAAGTAATGTTTTTTTTAGGTCAAATTTGTATTGTAGCCAAAATGCACGATCATTAGAAGATTTATCCAAATTTGTTTACAAATGGAATATGAAAATAAATTAGTCTAAGCACCCTTCTATACCTTTGGTTATCTATTTGAAGCCTAATTTTGAGTTTTGGCAATTGAAAAAAAAAACCACTTTATTTTTGCATTGTTAATTTTAGTTTTGTGAGTTCAACAAAATCGTGATTAAGGAATGAACCATGTAATATATTGTGAATTTGATTAATAAAAAGGAGCAGCTTAAAAGAGTAGAGTTATTACGTCTTCAAACTTGTCACCCCACCCATTGGTTCCAAATTGAAGCAAAAAAAATTGATTTTAAGCCCCCTAAAAATCTTTTAGCTGGTCCAAAGTCTCTTTTCTCTCTCTCTCTTCCTCTTCTAAGGTCAGAGTCAACAACAAACAAACCAACATCGCAACCAAAATTGACCAACCAACCCTAGTAGTAGAGAGCCAACAACCAAGAAAGCCAAAATTGACTGACCAGTCGAAAAGAGCATCTCCACCAACGCTCAGTACCCTATGTGACCCTACAAAAAGATTTCTCACATCCAAAGATTTAGTTACCTTACTAGGTAACACTTTTTTTTTTTCCAACTCCACCCATAAAACTGATAGGTAGGTACCTAAGAGCAACCAGCTTGAACAATCAAACCATCTACCCAATCAGAGACAGAGAGCAGCAGTCAATAAACACGATTTGACTAATGTTTATTAGACTCTCTTCCGAGGCTTTGAAAGCTGTTGTGCATTGTTTCCAAAGGCTTCCCAGTAGTAGTCTTCTAGTAGTCCTTCCAGTGGATTCACTGGATTTGACTCATGAACTTCTTCATCCAAGATTTCCAGTGCAGGCTCACATACTGAACATTGATGGAAATGCTCTTAATCCAAAAATCCAAAAGACAACCAAGCAAGAAAATTTTGACTTCTGAGTCTACTCCAAACCAAAAAGACAGCTACTGACACCTCTGTGTGTGTGTGTGTGTTTTTTATAAAAAAATTTTAAAATTTAAATTGATTTTGTTAAATTAGTATTATTTAATTTTTTAAAAAATATTTAATTTAAAAAATTTTATTTAAAATTTAAAATTGTATTTTCTTGACATTATGTCAGTGGTGAGCATCCCAAGAAAGATCTCGCATTAAATGAAGACATGTTCTATGAACCTGTCTAAACTTTTTTTTTTTAAATTAGAAATAAAACCTGCTGCCAAAGCAAAACCAGAGCAAACATGTGACGTTTTTATTTATTTATTTATTTATTTATTTATTTATCGAAATCTGACAAAACTTTCTTACAATTTCAGAGAATATGTGGTGGAATATTCTCTTTTTAAAATTTTCATTTATGATGATTATTATTATTATTATTATTATTTTGCATTTGTGAGAATTTCGCCACAATAAAATATGGCTAAAATTGACGGCCTCTAGGTATATTCACAAAACATTAGTAATAATAAATTTAAGCCCTGGGAGAATTTTTTAAATGCATATTTTGGAAGGTACCTTGATGAGTCCAATATCCTTTTTATATTTTTGGCTACCTACTAGAACCAGGGTTTTTTGTTTTTCAATTTTGTGATGTAGCCAAATTGGTGATGATCATCCATGAGAAGATTTAGCCAAATCTGGCTATAGACCAGATATGAGAGTTAGAAAATTAATAATTGTTTTATAGTTTGGCTACATGTTGGAACTTCTTGTACAAATCTGGCAATCTTGAGTTTTTTTTTCTTTCCAAAATCTGAAAAATGGAAAAAATAAATAAAAATCACAAAAGTACTTTGAATGTGTTGAAATCAGGATACAAGAGGATTTCAATAAATTCTACTTTCATACTTGGTCTATAGCCAAAAATGGCTAAATCACCTTGTTGATGATTGCCAGTGTGGCAACATCACAAATTTTTTTAAAAACATTTGGTGAGTCCAATTTTTATTTTTTAGTTTTGGCGAAATTTCGCTAAATTTCGACCTTGAAAAAAAATGATTTCGACCTATAACAAAGGATTTTTCATGAAAAAAAGGGCCCAATTTCGCCAGATTTCAAAGAATTTTTTTTTCCAAATCGCCAGATTTCTATGATAAGTTCCAGTTTAAGTAGGTAGCCAAGAACATAGAAGGATTTTCCTTTTCTTTTTTCTCAAAAAATTTCATATCTAGTATGTAGCCAAATTTGGCTAAATCATATTATGGATGATCGCCACTTCAGCCACATCACAGAATTGGGTCTGGTTTTTGTTTTTTCCATTCTTTTTTCCAATAAGATTTTCTTATTTTCATTTTAAAAAGAAAACTGCCCCAGAAAATAATAAATAATAATAATAAATAATAAATTCTGGACTCAGATTGTGTTTTATTTCATTTTTTTTCGTATCCAAATTTTGACGAAATATATGAAAGAAAATTAGCAAAATTAGTTGAATTTACACTAGATAAACAAAATTTTCCCAATTTCATTGTCGAAAAATGGCGAAACGTCGCCAGAAAAAATTAAATAATAATAATAATAATAAAACACTGCGGGCCTGGAACCAGTTGGGGGCGGGGGCGGGGGCGTGGGACGGGTCTGACGCTGACGATCGCAACGCGCTCGCTGCACAGCACCGGAGACGCTTTTCGCCGCAGTTTTCCTTTCACTCCTGTTGCTGCAAAGCTGCTGCTGCTGCTGTTGCTCCCGCCTTCCTCCTCCTCTTCCTCCGTCGTTCGTCTTCCACGGGACTCCCCAGAGATAGGCGGATGTGTTGAACAGTAAGTAGAAGCTCTTCTCTTCTCTTATTTTCTCTTCTTGGAGCACGCATCATTATCCTGCCGACATCCATCTCTTGCCATCTTCCTTTCTGGTTCTATTCTCTGCCCTATTCTTCTTCGTTTCTCTCCCCCCCCACCTCTCTGGTTTTCGTTTTCGGTATTGGTATTAGTATTTTTTGTTGTTGTTGTTGTTGTGTTTGTTTTGGTTTTTTTGGTTTTTTTTAGGTTCACTAATTTTGTGTCGTCGCTAAGGAATCCATTTGTTTGCGTGGTTTGTTTGTTTTCTCGACCCTTCACTGAAGGGTAGAGACTAGAGACATTGTGATGCACCCAGAAACGGGCCAAGAGAGTTTGGTATTCCCTACACCTTCTAGGGTCATGTGGAGTCCACTATTAGAAACATTTCCAGCATCACTCAAGGATCCACTTGGGGCTTCATCATGCTAATAATCACCATGTGGTTTTCCAAACAATTTAGTATGTTGAATATTTAACATCCTGATGGATGTCATTTAAAGGGCACAACCATTATGCGACGAGCTGCTTGTTTGTTGGCTCTACCCTTCAGAGTAGAGATATTGTGATGCACCCAGAAATGGGTCGAAGTTTGGTATACCTACATTCTAGGGTCATGTGGAGTTTCACTATAGAAACATTTCTACCATCACTGAAGGATCCACTTGGGCTTCACCATGTGTTTCCGATTTAGTATGTTGAATATTCCTTATGGATGTTATTTAAAGAGCAGGGCCATTATGTAATGAGCTGCTTGTTTGTTTTTGTATGCGACTTTCTTTTTTGGTGTTGTTTTATTTTGCTTTGTTTTGGAGTAGTTGATTTTGAATGTGATGTCAATGATGATGGCTTTGTTTTTTTAGGGTTTCTAGTTTAGTTCCTTTTTCTTCTTGTTCCACAATCTGGTTCTTTTATTTTTCTTGTGTTTTGTAGTGTTTTTTTTTGCTTTTTTCGTGTTTTTGGACACTAGTTATGATTTGCAGGTGCAAGGAATCTTTTTCAGAGGTTTCATTGTTTTGAGTTTTTTCTGTGGATTGCAGTGACGACACTGGGGGAGCTAAAAGAGGAGGTTCTAAATACACTGAGTGTCAATTATATTGCCAGTTTTTGAGGGAAGATATTTCAGAACTACCCAAAGGACACAAAAGGGCGACCTAGTCTGCTAGGGTTGGCAAGAATGCTGCTGCAATGAGCTTGCAAATGCTTTTGCTTCAGGAAGGTGTATGGTGGGTGAAAGCAGAGAGGTTGGTGGATTTTGTGTTTTGAAACTCTTGAATAGGGCAAGGATCCTACAACAATGAAGTTTTTGAGTAAGCAAAGCTTGCTGTGGCAGGAGGAGGAAGAAAGCTGACACCCCAGCTTAGGGCTTGATTAGGATTCAAGAATACCCATTTTTATGAAACACAGGGGAGTTGCTGAGCAGTAATGTCTCCAATGTGAGGAAGGAAAAGGGGGGGCAACAAACAAGAAAGAGGAATCATGAGGGTGGATCCAGGTTTGCACTTCTGGACCTTGTTGCTGTTGTTCGGGAACATACTCATGGAGCAAGTGAGTGGCCAAAGCAGCAACAGCAACAGCGATGATTTAGTTTGCTTGCAATCATTCAAAGCAGGAGTTTTTGACTCATCAAACAGTTTAAGTACATGGTCAGGCCCAGACTTTCCTTGCAACACAACAGGAATCACTTGCAGCAGTGGGAGAGTATATGACCTTGATTTTTCCAATCGCAGCTTCACAGGTTCCATCTCCCCCAATCTCTCATATTGTGGCCACTTGAACAGCTTGGATCTCTCTTCAAATCAGATTTCTGGAACCATACCATCAGAATTGGGCCAACTTCACAATCTAGCCACACTTAAACTGTCTGAGAATGATTTAGAAGGTTCTATTCCTGAGGAAATTTCAAACTGTACATTCCTCAATTTGATTGACCTTCACAACAACCGGTTATCTGGACAAATCCCTCAGAGCTTTGCTCTTCTCACAAGGCTTGTAACTTTCGATGTCTCCAACAATCAGCTGTCAGGGCCCATCCCATCCGGACTTGCTAACTCTTCCGATGGCTCACCCCGCTTCAATGCAAGCTCATTTGAGGGTAACAATCTGTATGGGTATCCTCTTTCTCCTGCTAAAAGTCACAACCTGCCAGTTCTTGCTATTGTTGGAATAGGTTTGGGTAGTGGATTGCTCAGTCTGTGCTTGAGCTTCACAGCTGTGTGTATATGGCTTAGGGTTACAGAGCAGCGACTTGCTGCAGAGGAGGGCAAGATTTCCCAGCTGGTGCCTGAGTACTAGGGGACAGAAGTTAAGTATGGTTTTTTTCTGTGTCTCTCGTATCTGTCTTGCTTGCAGAGAGTGACCAGTTTTGGTGTTTTGCATCAAATCTTTGCTAGCACTTAGCTACTACTGCCTTTTCTGCACTGGTGACTGACTCAATAACTATTCTAGCCTTGGCAGGAGGCTCATTGTAGAGGAGAGATTTGTAGGTGGTTTTGCATTGGTGAAACTGAAGTTCTGTTGTCTTTTGCTTTTCTACTCCTGTCAATGGCTTTTGTCCTGTACTATTTTCTGTGTCTAAAAATTGTTGGTGCAAGGAAAACACTTGTAACGGTGGGTTGAGTGTTTTTCAATCCTTTCTTGGGGTGTTTATCAGAGTTGTTTGTGTCTCATTTCTTAGTTAAGTTTACTATTTGCAGTGATATGTCTTGTCAGGCAGTGAAAAGGAGAAAAATTCTTGTTGGAAATGAGTTCTTTGGTGTTTTAATGCTCTGTTTTGGTAGTGGGATTTTTTTGTGGGTTTCAAAACTTTTGTTTGTCGAAAACAAGTACAAAGGTTCTCCATGTACAAAACAAACTCTGGTGCATTGGGATTTGGAATACTTTTGTTCCAAAATCTAGTTTAAATACTGCATGTAAGTGTGAGTGAATTTTTGTGTACCTATATCCCTGCTTGCAATTCTGATTTTTGTCAAGGATGCATACCTTTGGATATGAGGTTCCAAGTGTCTCTCTAATTTTAGGGTCATGATTCACTACATATATATGTATATAGTGCTGATTACTCTGTCCTTTGCAGGTGCTCAATGGGCACCGGTCCATTCAATTTGTAAAGTTACTATAATTAGTTGCATCATTGGATCCTGTTCCAGTTGGTTTTGGTTGAATGGAACACAAGAAAACATGTCCCTGAGATTTGGTCAATTTCCTGCTAATCATATCTGAGTACAACAAAGCATTTGTACAGTGAAAAACTGCAGTAGGAATACTCTTTGATAGCCTTACTTTTGTTATATCTCTTGCAAACCCCATTTCTTCCCACTAGTATGAACTTGATGGCACTGAAATGAATTGCAAACAAATTCCACAATATTCAGCAGCACTTCTCTCCAAAAGCTGACTGATGAGACAAATCTAATGAGACAGAAGTATCCAATTTATGAATCTTCAAAGGTTGGTGGAAGTGAAGATTGGTGTTCTGTGCTCAAATGTAATGTACATTCCATGTATTCACCTTTGGCTATCTGAACAGTAGTTCAAAACTTTCCTACCAACAAACTCTTAGGCCCCTCTTCTAATGTCATAAGAGCTTAGCCTTGTAGTATATTGCCAGCAGATGAGTAGGGAATTCATGGCTGTGACACTGGACATGACTACTGTACTGGCATCATGCATGCTGTTTTTCGCCACAGCCGTAACCCACCTTTTGGAACATGATTTCACTGCAAGATCTAATACAGCTTCCAAATACACTCTGATCTTGGGTTAAAAGTGTTCATGAGTAGCCTGACAAATGAAGATTCAATATCTTTACATTTCACTATACTAATGCATACCAAACACGATTGAAGAGAAAAACTTCGTGAAAGGTCTTTTGTGAGGTTCCAGGCAAACACAACAAACATAACAGGGATGTGGCAAGTACCAACTGATATGGTCACTTGTCACTCTGGTATATTCAGTGGAGTATGAGATAAAAACAGCTCCTTTGCAGCTCTTCTATGACACTTTAGCAACAGCAGAGGGAGCAACTGCACAGATGGAGTATGCATCTCACTGCCCAGACAACACAAGACCCAGTTTTAATGATATGCACTCCAATAATTTTGCTTTGGAACAGAATGGTTGGCAGAGAAAACCTGCAGGTCATGTGGTAGCAACCCTCTGCAAGCTCAATCATGCAACAACACTTTCGTGCAGTGCTGCCAATTCTGATTCTCAGCTAGTTTGTACACATTGCTGTCTTCAGAATCCCATAGATGCAACTTGGAAGTTGCTGATAATCCTGGCACAGTTGGTTGAGGTTCCACCGTGTTCAGCATTCAACATGAAAGCTCTGTCCACATTCCACACATCCAGTACAGCCAAATATTTGTTGCATGAGGTTCTGACCATGAGTTTGCCTAAACACTACGGAGATCAGTCCAGAACTCTGACAGAGTCCTCATAGGCCAGAAGATAACAATCCTCTTAAATGAACACCATATCTATGGATTTTCAGAGAAACTCCAAAATAACACTTTGAAGGTAACTGTTGTGTCAGCTCCTGCAAAACCAAAACTAGTATGACAAGTATGCAATCCTAACCTTCTAAGTGTCACTCACTAAAAAAATTAGAGATCATCTCCTTCATCAAGAATTGAATTGAGTAGTTTCGTGATGAACTCCCACTAACTCCATCAGCTCCCAATGGTGGGTGTAGTTATTATATAATAACCTGGACAAATTTTTCAGCCAACAAGACAACTAACAAAAGTCTGCTTCCTGAGATTGTCCCATTTCTGCAAGCAATAGGGAGATTCAGTCATGATGTGGCTAACAGTCAAGTCCTTTAAAGTGAGCACCAGTTTGAAAACAAAACTGAGACCTCAAAAAATAACAAATCAGAGAACTTCAAAGCACAATTGCAAGAATCATTTGCCAAGGGGGGTTGAGCCACTGGCAGAATTCAATGTGCAGGCAAATTGGACAAAGTCATTTGTAAAAAAGATAGCATTCTATATAAAAAAGAATACACATAATAAAAGAAGCAGGAGAGAACAACAATGATTCTGAGTTATGCTTTTGGTTGGTAGACATGAGAAAGTTACTGTATAAAGTACCTTTGGGAAAGCACACTGGAATATGCCCTGCTTGCACCCCTGGACCTCTGCATGACACTTCAGTCATGGCTCACAAAACAGTTTTCCCACCATAGTCATTAGAGATCTCTGGTCAATTGGAACAACAAGAAAGAAAAAAAATCATGGAAAAGGGACCTTAGAAGTTTTCTTTCGCTTGCTCCCCAATGCGTTTCTACCATCACGCATAATATTGCCAAACACATTTTCCATTTCCATTCCAATAGAGACTTTGATCCTCAAGCTGAGGTTAAGTCAAATTAGACAGGTGGCCAATCAAACCTCAAGTAAAACTTCATCCCATATCTTATTGACTGCTGTTGGAATCTATGACTTTGCTTGACTTTAGATTGTAGTGGAGCAAGCTGCACACTAACAAATGATGTGTGGTGCTAACATGGCATTTTTAAAAATTGGTCGAAATTTTTCTTGGTGCTCCACTTTCAGTACTCAAGTAGAAACAACCTCCAAGGGTCTTAGAGATAGCCACGATAGTCCAGCTCTTTTGGGTCCACATCCACATTCAATTCATCCCTGCAGTAACCCAGAAAAGAAGCCTTGAGAATCTATCTGGGTACAAATTTTTGGGGGGATCATACAGATGAACAGATCAGCCCAGATGCTTTGCAGTGGGTGGGGTGCCAATGAAAGCATTGAGTTTGATTCCCTGTGAAACAACAGGATACTATGCCCTGTTCCTGAAATTTGTTCTACCAACCAACCATCTACATAGGTGTATGAAAACCAACAACACTGGTTGCTTTGAGGTGAAACTGACAGTAAAAAGTACCATCATTAATCTAAAAGGTACAATCAAAGAATTGCTAAGTTGGTCAGAAAGCTTGATTCTGGAAACATGGAGATGCAATGTGGAATAGGAAAAAGGTGATACAATAGTATTCAACTTGCCTGCGCTTGTAGGTCTCAATACTTTCCACTGCAGTACTCTTAAGGTCCTCCAACTCTGCCTTAGCCAGAGCATGTTCTGCCTCCTCCTCCAGCTGTTCCAGCGAGTCTGGACTCAACCCCAACCTGGCCCCCAGCCCTCCTTTTAATAGAAGTATCTTGATGTCCAATACAAACCTAGAAAGAAGCTGTCACTAGATATTCTACCACAGTCCACACATACAACTATGTGAGCAATGAAAATGCATCCAGATTCCCTCTGTTTCCTAGACACCAAAAAGGACCTTCCACATTTTGTTTTCACTTGACACGATACCAAATCATTCTTCCAGTTCTGATACCACCAAATTTTTCCATATGCCACTTCCACAGTAAATACGACATGTTGATTGGGAGCAGGAAAAAAGTTGTTCCTTAAGCACCAAAGTATGATTTCAGAGAACTCACTTTTGGTTGATCTGATCAAGCTCCTTCTTCCATAAGGAAATGCCATTTGCATCGTCCTTAACAAGACGCTTCCCTATGCTCTTCTCAACCCTATCCAGAGCTGCAAATGTCAGCTCATCAGCTCCTATGTCATCTTCAATTCCAACCCTGACCACAGGAGAAATGTCAGGGTCAGCACAAGGGATCAAGCAAAAGACAGCACATGTTTGTATGACCTTCCAAAAGGTCTCACCCTATCCAAAGTCCCCTGATGGGTTACAAGGGAACATTCCAAAAGGCATCCAAAACTTTTCCCAAAGAGGCTGCCTTCAACACTTGAGCAACATCCATCCATGTGAGCTTTGTACAGGAACTTTATGCTGTGTTGCAGACATGTGGGAAATGCACATACTCGCGACGAAGGCTTCTCTGAATCTCCAAAATTGAGCGGACATCAGGTGCTTCTTCTGCAGCTGCCTCCAACAGATTAGAGATCTTCTTTGTGAAGGAGGGCACCCCAATGCTGCATGTCATGTCACACCAACATGCCACAAGTCAAGTTCCTCTCTAGAGAAAACAAGAATGGCATTCTATATGCCCTCTAAACATAAAATTTTCACATCTTGAAAGATTTTATGAAACATAGCTCGGATGAAAATCCTGCAGATTCTAGTGAACTACTCATTCTACATACCGCTCATAATTGTAGCAGAAAGAGATCCTGTAAACACAGAGTGCTCACCTTCCCCTGATTTTGGCCATTGTATCATAGTACTTCTTCACAGAAGCTTCACTCCCAGGGTCCACCTCTAGTTTTGTTTTTGACAACTCCTCCAAAAATGCTCTGAACTTCTGTTGCTGGTTCACAAATGCTGCCTTGACAACATCGTCTTCACATGAAAAGAGACCACAAATGGAACACTCAGCGAAAAACCACATCCACATTCTCACCTTTCCAGGAATGCCATCTACTGATTTACACCACCAGCTCATGATGTTCTAAATGTTTAACTATGTATTTACAGCATTTGTAGAATTGGCTGGGACCCATGCACCTAAAAGAGCGCAACAAGAACATCCCAACCATTTCGCAGTTTGGATTTGTTCAGAGGCTATGCAGCCCTGATAGGATTATCAGCTACAGACGCTTTTTACAGTACTCATCACATACCATTATGCTCTATTCTGCTGTCTCTGAACTATTGATGAATGGCTACAGCAACTGAATCATCCTGCATACACTCAATGTGTATCTTTCCTGTATAATGTGCTAGTACCTCACATCAAGCAATCAAGATCATAAATGTGTGGAAGAGCAACTGAACACTTGCAGTGGTAATTGAAGACAAATACCAAAATGTGGAATTCTAAGATGAATACAAACATGTGGAAGTCTATATGCCTGCAATAATGACAAGCTCAGAAGGACAAACTGTTTGAAGGACAGCAAAGGCCAAGAGAGATGACTAGGTATATACCTCCGTCACCAGTTGTTTTACCAGCAGCTATAAAGCTCCGGTAAAATGTAGAGCGCAGTGCTGCACCCTCTGTGCTTGCAGACCTCACCTGTACAAGCAATCAATTACTCCCATGAACATCTAATACTAAAAGATGTTACCAACAGCGCTACTGATGACAGGACTCCTCTGAGCCATTGGCATGAAATTGCATGAGCTTCCAAAACCTGCAAACCTTTAGGCAACCAGCAGATGGCTCACTGCTGAAAGTATAGGTCGTTTGCAACATTCTAGCATTACAAAATAATCCAGGACCAAGTACCACTGAATAATAGTAGAAAAACGACTGTCTTACGATTGTCGGATTCTGTTGCGTGGGCAGAATCGTACCATCTGGCAAGACCTTGGTAGAACAGATGTATTCAGGGGATTTATTTTTTCAACCGGCTCACTTCTAACCCTAATGCTCCGCTATGGAAAAGATCATCTGCTACTTACTTACTCCCGGCAGATCCAGATCCGATGGCACCTACAACGACTCCACATCATACTGCCGTCGAAGAAAACATACCTCTCAATCCAGCCCTACATTCTTCTACATCACTAAATGGATTCACGACTTACAAAAGCAGATCCAAGCGGAATCTCGCACCACAACCTGATGTAGATAGGAAGCACTCAAGGAAAAAACAGAAAAAAAAGTCGCATCACTGATATCAACCGGAAGCTGACTCGAAATAGGTATTAATGCAACATCGTGACGAAAGAGGAGGGCTCAGAAGCAAAGCTCCACGCCGCAACCCCAAAAGAAAAACTAGAAACGGACACACAGCACCAAATCACGCGATTCAACTTCTGGGAAAAAAGCACTGAAGAGAAGTCATACCGAACGGCAGAGAGACACAGCGCGACGTCCAAGCGCAGCCGCCATCTCCGTTTCTTTGGTCCGCTTCCAGCCGTTCCTCGTCGCCTTCTTCTTCCCCTCCTTTCTCGCAGTTCGACTCCCTGCGCTCTCCGGAAACCTTTCTCAGGAGGCCTCTCCGTTTGGGCTCTGCCTTTCACCTCACATTCCACCATTTACATCCTCTGGCTAAACCTCCTCGTTGCTGGAACCGTCTAGTGGCTATTTTAGCCGCATTTTTTTCATTTTTTTTATTCTCGTTAACCCTAGTTTCCAAGCCACTTTCCACCAATTTTTCCTCTGGCTAAACCTAACTGATTCCTGGAACCGTCTAGTGGCTATTATAACCGCGTTTGTTTTTTTCGTTAACCCGACCTTTCAAGTCGATTTCCGCCAATTTTTTCCTCTTGCTAAACCTAACTGATTGCTGGAATCGTCCTGTGGCTGTTACAGCCGCGTTTGTTTTTCTCGTTAACCCGACCCTTCAAGTCGATTTCCACCAATTTTTTCCTCTGGCTAAACCTAACTGATTGTTGGAACCGTCTAGTGGCTACTATAACCGCGTTTGTTTTTTTCGTTAACCCGACCTTTCAAGTCGATTTCCACCAATTCTTTCCTCTGGCTAAACCTAACTGATCCCTGGAATCGTCTTGTGGCTAAATAGCCGCTTGCTTTACTCACATTCTTCAAAAAAAAGAGGTTCAAAATTAATTATTAAAAAATATTTCACAAGACAATTCATACAACTTTAATTCATAATTCATCAATAAATTCATCCATAAATTAAATGAGGTTTGGGTTTCGCATTATTTCGCACTACTAGTGATGATCAATTGACATAAGGTCAAAATAATTAATATATTTAAGAGTTATTTAAATAAATTATTTAAAAAATAATTAGTTATTAAACAATCAAGGTAATTCATGATCATGTAGATTGTCCATGAAATCATTTCCATTTTCACAAATTTCTGGAGTAATGTGTCAAGTCTTCACTAATTTTAAAAGAGATCAAAGTTGAAAAAGGAAATATGTTTTATTGATTCAAAAAGAAAAACTAATTAGAAACTTATTTTTTACCAATTCCAAGGAAAAGGTGGTTAAAAAGGGTGAAATAAAATGTCCACCCCCAAAGCATGTGTGAAAGTGATTTAAATTTTTTTTAACATGCTACTTCTCACTAAATACTAATAATTTTGATTTTTAAAACGAGCTTATTAAGTCTAACTAATTTCATAACAAATAACATCGATAATTTATATATATATATAATTGTCCAACTTTGATCAAATGTTTTGATGGATATTTCATTTTTTATGTTGATTTGAATATTTTTTAATTATGATTTAAAGGTGTCCACTAAAATATTACAAAAAAATTTAAGTTTAAATTTAATGGTTTTATGTCCTTATATTATATCTAATTAATAAAGATTATGAATGTAAAATTATATAATTTTCTTAATTTTTATTTAAATAATTATTAAATTTAAATTACCAAAATTATTATTTAACTAAAAAGTCAGTAATTTAGTTTTGAAAATACAATTCTAATGAAATTTCATATTTATTTATTTGTAATTTTGTTTTCCAATAGAACCCAAAAACCAGCATCATGAAAATTCAATGTTACCATTTGTTGGAATTATGAAAATAATGAAAATGAATCAATATCAAATCCATCAA
>Ga0209611_10010174_pt1 | contig 13934 bp, 7 predicted proteins | sample S1TSphgellanicum_3_FD_187693 | JGI IMG/M metagenome (GOLD analysis project Ga0209611, IMG submission 187693) | Host-associated microbial communities from peat moss isolated from Minnesota, USA - S1T2_Fc - Sphagnum magellanicum MG (SPAdes) (version 2) | ecosystem: Host-associated > Plants > Peat... | reverse complement strand
TGTTTTTCCCTTATAGACTAGTTTCAGCCTTTTACCTATCGTTTTTCCCACCAACATAAGTGGTTTATAACCTATCTTTTTGTCTTCCTACATCTTATAGTTAGATTCCAAAATGTAAAAAACTTTTGCAAGTAGATACCTTTTAAGCTTAAAAAACCATAAAAAAATGAAGTGGAAGGTAATTCTTCCCATTCAAGATCCACAATCTTCATTACAAATCCCTAAGGTACACCATGTTTTTCCCCACACATAAAAGTGCTTCCAACTCTTCCTTTAGGAACTTGTTTAATAATTTTTTTCCAAGACCACACACGTACATACTATACACACACAATAAATAGAAAGGAAAATAATCCCATTTAGATAATACTTGCATGAAATAATGCAAATTTACTCAAAAAGGATTTCCACCACTCATATTCACATCAAACCCAATCTACTCTTATTTTTTTGGTGACTATCCAAATCTTCCCCCTAAGTTAACAAGAATGTGGTGGCAAGTTGCCACTAGATCCTCCTACAACAAACTAAATCTAGTAGCTTCATTTTTAAGTATTAAAAAACCGTTAAACAATTACACCTACCATTGATAATTAGGAATTATTTGAAGGCCTTACAGATAATTTAACTCTAAGTTAACTTGCCCATTAACATTATCCTCCTTAATATTTTGGATTTTATCTTTGAAATTATTGGTTCATAAATCCCAAATGTGAAGATTTGATTATTATTCTCTTTAGTTTGGTTTACACCTTTTTCATCCAAGTTGTTTGTTATTTTTTATCAGCTTCCACTAAGGTTGATCTAGTGTCAATATTGGCATGTACCTTCATTCCTCCATTTGTGGTACCCCTTTCCATCACTTGATTTTATGCATGGGTAGAAATGACAAACTTTTGCTTTGTTTAAGGTGATCGTAATGTCTTGCATTTCCTACCAATAATGCTCCAAATCATTGTTTAGTTGTCACCAAGTTACTTTTTCCAAACACATTATAATTACTACCTCCAATTACATGGTAATTACTACTATTTGATATGTTTGTCAAAGACTACCATGTTGCAATGTTTCATTCTTGCCTTGTGCTAATCATTTGATACCATGTTGTACTTAAATTCGTTTTTGGAAATGGACAATCACCTCCATGGTCCTTTTTGCTCGCTTATCTTATAGTTGTAAATGATAATCTAAATTGTCATGTTGCTTTACCACCCCCTGCAATTGCAAAAGGCAATATGGAAAGTCTTGATGTGTTATCACCTCCTAGGATAGAAGGTGGTAATGTGGAATGTCTTGATGTGTTACCACTTATTGAGACATGAGGTAATTTGATGAATCTTGATGTGTTGTTGCCTACTTGTATTTTGAACAACCTTGGGAATATATATTACCTTTAATCTATTTGTTACTACAAATCTTTATGCACCTCCTTGGATGTTGTTACAAAAGTCTTTGGCAATAATTATCACCTTCATTAATTCTTTTTGGTTTTTTTTCCATCACATTTCATCTCATTGTTTTCTTAATCATCCATTTCATAAACTTTTTCCTACTATTACAATACCTTTTATTACAACAGTATTAACATTTCATCAACCTTAAAGAGGGTAGTTATTGAGCTGTTTATATTGATATCATCCTTCCAATTTGAACTAAGTACTTGTAATCTTGGATCAATAGTTCCAAACAAGGTAGTTTAAGATCACTTGTGTTCATGGTAATGACCTTTCTTATCAACATATTGTTGGTGATAATATTTTCTATAGGTGTAAACCATTATTTAGATTACTATGTTACGGTTTTTTTGTAGGTGTTACTCCTTTAAAATGGTTTAACAATAATGCTTTTCCTAGAGCCCTTCACTAATGTGAAAGTCATTCTTTAAGATGATCTACCACCCAAGATCTTTGAGTGTGGGTGGTAGATCATCTTAAAGATTGATAAATGACAATGGATTGTTTTGCAAATTGATTAGTAGTAGTACATCATCTTGCATATTAATTAATGGTGGTAGATCTTTTTACATTAATTTGTCAATTTTTGGCATTGCTTGATAGTTTTTGCTAACAATAATTGTGTAATGTTAGTGTGTAACCTTCAATGTGGTTTTTTCATGTGCTCCATTTTGTGTGTCCTTTTACTACCATCCTCCATGAAGAAAACATCAAGTCAAATTTTCTTCTTCAATTTCAAATTATTTTTCTATCAGTTTAACATTATTTTAATGATGATGATTTTGATAGGGCATTGTTACCTTTAAAGTAGCATGCATGTTTTTACCCCCCCCAAAAGGGTACATTTGTTTTTCCCCTTTAATTCCACCTTAAATTATTCTAAACTATTATGAACAATTTCATCCTAATTTATTTAAAAGCTATTTAAAAAATATTATTCTAGGCCATTCCACCCTTAAGTTATTTTATTATATTTCAAGTTATTTTAAGTTGATGTATTTTATGTTATTTAAAGTTATTATACCTTAGGGTAAAATAACCTATAATAATATAAATTAAAATGACTTTGAATAACTTTGAATAACCTAGGGTAGTATAACTTTAATTAACTTTTAATAACCTAAGGTATAGTTTAGAATAATTTATAATAACTTAAGGTATAACTTAAAATAACCTATAATAGCCTTGGGTAAAATAATGTAAGATATAATTTAGGGTATTTTCAATTATTTTTGGCTTTTCCACCTTAGGTTATTTTCGACTATTATCAACTATTCTACCTTGGGCTATTGTGCCCTAGACTATTTTTCGCTATTCTAGAATAATTTAGCTTAATTTATTTTTGAGTATTTTAGGTTATTCAATTCTAAATTATTTTAAGTTATTCTAAATTAATCCCTTGTAAATTATTTAAGGTTATTCCACCCTTTGTTATTTAAAATTATTTATATGAAATTTTTTTTGGTTATTTTAAGTTATTTCACCTTCAACTATTCTAGGTTATTCTAGCTTAAGTTATTTTTGATTATTTTAGGCTATTCCACCTTAGGCTATTTTACATTATTTTTATTTTAGGTTATTATCAGTTATTTAAAATTTTTCCCCATGGAATAATTGAAAATAACCAATAATAGTTTAAGGTAAAATGATTTGCAATAACATAGGACCAAATAATTTAAAATAACATAAGGTAAAATAACTGAAAATAACCTATCATAAAATAGTTTAAAATAATATAAAGTGAAATAACTAAAAATAACATGGGGTGGAATAGCTTACAATAGTAAAAAATAATTGATAATAGCTTAAGATAAAATAACTTAAAATATTATAAGGTGGAATAACTTAAAATAACAAAAAAATCTAAGTTAAAATAAATTAAAAAAACAAAGGGTGGATTAACTAATAATATCCTAGGGTGGAATAACTTAAAATAATAATAAAAAATACGGTATAATAACCTAGGATATAATAACTTAAAATAGGCAAAGATGGAATAGTTGAAAATAACATAAAATAACATAAGGGAGATGATTACAAATTACCAAGAATAACATATAATATTTTAGGATTAGATTAAAATCCTAGCCTATGGTAGTTTAAGAATAACTTAGGGTGACTTATATTAACCTAAAAATAGTTTAGAATAACTTACATTAACCTAGAAATAACATAAGACTAATATAAGAATCTAGTTGATAATAGTTTACACACAGGTTAGGGAAAATATATGCATAATAATATGTGATGACACATCATTTCATTTATTCAAACAATGGTCCAATAGTTATGGCCCCTTTAGCATAAAAGTGAATAATTCAAACCTTCACCTTAAATTGGTGCAATAATTTGGCTTAAATTAACTTAAGTTTTAAAATGCCTAACCTACCATAGGTTTTTACCCTAACAATGAACTAAGAAACTAATCTAACGAATTAACCATTAGCAAATTTGATTAATTATTAATGAATTAAAAATTAATTTTGAATTTGGTTAATTATTAACGAATTCACTTGTTCCATTGGTTTTTGTTCATTAGGGTTTAACTATTTTCACAATGATAAATTTAAGTTCAATCAACTCTAATGAAATATAGAATGAACTAAGACACATATTGATAATGTTTGTGATGCATACCATGGTAATTTAAAAAATATTTCAAATCATACCTTGAAAAAAGGAATTTTTCATTGGCTTTATTTTTTGCAAGAATAGAAGGTACTTAAAAACCTTTCCCTTGCATGACCAAGGCTCTCATTTTCATTCCACATTTGATTCAAGATGCATTTGAAAAAAAAAAAATCATCGATTACTAACACCCTTTAATTACTCTACACACTTGACCAATCATTTCTTTTACAAAATTGATTTTTTCTTTTCAAGCTTGGTTTTGCCTATACCCATGATGATGATGATGATGTAACTTTCAAAAAATTTCTTTTTAAAATTCAAGTGTCAAGGGCTCAAAATAGTAAAGACCTTCATGTAGGAGAAATGCAACCCTAACAAAATTCCATCCCTTTGCAACAAAACAACAAGAACAACCCCTTGAGAGATTACCTTGGGTTACATTTTGTTTATCAAGAAAAAGGAAAAAATTGAGTGTGAATAGGGATTACCCCGAGCACCCATTGGCACTCAGCAGATTGTCCCACCAGTGCCGCCGCTAATGTTATCCGCCGCTAAAAACCCCGCTAAATCTAACCCCCCCCCCAACCCCGCCCTGCCTCAGCCCGTAACACAACTCCCGATCTTTTCCGAGCCGCGCGACACCAGCAGACACGCGCACTCGCGCAAGAAGACGCAAACGCATGCACGCAAGCACAGAAAGACACGCCGCAGGTGTGCTTCGTCTTCTCCTTATCATCATCACCAGTAGTACAGAGGTTGTAGGCTTCGACGGGTACTTGCGAGCTTGTAACGAAAAAGGGGTTTTTTTTTATGATCAGCGAAAGTGATGGAAGAAAGCTGAACTTTTGCAAGTAAATGGAGCTGTTACAACATGTCAGAAAATTTTCTTATGAATATGGGATTGCTGATCAGATGAACTAATTTGATTTGTGGAAGTCAGTAATTTGGAGGTATAGTTCTGAGAAACTGTGAATTAATTTCATGTATATAGTTGTATTTCATGCTCGTATATTTACTTGCCATAGACTTGAGTTGCACAGTAGTCTAATACCGCACATTCCAAGACTTAGGTGTTACTAGATCAGCTCAGATGCAAGGGAGAACTTGTTGAAGAAGGTTGTAGTGATCAATTCCAGCTGATTGATCAATCGTAGATCATGTGTTTTGGGTGTTTGTGGATTGAATCTGCTTCCGAGACTTTTGCTTGTCTTGGGTGCTGCACCCATTTAGATCCTCCCTTACAACAAATGTAAGAAACTTGGCGAAGAAATTGCATGTTTTAAAGGAGCTTACAACAACAGGCATGATCAGTAGAGTTCCAGATCACGCAGCTGAAGCTCCCTCCAGAGAAAGTCTAGAGGGAGGGCAATCGAAATCACAATCTTAACACAAGTTCTAGTCTGTTGTGATGTGATGGAATGAACATTCGAATCCAGAACTACTGTTGCAAAATGATCATATCTAAGTTCAGGGCTCTTTAAACCCTAATCTTCTTCTGGATCTCGGTGCTGGACCAAGTGTCGTTGCTGAACGGACTTAGAAAAAAGAAGGACGATGAAAACAGGAAACTGTGGCAGGTGAGAGAGGAGAATCACGAGACTTCCTGAAAGAGATTATTGGAGTGTGGAATTTGCAGGCATGGAAGCTGATCAGGAGGTGAAATTCCTGGGGCTACCAGATGGGCGACGGATGTCCTACAGGGAGATGGGAGTGTCCAAGGAAACTGCTACCAGAAGTTTACTTGTCTTGCATGGCCTTGCCTCCTCCAGACTTGCAGCCATGCCTGGTAAGCAGCGTTGGACCAAACCATGATCTGTGCACAACAGCTAAACTCTTAGGGTATTCTAAGGCTACAAGAACTACTGTTGGGATCATCTGCATTGGGTACAAATTATTTTTCAGACTTATGAGAACTCTGTGTACATGTACTTTTTGTATTGAAGGAGTGTCGGAAGGATTGCTGAGGGAAATGGAAGTGCGGCTGATTGCCATTGACAGACCTGGCTATGGATTCAGTGATGGCAACCCAGCACAGACTTGGAAGACAGCTGCATACGACATTGCAAAAATTGCTGACATTTTGGAGCTTGGAGACAAATTCTACCTTCTTGGGTACTCCTGTGGAGGTGCATTCTGTTGGGCAGCTGCACGCTACATCCCAGAGAGAATTGCTGGCATTGCAATGTGGGCTCCTGTCGGCTCTTACTGGTGGAAGGTAAGAAATCTACTGTAAGTGCCTTCAGTGAAGAGAGCTCTTGTATTTTGTTTTCTTTGCAATGAGCAACAACACCAGATTTGGTTTTCAAGCTTTCGTAAGCTGTCTGTTGTGCACAGTGTTACTCATCTCTTCAGTGCAAAAAATTTCAGATCATGTTCAAAGGTTTGAGCAGCTCCTACAAGAGAGAGTAGTATGTCTTGAGATCCAATATCTCTGTGGGGGATGGGTTTGACAGGGCATTGCAGACTCACAACGGACAGCCATGTTCAATGCCATCACACCAAGGACAAGAAAGTTTTTTGAAGTGGTGCGGAGAGTGCCCTTTTGGATGGTGCATCTGTTTGTGAAGATCTTCATTCTGCGAGACATTAGGACAGCAAAATGGGCACAAAATGTGAAGAAAACAGCATCACCTGCTGACCGCATCCATCTGTCGCTAAGTTGCATATCAGACCTCATGACCAGGTACTATCATGGTTTGTCAGTGTGTGTGTCCCAGCTCTCATGAAGATCTGATGCTAAAAAACATTCAATTCAGCCCACAATAAGTCTGCATAAGTCTCCTTCTAGACCTGAATCTTGAGTCTCACAAGCAGCACTTCACAGGAATCGATCTCATGAGCATTTCAAATTCGTAGGATAAGGGACTCAATCTGCAAAATGAATGAGTTGCTTGAAGGAATGAGGTTGTAGGATCCATGACTACTGTCATCTGTTTTGTGCAGGGACACACAGGAGTCATTGAAGCAGAGTGGGTTTGGCTTGGCTCAAGACTTGCACTTAGTTACATCTGACTGGGGTTTTGAGCCTGCAGATGTCACATGTGTCTACCATGGCCCATTTCATATTTGGCATGGTGATGAAGATAATCTCGTACCCATCACTCTGCAACGCATGATCAAGAATCTGGTGAGCAACAATGGTTCTGTCAATTCCGTAATGAGCAAGCGAATGAGATCAACTGTCAATTTTGATCAATAGTTGAAATCTTGGATATTATTCAGTTAGAAAGTCTATCTCCACCAAAGCTGGAAGAACTTGCACTGCTAGTCTACATGATGAGGATGTTTTTTCTCTTTGATTGATTCAAGGACTGCATTATTTGCAACAGGTGCCACAGTTGGTAGTCCTCCATGAACTGCCGGGAGAGGGTCATTTGTCACCTTTCTGTTTCAATGAAAAGGGCCACCGTGATACCTTAACTGCACTTTTTTGGGAAACAGAAGCTTCATCAAAACTGCTATCAGATGATTCCAGTACTGAAGAAGAAGGGAGATCTTCACCAGAAAAGGCTGCTGAGGAGGCAGACTAATGCAAGATGCAATCTGCTATCAGGTGATTTCAGTACACTTGGAGGAGGTAGATCACCAGGAGAAGCTGCTTCAGAGGAGCTTTTTTTGAGGAATGCAAGGTGCAAACAGATGCAAAGTTTGTGGATTTTTGCACATACCTCTGAAGGTGAGCCCTTGTTTCATATTGTCTCAAGAGATGTCTTCCAAGAGAATGCAGCATCTGATTGTGTGCTGTGAAAGAGGTAAATCATCTTTCATATCCAGAGAATATTTCAAAAGAGTGTAGTGTCAGTCACTGGAAGTACATGTTATGGAATCATGCTCCTATGAGATCCGTTCACAGACTGCACCATGATCTCCAGATTGAGCCAATTTTCCGATCACAATGTCAAGCTTTCCAAAAGACTTATCTCTTCCATAAAGTATCATCTCACAACTGTCAACAAGCTTGTCATATTGTGATCTATTGTGGGCTGAAAGGAACCATCAAGAAAATGTTTCTTCAATGTTGTCAGTATTGGAGTAGCCCAAAAACTGATACAATCAACAGTTTCCATGCTGAAACATGTCCTTTCATCCTTAGGACTGGAACATGGTATTCATGCTGTTGCTGCCACAAAGTGATATTCCTCAAAGAAGCAAGCTGTAACTCTCACATGTTCCTAAATTCATGTACGATGATCGATGCATAAACATTGTGGTGGTGCTGTTTGGGATTGTGGGAAAACTCTCACCTTGTCAGCATTTTGTCTAATACAAATGTCGAGCAGTACTGGCTCAGCACACATCAGTATGCAATAGTTTTTTGCTGAATTCATTTTCAAACAATAATGCAGCAGGAATAAATGTGCAATTCCAATGTTGGTGGAAACAGCTACTTTGCACAGTGATGCCTGGTGTGATCCACAAATGTTCTAAGGAATGATAATCAAACAAGCAACAGATTATCCGTTGGCCCAAATACTCTGTGGAGGCCCAGAACAAAGATGGAGAAGTGAATAGAACACAGTGCCCGGTAGAGAGATAATATTGAGCAATTGGAGGAGTCAGTCCTTGATCTGAAAACAAATTTTCAGCCAGATCTTTGACACACCAAGAGGGTGAAATCTCTATAAGAGATTACAGATGATCCTGCTGCCTTCTATGGCAAGCATATGATGTTATTAACTGTAAATAGAACTTCCAAACTAAATGTTGCTGGGAGAGAAATTCATAGACTCTGAGGTACCTATTTGAAGGCAAGGTTGATCACCAAATGAGTTTTCATACTAGATTCTGGAAAACCTGAATTGCAGCTCAATTCCAATCCTGTAATCAGAAGAGTACTAAAAGCTTTCAAGACTATCTTCATAAGTGACTGGATTCCATTCAGGATTCCATTCAGATCATCCTATGAACAAAGAGAAAGAAGGAAATGGTGGACAATCACCAATCTGATTATTTGACAGCAAAGCTGACTACGGAGAATTGATGATGGTACCTATCTGTATTACAGAGATGTTGTGATGAGATGTGGAATTATATATATATATACAGGAATAAGATTTTGGATCCAAAATCCTCTCAACAAACCTTGAAAAGCCACTGTATGTTGACATAGGTTTTTGTGGAATTGTCAACTTAGCCGTATCAGCAGCATAGCGTCCATCAGTGGGCAGCACCTGGAGCATCCTTGACATCTTCCACCACACCACCAGTGGTGGGCAAGCCAATGAAAACCTTGAAAGAATCATAAATTCCCCACTGTGCACCAGTCAAGGTCCCAATCATCACAATCCTGAGAGGAAGCCCCCGAGTGAAGAGAGCTGGGATGCCCATCTGCTCAACTGCCTGTGCAACAGTAGCACCCTTGGCATTGTTGAGGAAGGAGACAAGATTGTCAGCCGGGTGCGAGATGATGGCACATGCAATCCCAGCTAGATAGCCAGCTACAAAGCTGATTCCCAACTGGGTAGCATTGCTGCACTCCTCCTTGGGAATGGGCACCGCATACTTATACAGCGCCTCCACTGTGCTCTCAAAGGTTGCAAACTTCATCATGGTGTAGGGTATCTGTCTACCCCAAAGCGGCACCAAACCCTTGTACAACCCCGCGTATCCATCAGAGGCAATCAGCTTAGGAAATCCATCCGACAGTCCCTTGGCAAATCCGGGTTGGGTTTGCACCCTCACCTTCACTGCCTCAAAAGGACAAAGACCTAAATCCGCAATCACCTCGGCACTGGCGGAACCCGCAAGATAGATCAGGGTTTTGTACTTCACCGCATTCTGAGGTCCCACGTAGTCCGAGTATTGCTTCTTGAAGTACTCGTAAAAGCCGTACTTACAAGCTCCCTGGATGCAGTAGCCGAAGAAAGTGGGAGCCCAACCTCTGAACAGACCTGCCACTCCCTCTTCTTTCACTACCAGTCCAAAGCCACCCGAGATGCTGGAGTATTTCTGTGGGTCAATCTGCATGTTGCATTTCACCACGTCCACGGGAGTCACCGCCGTGTGAGTCAGTCCACAACAGAGCAACCCACCAAATCCGCACAGCAAATAGAACTTGGTGGAGTATAAAGGGATTTTGCCGAACGGCGGCTCCGAGGCTGCAGGGATCATGAAATTGTTCTTCTTCGGATTCTCAACAGTAAAACCACCACCAATTCCACCACTGCTGGATGCTGCTGCTACTGAAATTCCTAAAACCGAATTCTTCGGTGAGCTCTTTGGAGAAAAACCAGAAGCAAAAGAAGAAGAAGAAGAAGAACCACTACTACCCAAGAATGAAGGAAGCTTATGAGTACTGTAGAGATACTGAGGGAGGAGTCCAGAAGCTCGAGTTCTCTGTGTTCGGATGTCTCCTCCTCTTCCTGTTGCTGTTCCTTGCTGCTCCATTGTGGCAAAAACTTGCTACCCAAAACACACTCTTGTGAGTTGACTTGCGAGCTACTCAGAGTGAATTTTTGGGGAATTTTTGGGACCTTCAAATGTGTAGAAGGCGATGAGAAATGTATGTGCAATCTGCAAAACGAGGGAAGCAGCGAAAGATCGCGAGCGAGCGAGCGAACGAGCGAGTCCAAAGCGCGAAGATTCTCCTGAAGATTGCGAGGAAGCTTGGAAAAAAGCAAAAGGGTGTTCCCCGGGGAGTGGGGACGTTCGTTAACTGGTTGCTGCCGGTTTCCGTGACCGGCTGTAAACTACAGTTAAAAGATCCTGCAGTTGCGATTTAACCCTTGGCGGCAGTTAGGGAAATGCCCATCCGGTGGGAAATCTTTTTGTTCAGTTGTTTCCATTTGTATACTACTGTGGCCTGTTGCCGTTGAGCCCAGGGGTAATGTTCAGGGGTTTTTTATAAAAATTTAAAAACTAAACATAAAAAAATCTAATAATACAAGTGGTTTCAGAAATTTGGTGAGTTTTTCCAAAAAAAATTCAAATTTTTTTGACTTTAAGCTTAAATTTTTTTTTCCAAAATTTTTTGTTGCCACAATACAAAAGGCCCCCTAAAAAACACTGATAAAAATGTTATTGAATTTTCAATGACAAAAATTACTCAAAATCCATTAACTATGGTACCATAGGTTTTTAATTTATGAACAACACCTTGTTGCATTCATAATGATTTCAACAGATGTGCATAGTATATTTTCAGGGTGCTTTACAAAGTGCAATTCCCTCATCAACTTGGAGTAGGAGATTTTCTGTAAAGAAACACGAAATGTTTTCATAAACTAATGTAGCCCATTGTTTTTATATAGGGAAAGTTTGTGTAACTGCATCTGGGCCCTTGATCGTTATGCAAGTGAAGTGCCTTCCCCTATACATACTTGTTGAAAGAACAGTATCAAGAGTGCACCTCCAATTTCCTTAAAATTTGAACTCTCAATTTTTATTGCTAGTTTCATTGATGAAAGTATTCCAAATCCAAAACTACTGTACCTTCCTTAACTTAATAGTAGGATGGAACTTTGGAGGGTGTCCAAGATTCTTTCAAATAATATTATTATGATTTATTTGGGCCAAATTTTATTAGGGGAATTGAAGAACAGATGGAAGTTACACCCCTTGATTTGAAGACCCAAAATGTGACCTCCCAAAAAACAAGATATAATAATAAACCAGAAGGGGAACTTGGTGTGTCTCTTCAGCATGCGGATGAATTGAAATACAAGTGATTCCACCAATGAATTAATAGTGTTTCTTTCAAACAAATGAATAAGTGTGCTTTGAATACTCTTAATTGTGCCCCCAAAACTTTAAAAATGTGTTGAAATGTGGCAAAAACCTTTTCTAAACGAAACATGGGAACATGTTTTGATTTTAGCCTTGTGCTCAATTTCATCCATTAGCACAGTTTCATTCATCATCATTGGGGGGGGGTTGGGATTGGGTGTGTAGGCAAATTTTCACCACTTGATGACAAGAAAAAATTCAGTACAAGTAATCAAAAAGATTTTGTCAAGAAAAAAAGTGCCAAAGTCACCAGATTTCAAGGAAAAAAAATTCTGAAATCGCCATATTTAGATAATAGGTTCCAGCAGGTCACCCAAAAATATAGGGATTCTTTAAATTTTTCTAGGTTCCTCTGTGACCTGTAGCCAGATTTGGCTAATTCCTCTTGTGGATGATTGCCCTTGTCCTGAATTGAGATCTATCTTTCAATGTACATTAATTTTTTCTTTAAAAAAAAGACACGGGGGGTGTCACACTGTGGCCTTGCCATTTACATTAAAAAGTATCGTAAGGCAAAAGAAGAATTATGGAAACTCAAATATCTCACCATGCAAAAATATAATCTTCAAAAAATCCTCTAAAAGAAAACCAAAATCCTTCAAGATATTATAACTCTGTCACTAATCTCGAGTTTCAACACAAGCCAAAATATAATCTTTGAAAAATCCTCATATAAAAATAGATCTATTACCTAGGGGCCAAAATCCCTTAAGCTACTGTACTCTATAATGAATCTCAACACAATATCCTTGCCTTGGGCAGGCAAGGCCAATAAAAACTTGATTTTAGGGTTTAGGATTTCACCTAGTCATTTGGGGGCTTGTTTAGATAGTGCCAGATTTAGCCAGAAGGTTAGCTGCGCGCCATCTGGGCAAAAAATATACTGTGCAACCGTTTGTTGCCGGTCGCCTGTGTGATTGGATTTTTTTGGTCTCTTTTCACATTTAGGCCCTCTGATGACGCCACGTTACAGACACGTGTCCCTTTTTTTGGGTGGTCGGGCCTGCTGAAAGGGAACCAATGGTAGAACAGCTGCATATTCTAGACACTCCAGGATGACCCCAAGGTTTCATACTTGGGAATTCCAAACTTTCAGAATAATCAGCTGGAGGGCTTGATAGGTGCACATTCCATAGGAAAAGACCTATTCCTGACTTGCATATTTGGCCCTAGGTGCTTTATAACTGCGGATCCCACACATAAAGAAAGACTCCAGGGCTTAATAGGTGCACATTCCACAGGAAAGACCTATTCCTGACATGCAAAATTGGCCCTTGGGGTTTTAGAAGTGCAGATTCCACGCATGAAGAATGGCACTAGGGCTTGATAAGTGCACAATTCATAGTAAATATTCCTGACTTGCAAAATTGGCCTTAGGTGTTTCATAACTGCATATTTCACGGATAAGCTGTGGCTCTAGGGCTTGATTAGTGCTGATTCCACAGTTGCAGAATGACCCAGAGGTTGGACCTCTGCGGATTCCGAACGCAGAGAATGGCCCTAGGGTTTCATCAGGGCTCCGCAAAACCTTTGTCTGTTTGTTTGGTTTTGGCAGTCGTTGTTGTTGCGCTTTCCTTCGTGGACAAGAATAAGAAGACGGGCGTAGGCGGCCGTGATTGTGTGGATGCAGACGTCGTGATTCAGTGTTTTCTTCTCCTTCGGTTTTTTCCGTGTTTCAGGTATGTGTGAGAGAGATCTGGACTCCTGTGGGGAAACGTTGCTATAGAAGCTAGTATGGTGTGCAGGGTGTGGGGCAAGTTTTTGTGTGGTTGTGTCGTTGTTTCTGCGTAGGTATGTGAAAGAAGGTCTAGACACCTTTTTTACTTTCCTTGATGCAAGTTTCGGGGGAGTTTTCTGGCCGGAGTATTTCAGATGGAACCCTCAACCTAATCCCGTGCTGCTTTGTTCAAGACAATTGCATCATACTTAGATGTTTACTTAAGGTTTGATTGATTTGCAATGCTTTAGTTTCTGTAACCACTAGTTTTTTTGGTTCTCTGCGGTTATTTGGAAGGTTATAGTGTGTGGCATTCGAATTCAAGGGTTCAAGGTCAATTTAGGGTTTTTTTCTCAGCGTGAGAGTTTCCGTCATTACTTTGTTACAGTGCCATAATTTGTCTCCTG
>Ga0209611_10010173_pt1 | contig 13938 bp, 5 predicted proteins | sample S1TSphgellanicum_3_FD_187693 | JGI IMG/M metagenome (GOLD analysis project Ga0209611, IMG submission 187693) | Host-associated microbial communities from peat moss isolated from Minnesota, USA - S1T2_Fc - Sphagnum magellanicum MG (SPAdes) (version 2) | ecosystem: Host-associated > Plants > Peat... | reverse complement strand
CGTTACTTATTTTAGTTTGGTTATTTGTGGTTTGGTCTTGTAGTTAAATACCTTGGTGTTGATGGTTTGCTTCTCTTTTCTTCATTACACAAGTTTGTGTATTTCTTGTGACAAGAACTTTGGAAAGTTCTTGATGTTGTGTTTTGTGTTGGGAGCATTATGTTGTAGTTTCCTTTCAATAAATATTTATGTTTGCACTTGAGTAGATCTCCTATTTGTTAACAGTATTACAAGGGATGTTCATAACGTGTATAATTTATTTTGAACAACCATTTTTAAAAAATTGCGATCTTGTATCGGCACTTTGAATCAATTTTTCCCATTTGTTTGTTAGTTTTATGCATGCCCATTTTCATTATATTTCTTAGAAGCTTTTAGGCATGAAGATCTCATTATCATTTCATCCAAGTTTGGTACTTTATAGGGGGATCCTTTGGGAGGAATTTTGTTTGCATTAACTCATCTTCATGCTCTCCATCTTATTGCAGTGGCCCACCCTAATTGTGTTTTCCCTTCATTGGAAGATGATTCGCACATAGTTGGTCTTGCATTGAACATGTTACTTGTTTTTTTGTGGTTACAAAAGGAGTTTGGAGCATTAGGACTTTCAATGTAACCAACGAAGTGTGTAGCTTGGTCTCCACGTGGGTTAGACCAATCTATATCACTTCTTCCAAGTTTTCTTGCATTTGAGTTCGATCTTCATATTCTAGGTGTTCCGGTGGGCTCTTTGTCATTTTGTGGAGTCCTTTGTATTAAAAGCGCTCTAATAGGACCTCAACATGACCGTTAGTTTTCTTATGCTTGCATATCCTCAAATAACTTTTGCAATGTTTTTGCTTTATTATGCTCAATGGTCGAACTACTTATAACAATTGTATTTCCATCACCAATTATCACATTGGAGAATGGAATTCACGTACAAAAAGAGGTTTCTCACCTTTTCCCTTACTACACACAAAGACAAGTGGATATTGTCGTCATTAAAGATGATTTTCAAACCCCGGTGAACAGTATCATTGTCGATCTAACTTGTACAAATTTGATGCAGTGTGCTTCAATTACAATAGCGCATGCAACAATAGTTGCCATTCAAGACAAAACACGATCCTAGACAAAGCAAGCGCCATGAGATGATTTCATTCCCCTTGCCATAGAGACCTACGGTTGTCTCCATCTTCATTTTGATTCCTTGTGTACATGCCAGTATAGTTCGTTTTGGTACCTTCGATGCTTATATCTCATTATAAGCAACGAGTATCAATAACTTTACATTGTGCACAAGCCATTGTGATTCTTCAACAAGTTACCATGCTTAGTCACAGTTTTTCATCTCTTCCACTCATACCAATTAGTGCACCTCCATCACTAGTTGATTTGTGGCAGAGGATGCCCTTTTAGCATTACATCTTCCACTTCATTACTATAGATTAATTGGTCTTGGTTTTCCTTTCGTGTGTTTACATTTGCTTCGACATGCCTTGTACTTTTTTTGGATGGATTTCCATCCTTGTTTATATATATATATATATATAGGACTTTCTCTTTAGCCCATCTCTTCAGTTTATATATATGAGAATTGAACTTTGGGCAAATCATATGGGATAAAATTAGGTGCGATTGGGAATGTCTTGGGGAACAACTTGGGGAACATGATGAGAACACATCAGGAACACATTGGGAACAAGGAAAAAACAAAAAATAACTCCCCCCACCCAACCCCCAAAAGGAAAAAATTAGGCCTCTTATGAGTGCGTGCTGAACCTTCTCATTGGCTGCATGAAATTTCTATTTCCAAATCCAAATATGGTCGCCTTGACAGGCTGCCCTACAGACCTGCTAGGAGCTATAATGGACCCTAGCCAAACTGCTCTCTCCCACCTTTTAGGCACCAACCATGAGGTGAGGACTCACCATTGTCTGAAATCTCCAATTTGGGATGGAAAAATCTTCGTGTAGGTTAAGGTCTGAAGATGGGGGGATTCCCGAATGAGGGGCCTATGATGAGGCGTAGGATGTCAAAATTTTCCATGGGATCCAAATTGGAACTGGAGGGTAAGGTCCCAAGATGGGGAGAGCACTCGCCCATATAAGGCGCCTCGGATGAGACAGTTAAAATATAGTGCCAGGGACGAAAATGGGTACCTACTAGGTACCCAGTAGGATTGCTGAGCTGCAAAACGTGCCCTCACTGGGGAATCGTGCGGTGTTGATAACCACCACTTTAATTGCCTTATCACCCCCACTTTCTTCACTTTGCTCCTCCCACTATCATCCACCATGCGGATTGCTGGCTGCTGTTATTGGCATCACCCTTGATTTAGGCCACACTACTTCCTCAATGCACCATTGCAGCTCCAACACTACCCATAATTTTCCCACCCAACTCCCCAGATTGTTCCAACGCCCACACTTTACACAAGCAGTCGAGGCAGAAGGTTGAACCCAAATCCAGCAATTCTATTGATGCAGCTGCTCAAATTAGTCCCAAGGGCTTAACTTAGTGTAAAGCAAGCATTCGGCAGAAAATTCTGGTGTATTTGCAGGTCATGTTATGGAGCATAAAAATTTGTGGGGCATTTTAAAAAATGGAACACACCCTCCTAACATCCACTCCTAATGCCAGTTTAAGTGTTTCCCATTTTTCAAAATGCCCCACATTGTTTTTTCTTTTTTTTCTTGTGATACCTGGTGGGTACAAATGAAAATAAAATAAAATTCTGCAACTGGTAATGCGCTGCTCCTTGGCATAACCTTACACTTTAAAATTTTAATTTGTGGTGGAGTTCTTATTGTTATTAGCTTTAGGTTTTAAATATTTGGGTTGGATTTGGAAGGAGTGCACGTTGTTGTTTACTTTAGGTTTTTTTCAATAATTTGGGTTGGATTTGGAAGGAGTGTATTGTTGTTTGCTGTATGTTTTTAACAAAAAAAATTGGTTTGGGTTTGGAAAGAGTTTTTCCTTTCTAAAAACAGTTTCATCACAAGGTGATCAGAAACTGGTTCATGCTATATATGCTCCTAATCTTGGAATGTCAATACTCAATACCCCGGCTTTAATTGTTATTAACTACCCTTTGCTTCCTTGCACCCATTTCAGTGGTGCAGAAAGGTGACAGTTCAGAAAAATTTGTTTGTAGACCTTGTTGTCTAGCCGCCCATACTTTCAAGCAGAATAAATGGTGTGCTGTGCTGATCCCCGACCATGTTTCTTCTTGCCTAGTGCAGGGTTCCTCCTCATAAGGATGATGCATTTGCAAGTCAAATCACAATGAGCCCAAGGACATGAACATAACAAATCTTGAAGACACCAAGTTGTCATTGGGACTTTTTCATAACATGCCTCCCAGAGATCTGCCAATTGGAATCATCCAGATGCTGTGTCTCATTTCAGGCTTGCCTAAAAACTTATGATAGGATTGAGAATCAATTTGTCTTCGCTCTAAGTCAATCCCTTGTGATTTGGTGGGATACTCCACCTAATTTTGTTGTTTTGCTGGTCAATGGAGGGGGGGTAGGGGGTGGTGTTTAGGGTCCACTCCTATCTTGTGAGGGCAAGGAATTTGCAAAAGGGGAGGGAAAACCGTTAGTGGATGTGTTGACTTTGTGTTCCTTACCTTGAGCCTGGCCTCAGGTTGTAGCAGGCCATAAAAATCCTGGTCTCGTCTAGTTTAGTAGTCTAGGTGTGGGATTGTCAAGACTAGGTTGATAGCCTCTGCTATAGCCTGTACTCATGTGAAAGGTGGCAAATACATACATAGTTGATGTTGTAACCTATCTCTTTCGCTATTTGAAGCTAATAACCTACCTATTTGGGAATGTCCCCCACTCATGGATTTTAAACCATCATATTTGTCGCTTCATTTTTGTTTTTATAGGCATTCCAAATTTTGAAATGCCCCTCATTTTCTTTTTTTTCTCATGATAATTGACACTTATCAGAAAAATTTAAATGCAAAGTTTTACAACCCATAAAGCCCTTGACAACATGTTTTAGTAGAATTGAGCTTTTGCTTGGCTCCACCTCAATCAAGCCCATTCTCAGCTCTGCCTGAACTGGGCTCACAAAAGCAAAAATGAGAATGTTGACTTGAGTCATGCAAACATTGGTGAGAATCCAATGCCTCAAAAACCTAAGGGTTCCTTCACAAAGGTTTGTCCACAAAGGGTGAGTCAGGCCCTAATGAGCTTCACCTCAATTAAGCTCACAATTCACTTTGCCTCAATTGGGTCCATGCTAGCCTCCTGCCGTAGGTAATTTTTGTATCATGCCTCAATCAGGCCCATGCTCAGCTCTGCCTCAATTGGGCCTGCACTCAACTTTGCCTCAATTGGGCCTGCACTTGGCTCCACCTCAATTGGACCACCTTATTCTGGTAAAGCCCACAGCCTTGGGCTTTACCTATCACCAAACTAGAGGTCAGGCTATTAACTGTAATCTTCTTCTAGGCCCCTTATTTTGAGAATGTCCCAACTACTCTTTTTTTTTCTGGAGAAATTTCGTCAATTTTTGACAAAGAAGTTGGGGAATTTTTGGAATTTTTTTTTCCTAGTGTAATTTCGAATAATTTGCAAATATTTTTTTGTGAAATTTCGCGAAATATTTGACAAAAATTTTGAAAAACAAACACTGGTCCCCACCATAGAGGCCAGTTAGAGCCTTTGTAATTTTAGTACCTACTACCTACCCCCGGGGCTGGCGCTGGGATTCACGTGACTTGCACGTTGCCAACAGCCGACGACGAAGAGTGTTAGCGAGATTTGCTGTTGAGAAGAAAGATGGCGGCGAACGTGACGAGTGATTGCGTGCGTGTGGAAATCGGAGGAAGTGGAGTGATGATGAGGATGAGAGTGAGTGAGAGTGCGTGCGTGCGCAAATAGGATGGATCATGGGAGTGGCATCACTTTCCTGCAGCTGCCGATCCGATCAGGATGGTGCGTGCAGCGCCGTGAATGAATGAAGAGCTGCAAATTCTTCGATTGACCACAGAAGCTTCTGGATGCAGTGGCCTTCCTTGCATTGCAGAGATCAAGTTCCACATTTTCCGGATTCGTGTTGGTTGTTGTAGTAGTGGGTGTCAGAAAAAAAAACAACTCCGGAGCGTCATCTCATTGCTCCCTTTATATTGCTGCCGCGCCCCACCTTCCTCAATCCCATGTTGCACTTAGCATCATTCTTCTTCTTCCTCCTCTTCCTCTTCTCCTGCTGCTGGCACCTCCAACTCCTCTCGAATGAATTCATTCTCGCGTACATTTGCTGATTTCGCCATTTTTTTTCTGCGAATTTCTTCGATGATCACTTCCAATAGTCGTGTCCCCCCCCCGCCTTGCAGGTCTGACCTGAATGCAACTTTCTCACCGTGTGTACAACGCATCTGGTCGAGCAGTTCACGGATTTACGACGTTGGAGGCAGATTCAATCCAGTTCCATGCATGTTTCCCTCACCCATCTTGGAGTACTGCATCTTCACATTTGTCGGTCACTGCGAATCTGTTACGCACCTGTTGAGAGAGAGCTCGGAATCGTCACTTGCTGCTCTGCTGCTATTGTGGTAGCTAGATAATCTGAAGAATTTTCACAATGTATAATTTTGCACTCGGAAGCTGTTAATTACACAGAAGAAGTGCATGAGATCATGTGAGCACAACTCTCTAGATTACAATACACTGGAAAAAGTAAGGATCGAGCTAATTGCACTAGGCTAGGAGTTTCTTGTGCACATACTCAGCTGGGAGAAGTCCGATCGAGAGAATGCATGTACTTCCAGCTTCAGCTGGACTAGTAGGCTTAAGACTAGACCAGGTGCGTGACAGATTCGTCGAACTCACATGAAGCCATTCAATCTTGGAGATGCAGCACGTCAAGATGTGCGTGGGCAGCATGCAAATGATGAATGCAAGAGTACATGAGCGTGCACAGGATTATTATATCTGCAATGGGTTTCCATGTTTTCTGGTAAGGCTGACAATGGAAACCTGCATTGTTTGCAAAGAAAACAATGCAGGACGTACATTACACCTGTAGCAGTATTCAAGGTGGTAGAGCTCTCGTGACCTAATTTTCTTTTGCTATTCTCCTAAGCTTGTCTACTCCTCCCAACTGAATTTTTGTGCAAGCTTCAAAGGTGCAAACATTGTGCTCTAGAGCTCTCTCAGTTTCTTTTACTGTGATCCATCCTTCTAAGCTTTCCTCACCCAAGCAAAATGTATGCTTGCAAGGAATGGGTTCTAGAGCTCTCTCAGTTTCTTTTGCTTTCTTCACCTAAGTAAATTGTGTGCATGAACCTGTGCAAACAATGTGTGTTCTAGAGCTCTCAGTTTAGTCTTTTGCTATGTGCCTAAGCATTTCATCACCCAAATCAAATGTGTGGAAGGTTGCAAGCAATGGGTGTCTAGAGCTCTCAGTTTCCATTGCTATCCTCCAAAGCTTTCTTTAATCTAATTAAGATATACACAATGTGCAAGCAATGGTTAGTTTTTCTAAAAACCCCACCTGGGCCTTCTTGTTCCAAGATTTGTAAGGTCCATCTACTCCTCCTAAATCAAGCATGTTGGTTTAATTTCAATGTTTTAGAAATGAGTACCAATTGCATCAAGTGGAAAGATTGGGAGCTGGGAATCAAATTCGCATTGCACTTCTTGGGGTACTTTCATATCACTTTCCTTTGTGTCTGCCTTCTATTTTCTCAAGCAATGTCTTTAGACATTTGAAGTGATTGAATTCAATAGAGTTATCCGTAAAGTAAGAAAAACACAGCACCAGAACCCTGAGTTTGGTCATAAGCAAGGTGAGTTTCAAAAAAAACCTGTAAAACCATCAGTTTTGGTGGTAAACTGAGTTTCATCCTGTCTTTCCTTTTTCCTGAGTGCCTCCACTGCTGCTACATATATTTTCACTGCTTCCGACTATGCAACTGCTATAATTAGTCTCGAACCTTGTGCATTAAATGCTGAGTATCAACATTTCATACGGAGACTTATTAAAATGTCTTTACAGATACTATGAAAGAGGGCATAGGGGGTGAAAGGAAGCCCAAAGACAGGATGAAGACACCGTTACTGTCCAGACAACTCTAATGTGCCTATTTTTTCATTGAAGAGTAATCCCTCATTTCATAGCTGGGCGTGAGTTTTTATAATCACCAATGCAGTTATCTGAAAAGTGGGCACACTAGGGGGTTCCATCCTGGGTTTGGCTGAAACAGGACATGAGTGTCAAAATAGGGGATGGAGCCCAGTTTCTAGTGTTCATGAGAAGGGCATCCTTTTGACATTAATGCCCTGTTTCAGCCAAACCTTTGGGTGACTTGAAGGATAGCTTATCAGAGGGGCTCAAGGACAAAAGGAGGCCCAGAGGCAGCCCCAAACAGGGTTTAACTTTACAGATAGCTCTAATGTTCCCTAGAAACAATCAAGACCTTCGACCTTGTATGTTGGAATTTTGTACTTCATGAGTGAACCCTAAACCTTTTTCAATGCTTTGTGCTTTAGTTAGACTGCTACACACTAAGAGTTGGCACTTGATTATCATGGTTTTTGTGTAGATCAAGCTTGTAGGTAACAATTGCTGACATGAGGATGCAAATGCAAATACATCTAAGCCATTAGGGCAAGAGCTAAACTGGAGGTTATTTTCCTAAACCCTGACCTCTGAATGCATTAACTTAACACTGCATCATGTCTTATTTCCTTTGTATCCAGCAAGAAAAATATCAAATGATTGTCAAACCAGCAACTGACTTTTGATACAAGACATCCCAAAAGTGCACTGTGCTAGATTGAGACTATCAGTTTTGGAACACAGGATTGACCTAACTGGAGGTATGGTATCACCTTGTATCACTACATCCTCAATTAATGTCTTCATATAGGTAAGTCAAGCCAGAGTAGCCCAACCAGAGTACCTCATATATTATGAACAAGCTAGAAAGCAGAGACTGGAAATACCTTGAGTTAACTCCTCCAGACATTTACCTTAGGGCAAGAACATACCACATCTTCAACTCTTCTGAAATGCAGTTAAAATTTTAAACACAAGTAGAACCAGAAAGATCAGAAAGATAGCAAATTGAAAATGTATTCACTCACATTGTCTTGGCTAGTGTGAACCAATGTCCTTACCCAACTGATACATAAAAAAATCCCAGCAGAACTTGGAACCAACTGGAATAACTACAATGATATACCTGCATCATGGTTAGATTGATGGTGGGGAAAGTAAGCATCCAAAGTGAAGGAAAGATTGAGCTCAAATTGAGCAATTGCTATAATAAGCCAAGCCACTGAAGGGTCCCAAGGGTTTTACACTAGGAGTCAAGGCCAAGATAAAAAGTAAAATCCAACAACTATTGACCCCTCATCATAGATTTTGAGTATGCATTAACAAACTAGAACTTGTGACCTTTCATGACCTTGGAAGAGAGCTTGAGAAAAAATTCTTGGCGACTCTGCTATATCTCTCTTGAAAAAAGTATGTCCTGCATTTGAGATAGTGAAATTGGAACTTGGGATTGGTAGAGGGATATACTATGGTTGGTTTTTCCGCATCTACTGTGATCTAGGATGGGATCAGAAGACTTTCAAAGTGAAATATGTGATCATATTAAAGTGCAAACTACGTATCATGATACACTGTGCCAAATGATGACCAGTGATGACCCAACCTGGTAAGTCACATAAGACACCAGACCATACACACAGGGTTGATCGATGTTGTTCTTAATGGGCAGATGTCTCATTGCTTTGGCTCTCAAATAATAAGGTGTTGACCCAGGAAGAGAGTTTTTGCCTTTTGAGAGAAAAAAAAATTCACTCTGTACATTCGAGTTTTGAGGAAAGAATGCTAACAGGTGTTGCTAGTGGACAACAAGCGCATGAGTGTTTGCAGAGGTTGAGAGAGTATGGTTGTGTTCGCCTTCATAAGTGACAATGAGCATGGAGGGATCTTCTAGAAACCGCTCCACGTGCTTCCTGGCAGGGCAACCCCTCATGCTGCTGCACTTGTAATAACCTCTGCACACCTCAGAACAGAACCCATCTCCCAACATTCAGCTCCAAGTTGATAGCTCAAATAACTAGAAGATGAATGGGACAACTCTACAGGCAGGTTTTAATTGGCCTTTAAGCAACTTGATCAATTAGAACTGAAATTTTTCACTTTGCCATAGGCTTTCCTCCACACAATCCACACACAGTTTGGACAGAGCAAGACTGCGGGGCAAAGAAAGTAGTCCATTATGAGGAAGATGGAAAAATTGGGATTGCTACTTTTGTGGAGGAGCAAACCACAGTAGACTGTTCCTGATCTCCCACCAAAACATTCACAGCCCAATGGATGTTGCTGTGATTCAAACTTTCCATCATTTCCTCATGTGATGACACTGATACCCTTGTGTTCCCTGAAAATTGATTGACCCCTTTTGCATTCATTCCAATTTTGCAAAGTCATCCAGAAAACTTATCACTAAAACTTTTAAGGGTTCAAGCTGGCAGCTCTGTATGATAGTCTTTCCATCAGCTGGCTCCTTTTATCCTTACTGAAACTATACTGCACACATAGATCCTGCCTCTCTGACATGGTTAGCTTGCTCCTGTAGAAGAAGTGCCAGAAGGAAAGTGGTGAACCTGGGATGGGGGGAGCCCTTGATGGGCTTCTGGCCATACTTGCGCCATGAGTAGTCATCAGGTGGGATGTCCGCTTGCTTGCTGCTTATGGCGGGGACTCTAATTGTCTTCTTCACCCTCAACTTCCTGCAAAATTTTCAAGCATCCAACAAGCTGCATTCAGATATGGGAAAGAGAATTGAGTCATCACAAATCTGGTGACCCAATACAGATGGATTGCAATTGCACACAAACAGATCTATTTGACAGCTCAAGATCTCCTCTCAGCTAGCTTCATATGATACACTGGTTGCCACAAAAAACAGTATATTCTTTTGAGAGCTATCATCTAAGGCTGGAATTGTATTTGCAGTTCTTCCCTCCTATCACAATTTTCTCCCCAAGGACACTGCTCTGCCATTGCATTTCCTTCTGAATACTTGTTTGTCTACACTTTGCTCTTGATCATCTCTAAATGTGAAATTGAGATAATACCTGCGTTTAGAACAATGGCAGCGACCAAGAGCAGAGCATTTGACACCATCAGCCTTTCCTGAGCATTTTCTGCTTCCAGAAAGTTGCAAGCGCTGACGATGGGATGGGGGCAGTGACGAGTGCTCTTGCTTGTCTGTACACCTGCCATCCATGCTGACATCTGAATAAGGTTTTGAGGAAGTGGAAAGTGGAGGTCCTGAACTCAAGGAGTTATTGAGGCTGGCCAAACTTCGCATCACTCCAGGCATGCCCTGAAGTTGCTGCTGAGCCTGCCAATGCAGTTGCTGTTGCATCTGATGCTGGATTTGCAGCTGCTTTTGGAGGAGCTGTTGCTGATGTTGTGGCAGTTGTTGATGTCTTTGGAGTTGATCATCCACACTTTGCTGCAGTAAAGCTTGATGCAAGGCTTTGCCATCACCATGACCACCAGCACCTAAGTCAGCTACAGTACTACTCACTGAGGTTTGCAATGGGAGGTAAACATCCAAGCTTATCAACTTCTTCACCTCATTGCCGCTGCTGCCACCTTTGCAAGAACCATTACCCTCAGGGAAATCTGAAGCATAACGTGCCAAAAAGGGACTCTGAGGGCTCTTCCTGAATCTCGCATGGCCTGTCCGACTGAGAAGAGAAACAACCTTCTGCAACTTGGATATAGCCATTCCAGCCACTGCATCCTGTTGCTGCTCATCCAGCAGCACTTGTGGCTGTTGCCTCAGAATCTCCAGCAACTTCCTAGCATTATCAATACCCATCTTTGCTGCTTCCTGAATCGGCTGATACCGATCTACAAGAACTTCCATCTCAAAGACAAAAAGGCCACTAAAAACCAAACCCCCCTTATTACAGAGAAAACCCTAACAAACACCAACAAAACCAAAACTGAATTCTCTTCTCACATTGACTACCCCTCAAACCTCATATTCTCCTCCACACCCAGCTGCCTTTGCACACATACACTCTCTCCCTATCAAAGAAATCCTCTCCACAACACAAACAGGTAATCCAAGCTTTGCACCACAAGAGTCTCAAACTCACGAGGAAAAAAACACAAAACCCTAGAGTACAATGAAAATAAGCAAAACTTGCTTTCTACACTCCTTGTTCAGAAAGTGAGCAAGAAAAGCCTATAGCAACAACAAATGACCTAAACAAAGAATTCCCAATCAAACATTCTTTGCACTGCAAGAGTCTCAAACTCCCATGCAAAAACAAAACAAAACCAAGCCAAACCCTGGAGTACAACAAAGGACATAAGCAAAAGTTGCTGTCTACATTCCTTGTTCAGAAAGCGAGCAAGGAAAGCCTACGGCAACAATAAATGGGGATCAAAAAAAGAATTGCCAAGCATTCTTTGCACTGGCAAGAGTCTCAAACTCCCAAGCACGAAAGAAACCAAAAAACAAAACCCTAGATTACAACCAAAGGACATAAAAGCAAACCTTGCTTTCTACACTCGTTGTTCAGAAAGCGAGCAAGAAAAGTTTACAGCAACAACAACAAATGACGATAAACAAAATGCCACAAGTATGGCATGGACAATTACAGCAGAAGCAGAAGCAACAACAGCAAGAAAGAAGAAGACAAGAAAAGGAAGTCCGGAGGATGCAAGGATCACCTGGCCTTCTCTGTACTCAAACACTTGTGCTGTTGTTGGTTTGGGTTTCCTTGCAGGCCACAAGTATGAGAGTTATGTATAGGCAAGTGTAGAATGGACAATTGAAGCAACAGGAGCAGCAGCTGCAACAACAACAACAACAACAAGAGAAGACAAGGAAGGTAGGAAGCAGCAGCAACAACGTTCACCTGCTGCTTCTCTACTCATCATCACAACAGAAGACTCTTGTGCTGCTTTGCTTTGCTTGGCTTTGGTTTTGCTGTTGGACATGATTTTTTCCACTCTTGGTTTTTTGCTGCAACTGCCAATTTGTCACCACCAAATCCTTTCTTTCATTGTTTGATTTCTTTTGCAACTTTCTTTACTCAACCCTAATTTAAAAACAAAAATCTGGTTAGCCACAATTTTCTTTCTTTCTTTCAGGCTTTGATTTCTTTTGCAACTTTCTTTACTCAACCCTAGTAAAAAACAAATCTGGGTTGGTTGGCACAATTTTCTTTCTTCCCGAATTCTTTGATTTCTTTTTCAACTTTCTCTACTCAACCCTAATAAAAAAACAAATCTGGGTTGGTTCGCACAATTTTCTTTCTTTCTGGATTCTTTGATTTCTTTTGCAACTTTCTTTACTCAACCCTAATAAAAACACCAATCTGGGTTGGTTGGCACAATTTTCTTTCTTTCCGAATTCTTTGATTTCTTTTCATAAGTTCCTTTGCTCAATCCTAATTAAAACTGGGCTGGGCACAAATTTCTTTCTTTCTTTCATTCTTTAATTTCTTTCACAAGTTCTTTACTCAACCCTAATGAAAACTGGGTGGGCACAAATTTCTTTCTTTCATTCCTTTGATTTCTTTCACAAGTTCTTTACTCAACCCTAATGAAAACTGGGTGGTCACAAATTTCTTTCTTTCTTTCATTCCTTTGATTTCTTTCCCAACTTCCTTTACTCAGCAGTAAAGAGAACTTTTCCCAAAACAATCCAGGCATTTTCTTTCAGTTGGTCACCTCCCTTGGCAGAATATTTCCTTTCAAAATAAATTTTTTTTTTTTAAATTCCAAAAAAATTCCATGCATTTTCTTTCAATTGGGCCACCTCCGTTGGCAGAATATTTCCTTTCAAAATAAATAATTTAAAAAATTAATTTAATATTAATAACCCATCATGAGAAATTTCATGGTGCAGGGCATCAAAAAATCTTTAACATTTTTAAAGCACTTGGAGAAATTTTAGGGGTGTACTTGGAGGGCACCAAATCTCTAACATTTGTAAATACCTATGCAATGTTCTTATTTTTAGTGTAGTTATAGGTAGCCTTGCATAGTGTAATAGCTCAATGGGTATTTTGAAATGTGTAGTGCCCATGGAGGCAAGGATTACATTTTTTAAAATGTCTACCAACATTTTTTACTTTTTTTTTCCTATGATACCCAATCGGTATTCGGCTTGTGCCCACTCGGCATCATAAGAAAAAAAAATGCATAAAAAACCATGATGGTCTTGATGTTATGTAAACCCCTTGAGGGTTTGGGCCCATGCTCAATTCCACCTCATTGGGCCCTTAAAGCCTTCTTGGTTGGGCTTTAACCTACCTACACATAAAGCATTGGGAGAAATTTCCTAGTGTATTTGGAGGACACCATGTATTTGCAAATACCCTTCCTACACAAAAAGGGAGGGATCCTCACCTACTTACAAGTATAAGAATCCTCTCCCCTTTACCACCTCATCCTAGGCCCCAATTTGTTTTTTAATGCCCCCCACCTTGAGGCTTTAACCCTACACTTCAATTGCTTAAAGAACTTTTCAAGTATATTTGGAGTGCACAAAGTATTTGGAAGTGTTATCCCTCCTTCCTCGACAAGAGGAATGAATCTTATGCCTACTTATAGGTGTAAAGGCCACACATTCACAATTAGGTACCCCGTCAAGAAGTAGTATGTAATTTTTAAGAGTTTCAATTAATAGAAAGAAACCCATTTTAACTAGTTTTGGTCGTGTGACACCAGCAATTTAAGTTACGTGTATTTAAAAATATTTCATTTGTTATTCAGTTTATATCTAAATGTTTCATATGTGCTTGACAACATGTAAATAATGTTCACTTACTAATAGTCCTTATGCTTATAGTTTGAAAATATTTCGAATTTGTATTTTTCAAACATTTCAAACTAGATCATACATTTTTCAAATATGGTATAGTTTTCATAGCATTTGATATCTA
>Ga0209611_10010170_pt1 | contig 13940 bp, 12 predicted proteins | sample S1TSphgellanicum_3_FD_187693 | JGI IMG/M metagenome (GOLD analysis project Ga0209611, IMG submission 187693) | Host-associated microbial communities from peat moss isolated from Minnesota, USA - S1T2_Fc - Sphagnum magellanicum MG (SPAdes) (version 2) | ecosystem: Host-associated > Plants > Peat... | reverse complement strand
AAGCTGATCTTCACATCCAGATCTTGTTGTTGATGCTCACATTTTGTCTTTCCTGTTGACAAGCAAAGTCAAAAAACATCACATCCCTAATGTAAACTCAAGAAAACCCATAAGGGAATATCAAAAAGGGATTAAGGATAGGGGCCTACGAAACTAATTAGGTGCAGCAAGGGATGGAAAAATGCTTCAACCTTCAACCAGCTCTTCTTTACAGAGGCGCAGCCACTCCCTTAAATCATTTCTGAGCTCTAGATGGTCCACTTGCCAGTGCCCTTGCAACTCTGTCTCCCTCTGTCAATCCTCCAACCCATGCAGACAACATTGTATGACTTGCCTGAGAACATGAACTGGAGACCAACAAAATGAGACCCCTGGAACTTGGGCTCGAGAGGGTCCGGATGCAGAACAGTGAGGGTCAGGAGACACCTCAGATGGTCCTATAAACTCCTCTTTTTCATCAATGGGTTAAATAAGTTTCACCCCTGTTACAAGTGATAGTGAAGGGCCACAGTGACACAAAACATGTGTTCCTGTACATCCAAACAGGATGTGCAGCCCTTGATTTGAAGGGTTTTCATTGCTGAGCTCTTAACCTTCCAAAAGGGAATCATAGATATTTCTCTCTGCATCCCCAGAAGTATAGACTCAACCCCTGGAAGAACTTACACCACCAGGAAGAATGTTGAATGGTAGAACCTGCCTAGCTAAGTTTCCTTCAAGTAGGACTAAATGGAGGTCAAAAGGTGCCACCATATTGTGCAGTTGTGCGTAGGAGAAACTGGCTATGCTTACTGACACATTGGACTCTGTACCAAGTGCCCAACTTGGCCATTTTCCTTCCCTACCAGCATAGAGGTGATCTTTGAGGTCAAGTATTTTGCCACATCTGAGAAGATTGGGGTTGCTTGAGATTGCTTGCAATCTGCATTTCCCATACATGCCTGTAGTTTGCATCTGAGAGCCACTATTGGGCCTGTATACATCCAAGTTTGGAGCAGCCCTGCCCATACAAAAATGGTCATCTTGCAAACTTTGCTCCTGTTGCTGCATCTGGGAGGAAGCAGTTTCCACCGCTCCATTGCTTGCTCTGGACTTAGACAGGATTGACCATTGCCCATAGTGACAGCCCACCAGCTCCTGCAAACTTAGGACAAAAGGCTGCCACCAATACATGGCCACCAATACATGGAACATCTATGGTCTGGTTCTGCCACACTGTTGTTCCATAGCTGATGTGATACACGCATTGCAGTCCTTCCCTGGTGCCTTCGTCTCCCCAACACTGCGAGCAAAAGAGGGCCATCTGAAGCAACAATAAACAAACAATCCTCACTCTTACAACATTACATACTGAAGGCATGCAGATGCAAAGGAAAACTCCTGCATTAGTGATTTTGAGAAAGATGGGTCCTCCTAGTATCTTCCGCTAGGGATGTCAATGTGGTGAACCGGAATGGGAAGGGGGAAAATGGGTCTCGGAATCAACAATTAAAAATATCTTTCATAAGAATAGAGAAATCTCCATTCTCACGATGAAGAAGAAACAACAAGGCTAACACTTCCTCAGGAAGCCACAGAAAGAACCAAACAAGGGGAGACAAAAAACAAAACAAAAAACAAAAAACACAACACCGGTATGAACAAAAGTGCCAGTCTCACACCTGTTCGGGGACGATCAACAGTAGTATGTATGATAGTGACTTAACTATCACAACTTCCCCACTGACTTCATCAGCTCCCTACAGTGGGTAAAGGCCGGTGACAAGCACCATCCTGTGAACTGAATTTCTGCTGCAATTCTGGAAGCAACGGGAAGACTCATCCATACTACTGGCTAGCAACAGACCCCACAACAAAGACCAGACAAAGAAACAAAGAAAGACAGAAAGGGAAAAAAACAGGGAAAGACTAAGAACAAGTGGGCTTACAGGAAGCTCCCCACTTACATGACCCGAAGCAAAATCATTCTGAAAATGCCAAAAGCAGAAATTCCAAACAGGAATTTTTCTTTAAGAACCAACCCTCTAGTTCTCTTTAGAAGAAGTTTTAAAAGGGTAGCCTTTTGCCTTCAGAAAGACAATAAGACTGGCCATCTGGAAGACAAAAAACTTCTTACAACTACAAAGTCTCATGAATCTGTAAAATTGACTATTGATAACCCCGAGCTTTGCAGTCATTGAGATATTGGAATGAACATGAGGCACTCTAATCATTTCAACACCTGCATACTCTGGTTGAGAGTGTTTGTCAAAAATGTCACAGGATAAACCCTGAGGACTCTGTCTCACAGTTAGATCCAAGAAATTACACAAGAAGCCTTTAGACGTACAATTCAACTCACAAGAGGTTTGAGAAAAAATGAGGAAAAACAGTATTTCTTGCACCCGAACAAAAAATTGGAAGCTGACAAAACTTCAAAGCTTGGAAACTTGAAAGCATTGCATATGGCTACACCATACTCTGGTACTTCATGCTTAACATTATACAAGAGTGCCAAATCCAACTTTCTGCAACTCTTTCAGCATCTCATAATGAGGAGAATCGTTCCTGATTGAGTAAGGATAAGAGCAAGAGCAAGCAAGATGCTCAAAAAATTCATCGAAATCCCAGTGCTCAAAATTCTTGAGAAAACTCTGCAGTCAATTTGCTCTGAAATTCCAGAAACAAGAAATTCTTGAGAACAGTCTTGGGAAATTTGCTTCAAAATCTCAGTACTTCCAAGTTATTGAGAAATCTCTTCAGAAAACTGCTTTCCAAATCCCACTGCTAAAAAATTCTTGAGAAAATTAGTGCTTTGAATACCCAGTACTCAAAAATTCTTGAGATGGTTATTGCAATGAGATCTCAGTGCTCAAAAACTCTTGTGAAAATTATTGCATTGAAATTCCAGTGCTCCAAAATTCTTGTGAAAATTATTGCATTGAAATCTCAGTGCTAAAAAATTCTTGAGAAAATTATTGCTTTGGGAAGCAAATGTGGACTCCAAATTTAAATCTTGAGAAAACGAATTATTGATCACTATGGGCAATCCAAGTGAGCTCAAATGTAATTCTTGAGAAAATTATTGATTGCTTGGGAAATTCATGTGGATTCGAATGCAATTCTTGAGAAAACTGTCAATGGCTTTGGAAAATCCAAGTGGGCTCAAATTCAATTCTTGAGATAATTATTGATTACTTTGGGCAATTGAAGGCTCAAATTGTAATTCTTGAGGAAGTCATGGATTGCTTTGGGAAATCCAAGTGCGTTCAAATGGAATTCTTGAGAAAAACTAATTATTGATTGGTATGGGAAATCCAACTGGGCTCAAAATGTTCCATACCTGGTTAACAGCAGCAGGTCCACCAGGAATGAAGCTCTTTCCGAGAGCCATGAAGTACTCAGACATGGCTGTAGTGGGGCCATGGTACACAGCACAACCCTCTGCAAGAACCAGTACATTCTTGATGGTTTCCAGGATGCGGAAACTAGGCTGGTGGATCGTGAGCACCACTGTGCAAGCACGATCCTCTGCCATCTTCAACAGCATCTGCATCAACTGCAGAGCTACTGTACTATCCAATCCTGAAGTCGGCTCATCCAGAAACAACACTGCAGGGTTGTGGATCAAGTCCACACCAATCGATACTCTTCTTCTCTCCCCACCAGAAACTCGAGAAATCTGCAAAACAACACCAAAAAACAAACAAGCAAATAGCTCGTCACATGATGGCTCTGTCCTTTAAATGATGACATCCATAAGGGCGATAAACATTCTTGAGTGATGCCTCCAGGAAAGGTTTCTAGAGTGGACTCCACACAACCATAGAATGTAGGGATATCAAACTTTTGGCCTGCTTCTTGGGTGCATCACAATGTCTCTACCTTCGTTGAAGGGCAGAGACAACAAAAACAAGTGGATCATCATGTGATGGCTCTGTCTTTTAAATGATGACATTCATAAAAGAATGACAAACATTCAACATACTGAATGGGAAAAACACATGGTGAGGATTAGCACAGTGAAGCCCCCAATTGGATCCTTGAATGACGCCTTCAGAAAATGTTTCTATAATGGACTCCACATGACCCTAGAATGCACGAATACCAAACAATTTGGCCTGTTTCTTTCTGGGTGCATCACAATGTCTCTATCCTGAAGGACAGAACCAACAGAAACACTTGCACATCAATCAAGCAAGCAAGCAGAGTTTTGCAAAGTTTTGAACTCAAAAAAAAAAAGCCTAAGGAAGTTCCAAACAGAGAAACCCAAGAAAATTCCAAACAGAGAAACCCAAGAAAATTCCAAACAGACCAACAAAACAAAAACTGAAAACAAAAAACCAAATCAAGAAAAACAAAACGATTTACTTACCTGGGTATCAGCACACTTGGTGAGGCCAAGCTGGTGAATGAGAGCATCCACTTGGTACACTTTCTCTTTGAAAGGCGTGCAGCTAGCAAGGCGTAATCTGGCACTGAAGAGAAGAGTTTCCCGCGGAGTGAGGAGAGGGAAGAGCATGTCGTCTTGCATGACATAGCCGGAGAGTCGTTTGAAATTGTCGTCCATCAGTTTGCCGTTGACGAGGATGGCACCTTGCATATTGCTGCGATCGATTCTTCCCGCCAATGTGTCCAGAAGCGTCGTCTTGGAGCTCCCTGAGGGCCCTACCACTGCTAGGATTTCGCTGTGATTCGCGCGTGCACTGATGTTGTTGAGCAGAATCCTCTCTTGCTGCTGCCCTTGCTGCTGCTGATCTTCATGATGATGATTTCTCCCCATCCAGCTCCGAGAGCTGGTCGTGATCTAAACCACGAAGAAGACCAAACCACCTCCATGTCAATTTACTGCAATTCCTGAAAGAAATTCTACCAAGAAACTCTTGGATGAGTCCCTTGTAGGAAAAAGCTTCACCTCCAAGAATAGACTACAAACGTAAGTAACAGAGAGTTGTGCAACATTCCTAAGGAACCTCAGAATGAGGAAAGCTCATCGAGAAGGGTTTGTATACAACTCTACCATATGAGACATGTGTAGAGCTCACGGGAAGTTGGTTGCATCGAGAAGTCCTTGACTCTTGCCTACAGACGATCGACATGAATGTATGGATGGTTCCATCTATAACTCTTCCGAGAGAAGAACAAAAAAACTACGCTTTTGCACAAGCTCTACTGCAGCAGGAGGCGCTGCTGCTATTGGGAGACGCTGTATTTCCTGCAAGCTGAACCTGGAAACATGCACAATGGACCAACCTTGTATGTTAAGCCTTGTATACACAGGTCGTAAGTCGCTCGAGTATGAATGTAGGTATCCAGATCTCCTGCATCACTGTCGAGTGACTCCACTGACGCGACGCTTACATTCTTCCTGCGCAATGAGCTACTTCCTCTCGTGGGCCATGCAGAAGCCGCGGCGCTCACTAGTTTGCAACCCTCCTCCATGCGGATCACTTCCATTGCAGTACCCGCCACCGCAGCAGATGCTGCTGCGGCATCTGACCTTGTTACACTAGCTGCAGTCGCTTCAGCAGCTCCTCCTCCCAGTACTACGTTGTTATTACCAACAGCACTTGCTGCAACTCCTGCATCCAATACTACAACTGCAGGAGTTGATCCACCAGCCACACCTAGTACTTTCTCCTGCAAGTCTGCAGTATGTTTGTTCCAGGAGGGCGAGTGCTCTTGATCCTCTCCACTAGAGCTGAAGCTTATTGTATTCGCCATTGCTGATCTACTTGCAGCAAAACCGCACCACTGCACAGTGGTTCGAAGCTCACACGTCGTCGCGGCTTCTAATTTCCCAGACGGCTACGACGACGAGTACTACGACGACTGCTACTAAAAGAGGAGCTTATGAGCCACCATCCAAGATGCACACCAGCTCCATAACCGCTGCATATGATCAAATACAAGTTGAAACACAAACAAGAACGGCGCTATGACTAAAAAGATCGACTGCCAATGCAAAAGTTTTGTGATGCAACAACTGCTAGTTGCGTCGTCTTCGCAACCAAAACTGCAGCAGCAGCAGCAGCAGCAGCAGCGGTACTACTCATCGATAATGAAGGAGAGTGGAAGCAACAGTGATCGATATGGAGCCTCGAGCTACGATACATCATGAATTTATTGCGCATTTAAAGGAGATCAGTTGGATAGTAAATGCGACACTGGTAGTAGTACATTTCAAAATCGACGGAAACAAAATCTCTCTCTCGAGTCTGCACGTAGCCCACATTCAAACACACAATCGGGGAGAGAACAACTACGCGGCGGAGCATCGATGTTCACCACGACGACGACGACGACGACGACGACAGCGACGACGACCGCGACGAAGAAGGCGACGAAGGTGTATACCGGTATTTGAACCCCGTACATACATACGGAGACGGTTCTCGTATAATTGTACAATTTGTTTGTTGGCTCTGTCCCATACACGGCACGTGGCCCCCGCGACAATCCATGTGCCGGACGCAAGCAATTTCTACGAGGATTCCGTTTTCGGAGCCGTCGTGGCAGAAGCGCGGCTGTGCCTCACGCACATGCAGCAAACGCTTGCTGCACCCGTGCGCCTGCCCAACAGCTAAAGTTTTCGTTTTGCTATTCCATAACGTGGGGGCAGCAGCTGCCCGGTTTGCTCACCCCCGGGCCAGTGCTTGCTAGGCCCAAACTGGCTGCTGCCTTCTTCTTCTTCTACTTTTTAAAGATTTAATTTAATAACTTTAACTTTAAAATCCATATTTTTTCCACCTCCTTCCTTTTTTTTTCCTTTCTTCTCTCCTTTTTTCCATTTTTTTCCTCAATTCTCTCTTTTTCTTTTTTCTTTTTTCTCTTTTAATTTTTTATCTCTGTTTTATTCCAAGGAGGCTGTGTTTTGTCCTTCCTTCTTTTTTTCTTTTCTTTTGCTTTGTTTCATTTTTGAGGAGGATGTGTTTTTACCCTTCCTCCTTCTCTTTTCTTTTTTTTTCTTTTTGCAATTTTTCTTTCTAAGTGGGGCACATTCACCAAATGTGGGGTCAAACTCTATCACCTCATCCTTGGCCTCTTGTTTTGGGGGAGTGCCCACCACATTAGGGTCAATATAATGTCATACTCACTTCTAATACCAAATATTACATGCCTCAAGTAACCCCTCTTGACACACATTGGGAACCAACAAAAACAAAAATCCCTTGTTCTCTCCCCTCTCCCCCTGACCCGCCAAAACCCAAAAGAAAAAAGATTAAGCCCCTAGTGCAAGGTTGAGCCTTCTCATTGGTTACATGAAATTTCTAGCTTCAAAACTATTTGTAACCATTTTCAACCTAAGCTTATATCCCTTCTTAATAGGGTGACATGGGGTAATATAATTTCTTAATCCTTTGATTTTCATTTTCAAATTGTTTCCAAAACATTTCAAATCCAAGTTTTCAATTCTTCAAAAACATTTTCAAGTTTTGTCTTTCAGTCCCATTTTCCTATCTATTATCTTTCAATATTTAGTTTTGGTCTAATATTTTTTTGTCTTATTTTCAATCCTATTTCTCACTCCTTCAAGTCCTTCACAAGTCAATTTGAGTCTTATCTTTCAATCTTTCACAAGGCCTTTGCAAGCTCTTTACAAATCCTTGCAAAGCTTTTTCAATCGTTACTTTTGATCATTATCATAAATTGGCTTCAATTCTACCAAAGTCATCGAGGTTTCATTGGTTTAAGAAATTCAATTTAAATTATTTACAATATTTTAACACAATGTTCAAAATTCACATTGAAAGTCATAGCTTCTATTTTCATGTCCATGAACCCATCATTAGGTTTAACATTTCTTCAGGTGGTAACATATACAATTGTTGAGATCAAAATCATGGATTGTTACCCGAATGTCCATACATATGAATGAAGACCATTTTGATTGTGTTCCAAAATGCACATATTGATACTCAATTTGACTCCAAAACAAATCCATGTTCTTCTTTTAATTAGTATAATTATGATCACATTTTGTTGTCCATATGTGAAAATCACAAAAAATAATCATATGTAATGAAAATATATATATTCTTAACTTGTTTTCCACCTATTGAAAATATCATTTCTTTAACACAAGTAGTCATTTGTATGAAATATATTTTGAAAAAAAAACTTGACATTGATCAACAACATGAACTACAATGTAGCACTTCACCTTGCTCAACAAATTTCCTTGAGGAACATCAAAATACTCATATTTCTTCTTTCCTCAAAAAGAATATTAAATGTACCAATATAAATTCATGTTTTTTTTGTGAAAGATTATCATAAACAATTTAAATTAGTTTTAAATATTTTTCTTATGAAGTTGCAACCTTTGAAAACTTTAGTGTGACATATTTTTTTGAATGTCTTTTGTTTATTTGTTATGCATGTTTCTCAATGATTAATAAAAAGCAAAGCTTTTTTATACCAAGTGCTAACACAAATTTCTAGGAATTCAGCCATTGTTTTTGTTAAATGTTTTACAACACTTGAAGAGAGGTTAGTTTCATCACATTTCACTTTTGCACAAAATTATAAATTACATGGAGATGGCCAATATAAATTGAATGGCAACATAATGAATGTTCTTGTTAACATTGATGAAACACAATCATTCTACCTAAAATGTTTCATAACAATTCAACTATAAAAATATTTTTAAAACTTTGATATTATAATCTAAATCACTATACTTATAGGTAATATTGATCCAATTGTAATGACGATAGTTTTACATGACTTAATAAAAACACCTTTGTGTGAAGTATAACAATATACATGTTAATCCTCAATGGTGTTTTTTATTTACTATTCATACACAATTAGAAAAAAAAATGTTATGTGATAATATAAAATTGAACATGAACAAAAACTATGACCATATCATAACAAACATAACTTCAAGCCAAAATTACCATTTTTTCGATTTTTTAAAAATGAATGTATTGAGGAACTAAATTTCTCGACATTACTTTTCAATAAGCCATGACCTTCACACATTATCTAAACTTTTTCATATCAGTAAATTGTTATATTGGAATTGTAACATAGATTGCATGATTTTGCTACATCAAACATATTTAACTTGTTTTTTAAAGCAATCAAAATATGTATTTTAAAAGTAAATTTTTTTGGTTAGATTCACATAATTGAAAAGGAAAGTTGTGTGGAAAAACACTAACAACATCAAGATTCAAAACTTAGAAATAAACCAATTAATCATGATGAAATGTGTGAATCATATCATATCTCGGGTTTCACTATTTGGAAAGTCTATGTTCTAAAAAATATTCAAATTTTCCCCAATGCATCACTTTTTTTAAAAAAACATTATTGAATAAATATGAATTTTTAAAAATGTGTAAATTCCTTATAAATTCAATGTTTCATCTTGAAAAATAATCAAAATTTTAAATCATCATCAAAAATTAAATTTTCACATTATTTAATTTTATCATACTCTAAGCTATAACTTTTCTTAATACGTCATGTACATTATAACCAATTTATATATGGTAAAGGACTTTTCAAACTTTGAAATTCTGAAGCGATTTTGAAACATTTTTTGAACTTGGAAAGTTTTAGAATTCCACATTTTAAAAAAGATGAGTGTTTTTTGAGTGCAGCTAATATGTTCATATCATCTATTATTTTTCAATGAATGTTTTTTTTTTATTACATGAGTTTTTTTACAAAATTGACTTCATTTGACAAATAAGTGTACATTTTCAAACATCTTGAATTAAAACCAAAACTTAAAATTGAATCAAATGAATTTTTATTTTAAGTTCATTAACATTCATAAAAGAAAAAAAGGACTGACTTGCCATGATTACTATGGTTTTAAATGATAATAACAAAATAAATGTTTAATTTTGACTAATTATTTTTACCATCCGATGCCTTTTTTGGCTCCTAGTTACATGTTTTGACTCAATATGAACATTTAAACTTACCAAATGATTTCTATAAAATCGTAGGGTTACATACTATATTACCAGTCAAAGAAAACATGTTCATTGAATTATGTGCAAAAAATTATGCAACATATGATGAGCTTTTTAATGGAGCTGATAATTTGTTCAAAACAACAACTTGTGTTAATAATAAATCATATATATGGATTGATTTTTTGAATCCCAAAATAAGTTATCACACACAACATAAAAATACATTTCTATAAACAAACAAAAAAATACAATAAAATTGGACACCCATAAAGCTATTTGTTAAAAAAATATAATTAGACAAATGCCATATGCAATTAATCAGTTGAATGCAATTTCCAATTCAAATAGTTGTTGTTAGAACAATACACTAGTCCCAAGGCCTATTGTTAAATGAAATGGCATTTGGCCCTACATATATGTCAATAAACATTGATTCATCTATACAACCCTTTCTCATATATGCACCAAAAAAATATTTTATTTTCTAAACCCATTATAAAATTCAAATTTTCATGTTGATGAATGTGTCATAAAAGAAATGAAAAGACTCATAACACTTGCTAATTAGGAGCTATTAGTTCTACAATTGAAAATTTTATTGTCAATAACTTGTTATCATTCAAAGTCTTCATATTAATTTGTTGCACAAACATTATCAAGATCTTCAACATGATCGTAACAAAGACTTCACATATTATGCCTTGAAGAGACAAGAATTGAAGAAGCATTTCATTTCAATAAGACAAAATATAATCATATATATGCCTTTGACAAACACAACAATGTAATAACGTAAGACAACAATGTAACTTTGCAATCATACAAAAGAATAACACATATTGAATTTTATTGCGACTACTTTTAATTCGAACACCATAAAAATCATACATGTTATTTCTTTGTATAGATCTCATTCTACCTCACTTACAATTTTTTTGGAAATATGACATGAATTCATCATTGTAGCACCAAACCCCATGTCCCACAAAATTTTTTTTGGGTGATTTCAACATTGATATGCTTATATTCTCATATGATTCATTTGGTTCTCCACTTCAACAACTTGTAAAATTTATGATCACATTCAATCTTAAACTCCATATCCATAAGTTCACAATAAAATTGATTCATTACTTATCATATATGGACAAATGCCCATGGTCTTGGTATTCTCGACAAGTGTATCAAAATTTTACTAGATTACAACAAACCCATATATAAACATCTATAGCCATAATTATCAAAGCAACTATAAATCAAATAATTGCTATAATAAGCCCACCTATTCAAATTATGGTTCTTTTGAGAAAATTGCATTTTTTAAACTAGTTTTTTCAATAAAACTGCTTATTCTTTTGAGGTTTTTTTTTTAAAAAAAAACTTGAACTGGCAAATTTCTTTCATTCCAATTTTCTTTGAGAAATTGGTGACCAACGGTTCTCTAATTTTGAAATATTTAAAAAAACTGTAGCCGACAATTAGTAGCCAAATCAAATACATGCCCATGGCCGAGTGGTACAGAATACGGGTTACATTCTGCCAGTGGTGATTAGGTATTAAGTATAACGGATGGCCTACTACAACAGAATGGGTTACTTTCTACCAATGGTAGTTAGGTATTAGGTATAATGGATGATGGGCTTGTGATGGTCTCACATGTTATGGATGACTTGGTACAATAGTATAAACACTATGAGTACTATGAATACAATACTTTGTTGGTCTAGTTATATAGTTTGGTAGTGTCACCTTCACCCTCTTCTTTCAAACTAATGGTATGGTACAGAGTATGACATGTTTTGTTGAGGGGTGTTGGCCTGGTGGTGTAGTTATAATGGATGGCATGTGTTGGATGGGTATGTAATGGATGGCATGTGTTGGACGGGTATATAAAGGGACGGCTTGGTAGGAAGTAGTTAGCCTATTGGTACTTTTTTTGTCAATAATTTGTTGGTTGGTTTGGTACAGGTATATGGGATAGGTTGGGTATATAGTATGGGTATGGTAGGTTACGCCCTAGACTTCAAGCACCGCGGTTGGTTCATGGGGCGAAAGGTGCTAATAGCAATGCCTTCACCTTCGTAACAAACAAGGTGATCTGATGTTGTGAGTCGCCTTACGCCTCACCCTAGGGAGGTTAGGCGTAAGATCCAGGCTCTAGAAGGGAGCGCGGGGAATTGCCTTGTGTAGTAAGCCACCCTCAAATTACACAATTAGACCTCTCTGAGCTTGTTATGTATAGGAGAAGGGTCTGAAATTAGACCCTTCCGGATGTGAGATCCTGGCCTGAGGCTGGTAGACCGGGTAAAACATCCAAAAGGGTCTATTATCAGACCCTTCACCCACATAAAGAAAGGGGCTCTGTTATCTTTCCGCTCGCTTTCTGCATCGTACTTATAGAAGGCGGCCGCAAAGAAAAGGAGACTTAAAAGAAAAAATCGGAACCGTACCTTCCCAAAGCTGTAAGGCCCCTTCACAGGCTGTACTGGGCCTTTCGGATTTCGGAAATTTCGGGCCTGGAAGGGTCCAAAACTACACTAACAAAAAAACTGGGCGGTTCTTTCCAGCAGGTGGTCGACCAATAGCCATATTCTTCAAATTTTGTACTTTCCTCTTGAACCTGTAGCCAAATTTGGCTCATTCCTCTCGTGGATAATGGCCATTGTGGCTACACCAGAAAATTGAAAATAAAAAACCTGGTTATCAGTGACAACTTATTACATCTAAATTGAAAAAAGACCCCAAATAAAATAAATAAATAAAGGAAAAAAGACACCCAGGCTGGGCTTATCCAGTGATTTCTTATTTTATTTTTCAATTTTGTGATGTTGCTCAAGTGGTGATCATGCATAAGTATATTTAAGCAAATTTTGGTGACATAAAAAAAATGAAAATTGAAAATCTTTTGCACTGTTTCATATACCTAGTAGGCAATTGTGTTGATTTTTGACAATTTTTAAAATTTTCTGTTATTGACCAAAAACAAAATTCAAAAAAGGAGTTTGTGACAAAATTTTATTTTTATTTTTCACAAAATGACAGAAATTCAACACCCAAAAAATCATTGCCTCCTGGCCATTGCATAATGGCAATAATAATTCAGGTAGGAAAGGTCCCATGAAATTCACAAAAAAAATTGAACTCATAGTTCATGTTAACACTGGGTGAATATTCCTCAATACTTGGGATCAAATAAACTCTCCATTGTTTCATACTCTCTCCCCAGTCCCTGACAATGAGACGTTAAGTGACTTTGTAAAATGACCCTCTTTTTGGTCCCTAGTAAAATCAGCCTCTAATCTGTGTTTCATCCCCAATTTGAGTGTAGGCATATAAAGTGGCCCAAACTTGGTAGGTACCATTTTGTGAGATGGAATGTGAGTTCGAAAGGTTGGATCAAAGGAATTCTCCATTGTTTCATACTACCGTAGTAGTACCTTGGCCATCTCAACACATTTCGTCAAATAATTAATTAATTTTGAAAAATTCATTTCAACAAATGAAATATTCCTAAATATTCATTATTTTCCTTCACAATATCTTTTGATTTGGAACGAATAATTTTTGAAAATTTCAACATTTCTGAAAATAATATAATTAGTGTTGAATTGATCAAGGTACTATGGTTTGTCCCCAAGAGAAATAACCAGTGTTGATTGGGTACCCAGATTGTTGGGTAATAATCGACAGTTTCAGACCCCTGATATTTAAAAACTATTCAGACTCAAGTTCACTTTTGGGAACATGGTAAAATTAGAATTGGGAAGTTTCATCCAAAGTTTTGGAACTGGGGTGGAAACTGACCTTCAGTTCTAAAAGGTTTTAGAACTAAAAGGAATCAAACAATGGGTTCCATTTCCAGTTGTGATTTAAACTGGAATCAAATTGGTTTTTTTGGATAAAATTTTGACTCTGGTTCTAATTCCGAAGTGCAGATTTAAAGTGGAATTTTAGGGTTTAGGTTTCTTTTAGTGGTTTGAGGTTTGTGTTTTGCGTTTTTTTTTTTTTTGGTTTACC
>Ga0209611_10010169_pt1 | contig 13940 bp, 9 predicted proteins | sample S1TSphgellanicum_3_FD_187693 | JGI IMG/M metagenome (GOLD analysis project Ga0209611, IMG submission 187693) | Host-associated microbial communities from peat moss isolated from Minnesota, USA - S1T2_Fc - Sphagnum magellanicum MG (SPAdes) (version 2) | ecosystem: Host-associated > Plants > Peat... | reverse complement strand
TCACCCTTGTCATGGTATTTGGGCATTCTTTTTTTTTAAATCATACAAGTTGGGTTTGGTATTGCTTCTAAGACTTGTTTTTGCATAGTGTGAGTGTGAGATAGGTATAAATTCTTGATATTGAAATTGTTATAAGATAATTTTATATACTAATGTTGATAGGTTATGGGATTAGGCAAGTTAAGATCAAGGTTATAGGTTATGTTCTAGAATCTGTAGATCACAAGTTTCAAATTATCTTGGAATCACCATGGGAACTTCACCAAGGAACTGGCCTTTTTACAAAATTGAATTAGAACTTGCCTTGTTAAACATATTCAATTTTTTTAAATACATAAGTAAAATGTCATAAAAAAAAACTATAAGCTTGGTTCAATATTTTAAGCAAGTTATTGCAATTTGATAGGTTGTACATAATTAATATTATATAATTTTTATTTTGAACTTTGTGCACTAGTTGAACAGTACAGTTTTATTGCACTCAATTTTTTTGGGTTTAGTTATGTGTAATGGAGATGGAATTGGATCTAGTTTTAAATTGGATCAACCCAAAATTCATTGTGAAAATGATTGAGATCAAAAGTTTTAGAAATCCAAAGAATCGATTTCAAAAGAGGATTGAAAGTTTATTAAAAACAAAAAAACAAAAGTTAGGACTAAGATTGAAGGTGTTTTTTGAAATCAAGAACCAAACAACATTTATATATGCTTAATATTACCATGGGTCCCTAATCCTTACCAAGCTAGCACTTGCAAAAGGGTGAGATCTTGTTTCAAGTCTTGAGCAATGGTAGAATGCTTATTTTGCTATACAATGTAAAAACCTCCAAATTTTTTTAAAGGTAAATGGAAGATAGCATTTTATGTGTTTTTTCATGTCCATGTTATCTACCTTAAATTGTGTTCAATTATATTGCTATGTTAAATTGTTAATGTGTGAAATCCCCTCGCATGAATTTCTTTTATTTTCTACAAATTGTGATAGCATGAATCCTCAAGATGGATCCAAGTGAAAGCTATGGGCATCCTTTCTCATGAATATAAAACAAACTTCATTTAAGTTGTGACAAATCATAGATGTTTAAAACAAATATGATAGAATGAGTGTTGGGGAAATTAAAAGTCTTTTTAGTTGTTGTTGCAACTCTTGGTTTTGAATCATTGAACATGTCAATAATGATTTGGGGACTAAAAAATAGTTGCCTATCATTTGAGATTGCAACTTTGCATAAAGGATTGAAAAAATAAACCAATAGTTTTTACAAATGACAAAAATGAACTAAATCTTTGAACAAAATATGTTCAAGAAAATGTAGTAAATCTAGAACAATTGAAATGGAATAATATATGTTGGGTGAAATGGAACTTTATACATGACATAATTTAATGTTAGTATTTATAATTATTGCAAATGTAGTTACATTGGAATTTCCTTGGACACAAAATGGGAAATGCTTATGACCAAAATCATTTAGTATAATAACAAATCAATTATAATATATGTCTTGAAGCAACTTAACCCAACAAATACCCAAAATAATGAAAATTTTCAAAAGAATAATTTGTACATTATGTGTCACATACATCATTTTCACATGACAAATAAAGTTCATTCATATGGATGTTCATTCCAAATTCAAAATTAATTTTTAATTCACTCTTAGTTAATTTTCAATTCATTTTTAATTAATTCATAGTTCATTTTTAGTATATTCTCATTTTTAGATGATTCATAATTTACTTCTTAGTTCAATTTTAATTAAGTATTAGTTAATTTGTAATTCATTTATAATTAGGAAGTTTCTTAAGAAGCCTCTTTAAACGATGGGCACATAGAAACTTGCATGGAATTATTATTATTAAAAACTTGTAAATCTTTATTAAGAAACAACATCGTAGATTAGGGAAATGTACAAAGGAATAAAATAAAGGAAAAGTGAGAAGTGATAAAACATCAAGTTGGTTCAAAGTTACTGTGAAAATCTATGTATGTCCATAATTGACCATTGTGGAAGGTTGGTCATATTTACATGTTAAAAATTGATGACTAGCAATAGGTTGACCATGGTGATGACAGGTGTGTCTTGAAGGGGTGGAAGTCAGGAAGTAGCTAAGCCCACAACTATCACCCAACTTAAGATGGAAGATGTTTGCATCTTTTGTAATGTGATCAAAAAAAATTTACGAAGAAAAGTGACCAAGGTAGAAAGATGAAGGCCTTCTATCCCCTTCAAGCTCTAAATGGCATTGGCACAATCACATAAGAACACATCATCATGCTTGTGTAAGCAACCAAATACCTCAATTGCTAAAGGGAGGAATTGATTAATGGGGTGTTAATTGCAATAGCTCCTTCCTTGGTTTGAGTTATATATGATGCAACAAATCTTTGAGTTGTGTAAGATCAAGGAAATAAATAGGCTCGTGTTGGGTCAGCAATGACAACATTGATTAAAGTGCGACTGGCATCTTTGGTAAGCATAATGTCGACTCATCGATGAAAGGAGTTGAATGTGGTTGAAAGAAGCACATGTAATTGTTTTTGTTTCATGTGAAATTAAACTAGCATCTCGTGCAATGGCGGCAAAGGTGTCACGAATTACATTATGGGTTCCAATGTGTTCGTTACCATGAACACAACATAATAGGTGGATACCCAGAGGGTCAATGGGATGTGTGCACACACATTGAGAGATGCTTATAATTGAGGGGCAGGGTAGTCCAAGTCGTGTACAAAATGTTATGCAAAAAATTAGGGAAAATAATCGAAAAGCTGGGAAGATTAGTTGAAATGTAAGCCAAGCGCTTGTCCTTACACTAAAACATGATAAAATTTGGGCATGATGGGCCTTAGATGTCCCATCAAAAAAAATGTTAGAAAGGGTATGATGGTGCAAACGCTCCAAGATGGAATCTTGAAGTTGAACAATTTGTTGCCTAATGAATTGTTCAAATGGAAAAAGACATGCACGGGCTGGTGGTGGTAGAAAATCACATGCCAACTTGAGGCGTTGTTAGAAAGGAAATATTTTATTGTTGACTCATGCTAAGGTTTCAAAAAGGAAGGGATGTTGATCAACCATAAACCTAGTAGCTATGACTGAAGAGACAAGGGCCCAATACCCTAAATAAGTTGTTGGGCAATGGTGGATGTTGATATGAACCCAACACCATCAAAAGTTATTGGGAGGGAAATTTGTTTATGAACTAAAAGTTCTTTAAAGCTACCAAAGGATCCTCGACCTAAAAGGTGTCCAAACACTTAATGGAAAAAGAAGTCAAAAGAAATAAGGGACTCTATGAAAATGGACAATGGAGGTGTGCGTCATAAAAAATATGATGAACATTTCATGAAACAATGAGTTTAAATTCCAAAAGGCCACTTGAACATCACCCATTTTAGGGGGAAGGTCCACATGTCAAACATCCTCTTATAGGGTTTTTTTTATGAAAGATGATGTGAAAGTTATAGTGCCTAGCAAAACCCCTAGGACTCTAATTCCTTTGAATGGGGTGGTAAATTGGGATGGAGTGTTGAAGTTCAATGTCAAGCCAAAAGATGACCATGCAACACATTTTTTAGGTAGGATGGAAAGACCTATCACACAAAGTTTGTTCTGGAAATATTCATAAACAGATGATACAATTGAAGGGGGACCTATGATGTGAATGTCGTCTACAATGGATGGAAATAAACAAGAAAGGAAATGACTAGTTGTAGAACGTAAAGCCCTAAAATGGGCTAATGCAAATAGTCCCCCCCCCCTTAAATCACCTTGATGAATTCTTATGGTAAATGGGCTAATTGTCACATCACTTTCATGATTACGATGATCAAAAAATGAAGGAAAATCGAATGCATAAAATGCATGAACAAAAGGGATGACTTGTATGATGTCCCCACCTGCTGCATGAAATTCTTAAAATATAACCCCTCTTAACATTGAATTGAAAACATTTGTTATGTCTAGTTAAAGAACAACCCAATTGAAGTGAAGGTCTTAAGGTGCATTTAATGTCGTGGAGTATTGTTTCATAGCCAACTTTAATTGCAACTCCAAATTGGTGTGGGGAAAAGTGTGTTACAGAAGTTTCACAAAATTAAAGACATTAAACATGACTTATGAGTCAATACAATGTTTCCCCCATTACAATGGGACGAACTCCACATGAAAGCTTGGTCATGGTTAAAAGATGAGCTGTTCCAAGGACATGTGCAATTTGGGGTGGAATGTGGCCTTGTTCAATATGAAAACAAAATTGGAATAATTGAAGCAATCCACTTGTTAAATCTTCAAGGTGAAAACAATTTTAAAAGTGTTCAAAAACCATCCCAAAAAGACCACTTACTAATAAATGTAGCATGCATTGGAATGCCAACTTGAAGAAATCAAAAAAAAGTTTAAGGTCCTAATTTGGCTCATAGTCTTTGAAAAAAAATGGGAAATAGCCATTTAATTTGGGGTGTAATGTGGTGAAAACTGAGGTGGTGTCAAAGGATGTGGGTGCAGGAAAAAATGGTGTTAAAACACGAGTTGCTTGAGAATAATCCGCTACATGGCTAAGGGTTAAACTGCGAAACAAACATTTGTGAGTTGGAAGATAATGTTGGGGAAAAGGGATGGAGTTCGAATTGGCTGACAAAGTTTGGGCCCGCAAAAAAAAAACTCCTTTTATAAGTTTTCCCAATCACCTACTAAAAAATATTTGAATTGAATTTGTGTTTCCTTATGGCCTATTGCTTCACCACGAGGAGGTAAAGCAAAACACCATTGAGGTAGTAGGATGAGCAAATGTCAAGTTGTCACATTGTATGGGTCTTGCGCTAACTTATCCAATGGAAAATGAATTGTCATTTGTACATCACGCCATAAAGAGGTGGGGACGTAGTTATATAGACGAGGATGACAAAGGCCTCAATGAAAGGACCTAAAGACATCTAATGTTGAAACCCAAATCCAAGCTGATGAAGATAGAGTGGGAGTAAAACAAAATATTAGGCTAGGATGATCACAAAGGTTTGGATTGGATAAATTAGATGTCTAACAAGAACGTTGATGACGAATTAACCTTCGACTAGTAAATTGGTGCCCACAAGTGGGACACAATACTTTAAGTGGAGGTTGAAGGCGTGTTGAAGAAATGAAGGTACGTTGGGGGGTGTGATCAAAGACAACTATAAGGATCAAGAAAGTGGGAGGGGGAAAATGTTTTAGTTATGCATGATCAAAGGGGTTGGGGAAAGTGTAAGGTTGGGACCCCTCATTCACATGAAAGGTTGCATGGGGGCTAGTAGGTGGCATTAGTAGGTGGTGTATGATTTGTTAAAATCAGAGGGGTAATTAGTCGATGGTTTGTGGTTTACATGGGGGATGAAATGAAAGATATGTCAATGGTGCCACATGATGAAGTGAATGGGCGATGAGAACTATGAGGTTTGATGAGAGAAGATGAATCGAGGGACATGCGATGTTTGGTGCCCATGTGGTAGGAGGTCTACTATAAACATGGGCCCCATTTTCTACAAACTACCTACCATTACAAGGCAATCGTAAATCTACAAACTAATCATATAATATTAAATGAAATGAAAGAAAAAAAGGTAAGAAACTTCCCAAGAAGTCCTTTGTTAAAACATTATGCCAGAGCCAAACCTTAATTTCGTTATGGGCCTATGTGTCATAATCACTGAGCTACTAGATTCAATAAAACCTAAACATTTTAATACCCAAATATTAGATTGGGACTTATTTGCACAATTACGGATAGGTCCCAAGTTTTAAAAATTATCTATCTCGACATGGTAATTTTAAACTTATAGAACCAACCACATAAAAGTGGATAGATCAAATGGAAAAAGAGTATGAATTGTTACAAATAAGCATGTCCTATTTCAAAATATAGCTAAACTTTAATTTTGACATAACCTTCAACATCATCATCTTTATTCTATTGAGTTTGACACAACCTATATATTTTTCAAAGAGCCATTGTGCAAAAATTAAGGGCCTAGAAACTTCTAATCTTCTATTCTTTGGACTACTCAACTAATGTAACACCTAACTACAATATTAGAAAAACACCCTAGATTTAATCTTTTGTTTTTTTTTAAAAAACATCTTTAAAAACATATTATTGGTGAATGACTAGCCATTAAGTATTGACATGTTCACACTTACAACACATTTATATTTATATATATTTATTTTGTTTTTCCTTTGTTATTTCTCTAGGACTGTGACAAGAACACAAAAAAAACCAAGATTGTGGCAAAATCTCTCTTTGTGTAGTAGAAATTTTCTATTGTGTTTAGTTTGAATATAATGACTATATGCTTGGAGATTAAAAAAAAATTCTAGGCTTGACGAAAGTATAAAAAAAGGACCCACCACAAAATAAAACCCAGACAAAAGAAAAACAAAACATAAAACCTATCTTCCTTTAGCCTATTTACCTTTGTTGTCTTGTTGTCTATTGATGTTAGTGTTGTTGTTGTCATTATTCACCTCCTTTGCTCCAAAAAATGGTTACTCACATATGTCCCATCGTGCTAAGAAAATCTAAAAAGTTTAGAAGACTTAAACCCTCATTGTCACTTATTTTTCTTTTCCTCCTTAATCTTTTTTATAGGGAAGGGGTTAGATGTGGGTTTCAACATGACTAAGTTTGTTGGGTGCTTTGTCAACAAACCCAAATGAGTTAAGCAAAAACCCTAGATGAAAACCCTAACTCCTTGTAGGACAATTCAAGCTAACACATAGTATTTGGTTTCAAAATGTGTTTTCATCATTTTAGATTTCTGAAACATAAGCATACAAAGTAATCTTAAACAAAAATCATACTTGTCATGGTCTATAACCACATGGTGAAGAATATGCTCTTATTTATAACCAGGCAAACCATCTTTTTTTCTTTTTAAAACTAAAATTTGTACACGAAGGTGTTCAACAAGGTATTTAAGCATTTCATATTAAGATTTAATAAAATTTCCTTATTTTTTGGATACCACTAAAAGAGGGGTTAGGGGGTGTAAGGAGGCCCAAAGACACGGTGAAGATAGGGTGACTTTCTGGAAGAAAAAAAATGATGTTTTAAGGAAACAAAAAACTTGGAAATTGTCTAGAGTTGCTTTTGCTACAACATTGCAACTCTTTGAATCCCAAAACTGCTCACACCATAACCATTTCTACCGCCTCCTCCTCCTCCTCTTGATGTTCTGCAACATGTGTGCTAAGCTTAGCAAAAACTATATGGAAGCTTGGAATTTCATATTTTTTATTGAAAATATCACTTCAGTGAGCTAGGTCCCAAAAGGGTATAAATAGATGTAAGACCTCTCATTATCTTTAGTATGTTCAACATTAGTCCAAGGTACAACCTTGTTCTCTTCCTTTTATATTAGAATTATTTATAAAATAAGAAAAACACAACACCAAAACCTTAAGTTTGGTCATGCATTGGTAAGATTTTTTTAAAACTTGCAAAAAAAAAAATTAACATTCAAGGGAGATGAAACTCAAAAAACCATCAATTTTGGCAGTAAATTGACTTTCATCCTATCTTTCCTTTTTCTTGAACACCTCCATTGTTGCTACATATATTTTCATTGCTCTTAATTGTACAATTACTATAATTAGTCTCAAACCTTGTGCATTAATTCTTAAGTTTCAGCATTTCATATTGAGATTTAATCAAATATCTTTATTTTACAAATATGATAGGGGGTGAAAGGAGGCCCAAAGTCAAGGTTACTTTAGGAATAATTCTATGATGTTTTGTGTTGTATCACATTAAAAATTTCTTTGCACTTTCATTTACACATTTCATGTTCTTGTCTTTAACATGTTGTGGTTTTGTTTTGGCTTTTATGCTATGTGTTTAGATTTAAGCTTAGGTTTGTCTTATCATAGTTTTCATGCTCATGACACCATGAAGCTAGAGTCCCATTGAAATCAAAATTGAATTTGAATATAAATTGCACAATCTTTCAATATGATCATATCATACAATATAATCCTTTTCAAAACTATCATGAGACATGTTGAAATTATAAAATATAAAATAAATAAATTAGTTGTCTACTACAAATATAATTTATGGTTCAAACATCAAACATATTGCCAAATATTCAAAGGTAACTTTCAATTTCCAACTATAAGTAATTTAATGGTTTTACATTTCACAAGGATTGCAATTAGGACTTCCAAATTAATAGTTTTAAATTGTTGTAATGGGGTGAATGTTTTTTTTTGGTGACATTATAATGGATCTTGTTACATACATGTTATAAAATCTAGGGATGAAATCTAAACTTTTTCCCTAGTGGTATTACCACCAAATGGCGGTATCTCCACCATGTAGCAAACCCCAAACCTAAGTTGCCAATCTCCATTTTTGTTACCATTGTCATGATATAATGTGTGTTAATAGAAAATCACTTAAGTATGAACTTGTTTAAGGTGTGGGGTGTGTTTGTTTCAAAAAATAACATGCACCATATTGTGCATGTTTATTTTCTAAATTTTTTTTTAAAATTTCTTTTAAGGCATTTAACATGAAAGTTGATTTTCAAAGGAGAACACAATCAAATGAGAGGATATGGAGAGATGAATTGTTTAGTTGAGTAGATTGAACAACACATCATAAGTTTCCCATCCCACAATTTAATAATGGAAATCACGCAAAATTATTCTTTCATGAGTTTGTGTTTTTTGCACATGGATGTTGTGCATTTAAAACATTATGATGCATGTATAAATAGGATGAAATATTTTCAACCACATGCATCATATGTGTTTTAAACACAAGATATCTTTGTGGAAAAACACACAAACCCATGAAATAATAAATTTTGTGCAAATTTTGAACAAACAGATGGATTGAATCTAATAAGCTTGCGATGCATGGAACAATGAAATTGTTACTTGATAAAATTTTGAAAGAAGGACTACAACAATCCAACATTGTGAATTGTTGCATATGTGAATTATCAAAACCATTTGTAGTTTTTTGGCATGATGCATATGGCTTTTTCATATTAGTAAGAATAAAAATTCAACAAAAAAAAACTCTTAATTAGAATACCAAAAACACTTATGTCATTTGACTTTTTTTTTTGGTAATCTATATTTGATGTTTTTTCCAAGTAATTTGCACATAATAGTTGGTACATATTTTAATTTGCTTGAAATAATTATGATCATATGGAATTCAATTTTGATGTATAGGAACTTTTAAATTTGAAGGATAAATTTGTTTTACAAAGCAACAACTAATGAAAGATGGGTTGGCATTAAGGCTATTTCTTTATATCTCCAAACGAGGTTGAATAGTGAGAAAGAAAAACCATATACTTATAATGTAAACAAACAAAACAAAACTATTGTTTTTCATTGATTTTTAAAATTTACATATTTAAGCTTTGGAAGAATTTCCATTTGAAATATTATGAAAAATATTTGGAAATTTGCAAACTAATCAATTTTTTCTTTCAAACTTGTCAAGTAGGTTGACTTGTGATCATCTACAACTTAAATAGCCAAATATGGTTAGATGTTAGGCAAAACAATACATATTCAAAAAATCCTACTTTGTATTAGTGACCTCCATGTTTTCATCATCTAAATGTGTGGACCTTAAGATTTTTCCCTTCATAATATGTTGAATTAAGCCCATTTTTCCAAAAAAAAAACCATTTTTACCTTTCATAGTTAATTTATTTTTTAAACACTAATATTAATATTTGTGACAATATGTTTAATAATGAATGAATAGTTTCAATAATCATTCAATTGATTTAATTTATGGTGCAACATAATGAATTGAAAAGGATTTTTTAATTTTGATATTGTTTGGCAAATTGACAAAACATACCAAAGATCCACATTGTGCTTTCAATATTGTGGAATGAGAATTGAAAACACCCTTGAAACATGCATGATAAAAAAAGGTTCAAAGTATTGAATTAAGGATATAATAAACCTTAATAGGAAATGTTATTATGAAATTACACCAAAAATACTTTTGCCCCCCATTTTGCTACACTTCCACAAGAAAATAGACATGTGAATCATTCTTATCGTTTGAATTGTTATACTAAGCCTTGCAATCTAAACAACAATCTAGGGATGCAAAGGAATTTGTATGCAATCTAAATTTTGAACCTCGTAATTTAATGATGTAAAATTAAACATACACCTTGGCTCCCTCTTTTAGTGACATTCAACATTTAGTTTTATTTCACTTTTAACACATGAAATAACTAGAACTATTGAAATATTTTTAATGTGAAAAATTAAGAAGGGGAAGATTCAATTGTGACATAAATTCAATCAAATTATCCACATTTGTAAAAACTAACCTTTAATCTTCCTCACCTTTATTCATAATAGCCCATAGTTTGTGATTCTTCAACCCAAATAACCTCACCTAAGTTGTGATCCTTAACATGCATTGAACTCGATGCTCCTAATGCATGATCATCACATACCTCTTCCTAACCATAAACCTTCAAGACTAATAAACCTTCCATTCTAAATCATAACAATGTAATACCAAGATCGATTAGAGTATATCCCTAACATACAATTTTCATGTTTCTAGATGTGTACCATCTTGTTTCTTGATACATTACATTAAAAAATACCATTACTCCCCATTTGGAGTTTAGATAATTTTCAAAGCTTGGTAGAATTTTAAATATATATTTGCGACCCTAAACCCATATTGGTTCAACGTTCAACGTTTATTCTAGCATTTTAGTTTCACTTTCTTGCTATATGTGCATATGTCAATATGATGGACTTATCATTCCAAACCAAATGATCCAATTTCCAACACCTTATATTTTACATGCATACACATAAAGTTTTTACCATACCATTCGCTTATGTAGTGCTTCATTGTGTGCACAATTAATAACATGATAATGTTATGCATACCATGGTCCATACTAGCAAACAAATTATATATTTTTTATATTTTTTATTTGCCCAACACAACACATATTAAATACCTCCAAATAACAATCTTTATCCAAGGTTCCTACAATGGATTGTAAAGTTTTGCATACGGTTTGATTAATGTTTTTCAAAGAAAAAAAAACCAATGAAATATATTATTGTCGTAAATGTTAAGAAACATATGATTGAACTAGGCATTAATTCATCTTTCCTTAATGGCATGGTTTTGAACTCAACAAGGAACAACACAACATTCAATTTTTTGGGGTCCTTTACATAGGATGAGTATTGATGGTAGGATGTATGTACTATATAGTGATTCATTGTAGGTAGATACAACATTCCATACAAGTCATTGGCAAGCTTTTAATTTTTTTTAAAATCTTAATATTTCATTACTGTAATCTTTGAGTACAAAATTCACCCACTTATGAAACTATAAAAAAACAAGGTCAAAATCTATATCAATCTAAATTGTTGGTGACATGTGGATGCAATTTGCAAATACTAAAAGGAAAATCCATAAAATCCACATGAATAAAAGCGCAACTAGATATTTGAGAAACATGCTAATTAAGCACAACACTTTTGAAAGATTTTTTTTCATTTTTTTGAAGGCTTTTGAGAATAAAATTCAATTTTGACCTTTCAAATTTTCATGATTACCATTTGGCTATGGTTTTTTTAAAAATAATTCACACCTAACTTTATTATTTGATTCCTCAAGACATATTTAGTCATGTTATAAACAAATTGGAATGAAATTCAATGCGTTAAATTTTTTTAAAAAAACAATCCTAGTTGATTAGTCCACATATTTTAACTTCAAAAATCCATTATTGACAATCATGTTTGTCATATGCATGAAAAAATATTAATATTCGTAGAAATCAACATTGTGACACCAAAAGTGAACCACTACATTTCACACTCACCTAATGCAAGATAAGGAGACAAAAATTATTCAATGCAACAATTAGTGTCCTTGATTTTGTACATTGCATTATTCTTATCCTCAATGATCAATACTTGTCTAGGGGAAGTTACTTTTTATATATTTTATGGAACATTTCATTTTAAACATATTTTTTGATATAATATAAATAATAAAATATTAATAGAATATTTTCTTACTTGAAAATATTTTTGATATACTATCATACTATGATTTGAAGAACCCCATTTAAATTTAACTAGATTATAATAATTAATTTTCCCCAATAAACTGCACCTTCTTTTTCTTTTCACATCATTTGAAAAAAATTTGAAAAAAACTTCCCTTGAATTCTCGTCCTACTTAATTTTATTTATTTTTGGGAATGTTCTAATGTTCCTTGTTGAGTTTGAAGCCACATTGTTTAGGCAAGTATGAATTAGTACCTACCACTAGTTTACTTCTTAATGTTTCCAACAACAATATCTTAAGTTTTATTTATTTAAATTCGTATAAAACATTGGTCAAACCTTGTGTAAAATCACACAACACATCTCAAGGATGCCCGAATATAAGTCATTAAGGGTATTCGACATCTCCCATAGGACATTGGGTTGAAGCTTAAATTCTCCTATGAAAGGAAGAATTGGCACTTAGCACAAACCTACTCCATGGTGTTTACAACAACAATACCATAGTACCTTGGCCATTTCGACACATGTTTGTCGAATAATTAATTAATTTTGAAAAATTCATTTCAAAAAATGAAATATTCCTAAATATTCACTAATATCCTTCACAATATTTTTTGGATTTGAAAGAAATAAACTTTGAAAATTTCAACAATTCTGAAAATAATATAATTAGTGTCAAATTGGCCAAGGTACTTCTAGGGTATCTTATATTTTTATTGTTATTTAAGTTTTTATAGAACATTAGTCAAAGCTTGTGGCAAAACCACACAAAGGCCATGGAGGGACACCCCCAATATAGCTTGGTAGGTGGTATTTAGGTTCTCCTACCCAACAAGTGTGGTTTGAAGCTTAGCTTCTCCTAGGGTTACCATTGAGTTCATAGGGTTGGGAAACGTGTACCCCATGGACCTAACTTTTGGTGAATTCTTGACCTAGGGTAGGGTGGTCACTTGGAGGTGAAGTCCAGATTTTGCCTTCTTGGGCCTTTCAGGGTTGGACCCTAAATATAGTAGAAATTTTCTTTATGGTATATAGTTAGCTTATAATTTCAGCAATAAGTCTATAGCATTCCTTCTCACTTAAATGTAAAAGTCACACAATATTATATTTATTGGATATTTTACCACCTTTGCTCATATAGTAAACCATTTCAATAAAATTGGATTTTAGTTTGAATTCCACCAAGTGCAATTCACTCCACAAGACACAAATGATTTTGAACTACATATTTCTAACCTTTGCTCTAGATGCTACAAAAATTACATGGATAATTTGGGGATATAATTTCTACCATACTAAACATTAGATGGATAATTTGAGGATATAAATACTAAACATTAAATGGAAAATTTGGGATGATGATTTCTAGCATAGTACAAAACATTCTAACATTTCTCTTTTGTGTGTGTGTTTTTTTTTTTGGAGATTTAAAACTCATCTCTCATTTAGGCTAGATTAATTTCTAACAATTATTGGGCCACATTTACAAAGAGCAATTCTAGGAGCAAATCTAGGCATGAAAAGCTGGTGAGTTGAAAGTCTATAAATTCATGGAGTTAAAATGAGATAGCACCCACAAAGATTGCAAGCAAATTGTTATCCATTTTTGGAACAAACTATATAACCTTGCAATGTAGAGGAGGAGGAGGAGGAGGAGGAATTCATTAGCCCTGGGGCCACCTTTAGCCACCTTTAGCCCCACTAAAATTGTGAATTGATTGATGATGCCCTAGTCAAATAACAAGAGAATGAAGTATGTTTATAGTAAACAATCTCCTTATTTGGGTAGGGGAGTAGGGAGTGGTGATGGTGGTGGGTGTGTTTTGGGGGGGGGGGGGGGGGTTGGGGGGG